>ERZ857969.2231-NODE-2231-length-22930-cov-4.504699_pt1 | contig 22930 bp, 21 predicted proteins | sample MGYA00519864_ERZ857969 | MGnify/ENA primary metagenome ERZ857969 (study PRJEB31778, sample SAMEA3449382) | human gut metagenome | biome: human gut; feature: human-associated habitat; material: faeces | place: United Kingdom | collected 2010/2012 ... | reverse complement strand
GTAAAAATTGATTTTTAAATTTATAAATTAAGTCAGTGGCTAATTAGGTATGAACTGAACGCCCAAAATAATATACTTTAATATGGATGAAGATTTAAGTAGGTTAAAAGATATTAAAATAGAAAATTATATTTGGATAATATATATTGGTATTATTGTTTTAAGTTGGTATGCAAATAGTAAAGAAAAGAATTATATTTTAACTAAAAGTGAAAAAAGTAAAAAAGAATATCAATGGTTAATGATACTTATTTTTAGTGTCTTGTTACTTATTTATTATTATTTTGCTAAAGATTCTTATGATGATATATTGGAATTAAAACCTGGAGATAGTAATAAGAAAGTTCTGCTTAGATATGCCTCATTTATTGGTTCATTCTTAATTTTAATAAGTGGTATTATATTTTTGATAATTGCTATAGTTGATGATAATATTGATACAGAAATTGCATTTAATTAATTTTTTTCTTTACTAATATTGTATCACATGATACAATATAGTTAGGAAGGTGATATATTGCCAAAGAATATAAGTATAAGTAAAGATAATATTTTAAATACAGCTTTAGAAATAGTAAGAGAAAAGGGAATTGATGCTGTTAGTAATAGAGAGATTGCTAAGAAACTAAATTGTTCAATAAGGCCAATATATTATCAGTTTAAAAATAGCGAAGAATTAATGCGAGAATTAAATAAAGTGATGATTAAATATTTTTATGATTTTTTAACAAATAATATGAATGATGAAATGCCTAAGTATAAACAAACTGGTATTAATTATATAAAATTTGCTAAGGAAGAAAAGAATTTATTTAAAGTGTTGTTTATGAGTAAAACAAATCTTTCTATAAGTGAATTTATTGGTGCTGCTGAAGATAATATTAATAATATATTTAAGTTAATAAAGGGAAGTACTAAATTAAATGATGAAGAGATAATGTCTTTTCATACAAAAATGTGGTTGTTTACTCATGGTCTTGCAACACTCCTTGCATGTGATGCAATTAAACTTAATGATAAACAAATTAGTGAACTTTTATCTTGTGAGTTTAAGGCATTGATGTTACTTGAGGAGGAAAAATAATATGAAGTATGATAAGTTGTGGAAGTATATTAAAAATAAAGATGTTAGGAAAATTACATTTAAGGAAATTGAAGAAATATTAATTTTTAAAATTAATCATGCGTTTTTAAATAGAATTTGAATAAGTATGGTTATAAAATAAGTAAAATTAGTTTAAAAGAAAAAATTGTGTATGTAAGGAGATTAGATAATGAAAAAAGTAATTGAAGTAAAGAATTTAACAAAAGAATATAAGAATTTAAAAGCAATTGATAATTTATCATTTGATGTTTATGAAGGAGAAATATTAGGACTTTTAGGACCGAATGGTAGTGGAAAATCAACAACGATTAATTCAATTTTACAACTATTAAATTATAGTAGTGGAAGTATTAAGATATTTGGACATGTAATGAAGCCAGATGCATATGAAATAAAAAAAGATATCGGGGTTATATTTCAAGAAGTGGCAGTATTTCAAGAATTAACTGTTTATGAAAATATTGATTATTTTTGTGGTTTATATATAAATGATAAAGAGATTAGAAGAAAATATGTAATGGATGCCATTAATTTAGTGGGATTAAATGACTTTATAAAGTTTTATCCAAAAGAGTTATCCGGAGGATTATTACGTCGTTTAAATATTGCTTGTGGTATTGCTCATAAACCTAAACTTATATTTTTAGATGAACCAACTGTTGCAGTTGACCCTCAAAGTAGAAATAATATTTTAGATGGTATAAAAAAACTTCGTGATGAAGGTGCTACGATAGTTTATACAACTCATTATATGGAAGAAGTGGAAATTATTTGTGATAGAATTATTATTTTAGATAAGGGTAAGATTATTGCTAAAGGTACTACTGATGAATTAAAGACCCTTGCTAAATTAGAAGAAAAAATAACTGTGGAAGTAAAAAATATAAGTGAAGAAACATTAAAAGAAATTAAAGAATTTAAAACAGTTTTAGATTTAAGTTATCAAGGAAATACTTTAGTGATTGTTTATAAAAAGGGAAAAGATAATCTAGGTGAATTAATAGATTATTTACATGAAAAAAAGGTTACATATTCAAAAATATTTTCTGAAAGACCAACACTTAATGATGTTTTTTTGGAACTAACTGGAAAGGATTTGAGAGATTAATGTTTAAACATAATTTTAAATATTCTTTAAAAATACTTTTTAGAAATAAGAGTTTAATTTTCTGGACATTTATATTTCCAATTATTCTAGGTACATTTTTTAAACTAGCTTTTAATGATATAGAAAATAATGAAGCATTTCATCCATTTGATATAGCAGTTGTAGAAAGTAATGATTTTAATAATAATAAAATATTTAAAGATGCAATTAAGAGTGTAAGCAAAGATAATGATAATAAGTTATTTAATGTAAAATATGTAAGCAAGAGTGATGCTAATAAATTATTAGAAGATAAAAAAGTAACTGGATATCTTGAATTTATTGGTAATGATGTAAATATTAAAATAAATGATAATGGAATATATGAAACGATACTTAAGTTTTTTGTAGATGAAGTAAATAGTGAAAAAAATATGATAAGTTTAAGTATTAATGAAGAAGTAAGTAAAGGTAATTATGATATAGATAATATTACAAATAATATATTAGATAAGTTAAATAGTGAAGTAAATATTAAAAATATATCAAGAAGTAATTTAAGTTATACTATGATTGAATATTATACTTTAATAGCTATGGCTGCTTTATATGGAGGAATATTATCTATGTATATTATTAATAAAAGTATGCCAAATTTAAGTGATGTAGGTAAAAGAAGTAGTATTGCACCAGTTAAAAAAAGTAATTTAATATTAAGTGGTTTACTTGCTAGTATTATTGTGCAATTTGTGGGATTAATTATTTTATTCCTATATACTATATTTGTTTTAAAGATAAATTATGATTCTAATATATGGTATATTATATTGCTTGCTATAGTTGGTTCAATTGCAGGTTTATCGCTTGGAGTGTTTGTAGCATCAATTTTTAAAGTAAATGAAAATGCAAAAAGTGGCATATTAATTGCCGTAACAATGTTTTATTCTTTTTTATCTGGTATGATGGGTATTACAATGAAATATGTTATAGATAAAAATATACCAATTATAAATAAAATTAATCCAGCAGCGATGATTACAGATGGTTTTTATTCTTTATATTATTATGATACTTTAAATAGATATTTCTTTAATGTAATTAGTTTAGTAGTGTTTTCTGGTATAATACTTGGAATATCAAGTATCGTTTTAAGGAGGCAAAAATATGACAGTATTTAAAGCTTTTTGGAAAGTTGTTAATAAATATAAAGGTACAATTATTGGTTATACTGTTATGTTACTTGTTTTTGGTACTTTAAGTATGAGTAGTAATGATGTAACTGATGACTTTAAAAGTAGTAAACCAGATGTAATAATAGTTGATAATGATAAAAGTGTACTTTCAAATAATCTAGTTAAGTATTTTAATGATAATGCAAATATTCTTGATATAGATTTAGAAGAAGAAAAAATAGATGATGCATTATTTTATAGAGATGCAAATTATGTTATTTATATAAATGAAGATTATGAAGATGAAGTGTTAAATGGTAATGATCCTTTAATTAAAATTAAATCAAGTGGGGATTATTCATCAAGTTTAGCAGAAATGTTACTTAAAAGATATTTAAAAACCCAACGAGTTCTTCATGATGAATTTAGTGATAAAAATATTTTAGTAGAAAAAATAAATAATTCACTAGAAAATAGTGCAAATGTAGAACTTGCAACTAAAATAAATACTTCTGAATTAACTAGACTTTCAAGATATTACAATTTTGCAAGTTATAGCATTATAGCAGTTGTTATGTTTATTATTTGTTTAGTATTATCTTCATTTAATGAAGAAAGTGTTAAGAAAAGAACTATTGTAAGTAGTATGAATTATAAAAAATATAATAAATATATAATGTTATCAAGTATTTTATATGTGTTATTTGTAGTTATTTTATATACTATTTTAGGGTTTATTGTATTTGGTAATATTATGTTTAGTAAAAGAGGTTTAATTTATATTTTAAATACATTTATATTTGCTATTGTGGCTTTAGCTTTATCTCTTTTAGTTAGTACTTTAGTAAATAAAAAAGAAGCAGTATCGGGTATTGTAAATGTCGTTTCATTATCTCAAGCATTTTTATGTGGAGCTTTTATACCTGTAATGTGGATGCCTGATACTGTTTTAAAATTAGCCCATGTGTTTCCAGCATATTATTATATTAATTCTAATGAATTACTGGCAAGTTTAGAAGTTTTAAACTTTAGTAATTTAAAACCTATTTTTATTAATATGGGCCTCATGATTTTATTTATAGTGATATTTATTATATTAAATAATATTTTTAGTAAAAAGAAACAGGTATTAAGATGAATAGATGTAAATGGTGTAATGTAAATAATCCTTTATATATAGAGTATCATGATTATGAGTGGGGAGTACTTAATTTAGATGAAAAATATTTATTTGAAATGTTAATATTAGAAAGTTTTCAAGCAGGGCTTTCCTGGGAATGCGTTTTAAATAAAAGAGAGTTTTTTAAAGAAGCTTATGATGATTTTGATATAGAAAAGATAATTAATTATGATGATGTAAAAATAGAAAAATTAATGAATAATAAAAATATTATTAGAAATAAATTAAAGATTAAAGCAAGTGTAGAAAATGCTAAAATATTTATGAATATTGAGAGTGAATATGGAAGTTTTAAAAATTATTTACTTAAGTATTTTAAAAAATATCCAATAAAAGAGGTAGGTAGAACAACATCAAGTATATCTGATGAATTATCAAAAGATTTATATAAAAGAGGGATGAGGTTTGTTGGTTCAACAATAATTTATTCTTATTTACAAGCAATTGGACTTATAAATTCCCATGAAGAAAATTGTGATGTAAAGATGTAAAAGTTTAGAAAATATTAATTTTTTTGTGAAATTTAAAAAAACTAGTTTTCTTATTATAAAAAAAATGGTATTATTATCTTATGGTGAAGAATAAATTAAAGGAGTAATAATATGGAAAATAAAAAAATGAAAATAATAAGTATTGCATCAATAATAGCATTAGCATTAACTTTGGTTACTGCAACATATGCATATTTTATGGCACAGACAGGGGAAGGTAAATCTACAGATATAAAGATTAATGCAAATACTGTAGATACATTTACATTTGAGGCTGGTTCAGCATTAAATTTATCGCTTAATCAAGAAAATTTTGCAAGTGGCAAAGGAAATCAAACGGGTACAACGTTTGCAAAAGCAATGTTAAGTGCAAATAATAAAACAAATACCGCAACAGAACATTATTATTTGTATTTAAATATATCAAATAATACATTTACTTATTCAATAGATAATAATACACCAGAAATTTTATTATCTATTAAAGATGGTAGTAATAATGAAATAACTACTTTAACAGGTTTAACTTATAAGACAGTTACTGATGGAAAAGGTGCATCAATAAAAGGTTTTGATATAACAAAAAAATCAGGATTAGTAACAATATTAAATAATAGAGAAATAACAACTACAAGTTCTAAAACAGAAGAGTGGAATGTAACGGTAACATTTGTAAATTATAATTCTAATCAAGCAGGAAATGCAGGAAAAAATTTTAGTGCTAAGTTAATGATACAAAAGGAAAAAATCCCTACAGTTTTGTCTGATGTATGTACAAGTGGGAATAATCTAGCAACTTGTATAACAACATTATCAAATAAAAGTGAACCATCGATTGTAAATATATATCATCATACAAGCTCGTTAGCAAATGGAGCAGGAGATAATAGCTACAGATATGCTGGAGCAAGCGGTAGTGTAAATAATTATATTTGCTTAGGTTCAGATGAAGCAACTTGTCCAGATGCAAACTTGTTTAGAATAATAGGAGTATTTGGAGACAAAACAAAAGTAATAAGAGCAAAATCAGTTGGTGACAAAGAATGGAATACATCAGCTGACAATACATGGTCAAGTTCAAGTTTAAATACATATTTAAATGGAACATATTTGACCAGTTTAGGAACATTAGCAGAAAAAATAGCAACAACAACATGGAAAGTTAGAGGCGGAAGTTCTACATACTTATATGATGCACCTAAGATAGCATATCAATATGAAGTAGGAAGTAGTGCATTAACAACGACAAATGATGCAAAAATAGGATTAATGTATGTAAGTGATTATGGATTTGCAGCAGACTCAAGTGGATGGACAACAAAATTAAGTTCTTATAATAGTAATAATTCAAAAAATTGGTTATATTTAGGTTCTAATGAATGGACTATTTCGCGCAATTCCGGCACTGCGAGTAATGCGTTCGATGTGTTTTCTGGGTATGTGCTTAACCGTAATGTGATTATTAGCTATGCTGTTCGCCCGTCCTTCAATCTTGAGTCTTCGGTAAAATATGTATCAGGGTCAGGAAGTATGAGTGACCCTGTGCGAGTAAACTAAGTCAGGACATTTGTTTGTCTAGCGACGAAGGTGCTAGGCAAACGGGGTAAAAAGTTATGCAGTGGCAAGAAGGACAGCAGTAGACTATGGTAGAATAATGTCTGTCGCGGCTCGCGGAAGAGTGCGAGGCAGGGCAGCTGGCAGCAAAAAAGTTATCAACATTAACATTTCTATCTAACATTTATATCCCACCAGATTTCGAAGAACTATGAAGATAACGTTTGAAAAAATGTTATCTTTTTTCTTTAATTTGATTTTAGTTTGTGATAAAATAATTACTAGGGAGTAGATTATGCATATACCACTAAAAGTAACAACAGATTATACATTATTAAAAAGCTTAATTAAGATACCTGACTTAATTAGTTTTTTACGTGAAAAAAACATTACTGCTTGTGGTATCTGTGATGAAAATTTATATGGAGTATTAGATTTTTATTTTAGTTGTAAGAAGAATAATATTAAACCAATTATTGGTTTAAATGTTAAATTAGATAACTTAGATATTTATCTATATGCTATAAATTATGATGGCTTTAAGAATTTACTTAAGATACATACTAAAAAAGAAAAAAATGAACTAAAAATAGATGATATTTTAAAATATGAAGAAAACATTTTAGTAGTAATACCATTTGAAAGTAAAGAATTATTTCCTAAGTTAAGTGGAGTAAATAAATTATATATTAGTTATAAAAATACATATGAAAAAATAAATAGTTTAGTTTTAACTAAAAATGTTTTATATATAAATGATTTAAGGGTTATAAAAAAAGAAGATGTAAATTATTTAAAATACCTAGATAAATTAAGAAGGGATAATGTAGAATTAAATACTGATTGTTTTTTTAATACTGAAGTCTTAGATACTGGTTTACTTAATGAAGTAATAGATATGATTGATATAGAAATACCTTTAAATAAGAGATATATTCCCAAGTATAGTGATAATTCGTATGAAGTACTTAAGAATTTATGTATAAAAGGATTAAGTAAAAGATTAAATGGAAATGTAAATAAAATATATGCTGATAGATTAAAATATGAACTTGATGTTATAAACAAAATGGGTTTTGTAGATTATTTTTTAATAGTTTATGATTATGTTTTATATGCTAAAAAGAATAATATTTTAGTGGGCCCAGGAAGAGGTTCTGCAGCAGGTTCTTTAGTTAGTTATTCTATTGGCATAACTGAAATTGACCCACTTAAATTTGGCTTAATGTTTGAAAGATTTCTAAATCCTGAACGTGTTACGATGCCAGATATAGATATAGATTTTGATGCTTATAAAAGAGAAGAAGTAATCGATTATGTAAGGAAAAAATATGGTTTTAATAGAGTTGCTTTAGGATTAACTTTTACAACCTTAAAAAGTAAATTAGTTTTAAGGGAACTAGGTAAAATATTTAATATTAGCAATAATTTATTAGATAATTTTATTAAGAATATAAATGGTAATGTTAGTTTAAAAGATAATCTAAATAATGAAAAAATAAAAAAATTTATTAATAATTACAAAGAAATAAAAGAATTATATATTGTTGCTATACATCTAGAAGGTTTAAAGAAAAATACTTCAACTCATGCTGCTGGAGTTATTATTTGTAGTGAAGATTTAGATGATTTAATACCAGTACATTATGATAACAATACTTTAGTAACTGGTTCTACAATGGAATTTTTAGAAGCAATTGGTCTTTTAAAAATGGATTTTTTAGCAGTTAAAAACTTAAGTACTATAGCTAATATTTTAGAGAAAATAGGGTCTAATAAATTAAAAAATATTTCTTTAGAAGATAATGACGTTTATAAACTATTTTCTAGTGGTAAAACAGACGGAATATTTCAATTTGAAACACCATTATTAAAAAGTTTAACAATGGATTTAAAACCTACTTGTTTTAATGATTTGGTAGCTCTTTTAGCTTTAGGAAGACCTGGAACTTTGGATATGGCAAAAAGTTTTATTAGAAGAAAAAATCATCAAGAAAAAGTAGATTATATTGATGAAACTCTAGAAGGTATTTTAAAAAGTACATATGGAATTATTTTATATCAAGAACAAATTATGGCTATATTAAGGTTAGTAGGAGGTTATACTCTTGCAGAAGCTGACTTAGTAAGAAGAGCTATATCTAAAAAGAAAGAAAATGTAATAAAAAGTGAAGAAGAAAAGTTTATAAATAAAGCAAAAAATAATGGTTATAATGAGGTTGTTGCTAGAAAAATATATAGTTTTATAAATAAATTTGCAAGTTTTGGTTTTAATAAATCTCATTCTGTTGCTTATGCTCATATTGCATATGAAATGGCTTATTTAAAGGTTAAATATCCCGAATATTTTATTATAGAAATGATTAATAATAAAGATAGTGATAAGATAAATAGTTTAGTAAATTTTCTGAAAAATAAAGGCTTTAAAATATTAAAACCAGATATAAATATAAGTAAGGATAAGTATTTTGTTAGTGAAAATACCTTGATTATGCCTTTTAGTGTTATAAAAGGTATTAGTAAAGATATAGCAAGTAAAATAGCTGGTGCCCGTGGTAATGGATATAGTGATGTATTTGAATTTTTGAATATTACAAAAGATTTTATAAATGAAGATATATTTAAAATACTAGTTAAAAGTGGTGTGTTTGATAGTTTTAATGTAAATAGACATACATTAATAGAAAATATTGATGTAATATTTAACTATGTTAATTTAAGTGATGGAAGTAGTTTAATAGAAAAGCCATTATTAGTTGAAGTAAGTGAATATAGTGATAATGAACTTAGAGAAATGGAGTATGATTTATTTGGGTATTTTATCAGTAATCATCCATCAAGTAAGTATAAAAATGTTGTTAAGTTAGATAATTTAGAAAAATATTTATTTAAAACTATTAAATGTGTCGTGTTAATAGAAAGAATAAAGATGATTAAAACAAAGAAGAATGAAGATATGGCCTTTTTTAGTGCTAGTGATGAAGTAAGTAAAGGTAATTTTACGGTATTTCCTAAAAATATTGATGTAATAAAAGATTTATATGAACATGATTTAGTTGAAGTAACAGGATTAGTATCAAAAAGATTTGACAAAGTAAGTGTAATAGTAAATAATATAAGTAAGGTGGTTTAAAAATGAATGAAGAAGTAAGTAGATTTTTTAAAAGTATTTCTTTTAGTGATGAAAATTTTAATGATTGTATATTAGATAGAGTAGTTTTAAAAAAAGGTGAAAATAAATTTTTAGTGTATTTAAAAAATAAGGATGTTTTACCAGTTGGTAGTGTCAATAGATTATTTTTGTGTGCTATGAATGGTATAAATGGAGAAAAAAGTGTTGAAGTAAATATAAGTTATGATAATATAGATAATAATGATGTAATAAATTATTTAAACTATTTAATTGATGATATTATAATAAAAAGACCATCTTTAATAAGTATTAAAAAAAGTAATATTGAAGTATTAAATAGTACGATATATTTTCATGTTTTAAATGATTTTGAAAAGAGTGATTTATTACATGAATCAAAAGATATATTACAAAAGCTAGAGAGATATGGCTTAGGTAATTTTAATATAGAAGTAAGTATTAGTGAAGATGAAAGAAAGAGTTTACAAGAAGAAATAGAACAAGAAAAATTAAGTGTTTCATCTAAAAAAGAGGAAGAAAGTCCAGTTATAATGGGAGTACATAAAGATGGAGATGTTATAAAACTTAATAATATTTTAGGAGAAGTAAAAAATATTATTGTAGAAGTTTATATTTTTGCTAAAGAAGTTAGTGAAAGACAAGGTAAAAAAGGTACAGTATTTATCATGAATTTAAAAGTAAGTGATAAAACAGATAGTTATCCATTAAAAATAGTTAGATTTAATGAAGAAGAATTTACTCATTTGAATAAAAAATTAAATGTTGGTTCATGGTATAGAATTCACGGGTCTATGGAAATGGATGAATATTTACATCAAATGGTTATTAATGCTAGAAACATTGAAATTATTCCATCAAAAGATGTAAGTGTTAAAGATGAATGTGAAGAAAAAAGAGTAGAACTTCATGCTCACACTATGATGAGTATGATGGATGGAGTTGTTCCAACTGCAACACTTGCTAAATTTGCTATGAAACTAGGTCATAAAGCTGTTGCTGTAACAGATCATAATTCTCTGCAAGCTTATCCGGATATATTTAATGCTTTACAAAAGATGAATAAAGGAAAAGAAGATGCTGATAAATTTAAAGCTTTGTATGGAGCTGAACTTAATGTTGTAGATGTTGAATCTAATATTGTATTTAAAAATAAGGAATATCCTTTATTTGACCAAGAATATGTTGTATATGATACTGAAACAACTGGTTTAAATAGTGGTATTGACCAAATGATAGAAATCGGGGCTGTTAAAGTAAAAAATGATGTCATTATTGATAGATTTGATGAACTTATTGCTTGTCCAACACCTTTACCTAAGATTATTACAGAACTAACTAATATCACTGATGAAATGTTAGTAGGTAAAGATAGTGAAGAAAATGTAACTAAGAGATTCTTAGAGTTTTGTGGAGATTTACCTTTAGTTGCTCACAATGCTCAATTTGATATTTCTTTTGTAACAAGTGCTTGTAAAAAATATAATCTAGGTGAGTTTAATAATACTGTTGTAGATACAATGGGACTTGCTAGAAATATGTATCCAACATGGAGAAACCATAAACTTTCTACTTTAGTTAAAAACTTAGAAGTTGAATGGGATGAAGATAAACATCATAGAGCAGATTATGATTGTGAAGGAACAAGTAAATGTTTTTATAAAATGCTAAATGAATTAAAAAGTCAAAATATTAAAACAACTATTGATTTAGAAACATTAGCAGATAAAGAAAATGCTATTAAGTTTGCAAGACCTTTTCATTTAACTGTTATAGCTAAAAATCCTGTGGGGTTAAAAAATCTATTTAAAATAATAAGTTTAGCTAATACAAAGTACTTATATAAAGGAAAAGATGCCAAAATACCAAGAACAGATTTAATTAATTTACGTGAAGGTTTAATTGTTGGTAGTGGTTGTGTTAATGGTGAAGTCTTTGATAAAGGTTATGGAATGAGTGATGAAGACTTAAAAGATTTAATGAACTTTTATGATTATATTGAGGTTCAACCAGCTTCTGCATGTACTCATTTAATCGGCGAAGATAAAAAGTTTCACAATATTATGGAATATAATGGCTATGTTTCAAGACTGGTTAAAACTGCAAAGTCAATGGGTAAACTTGTATGTGCTACCGGGGATGTTCATAATCTAAGACCAGAAGATTTAATCTATCGTAAGGTTATTGTTCACCAAAAAACTAATGGTAAAATCCATCCTTTAAATAGAGAAGGATTAGAGTTACCAAATATGTATTTTATGACTACCGAGGAAATGCTTGATGCGTTTGCATTCTTAGGTGATGATTTAGCAAAAGAAATAGTTGTTACCAATACTAATAAAGTTGCTGATATGGTTGAACATTTACAAATTATTAGAGATAAATTATATACCCCAGTTTTGGAAAATAGTGCTGAAGTAACTAAAGAAATGGTTTATAATAAAGCCCATGAAATATATGGTGACCCACTTCCTAAAAATATTGAGGAAAGACTTGAAGCTGAACTTGCTGGTATTATTGGTGGTGGATACGACGTTATTTATCTAATTGCTGAAAAATTAGTTAAAAAATCAAATGAAGATGGTTATTTTGTGGGTTCACGTGGTTCAGTTGGTTCAAGTTTAGTTGCAACAATGATGGGAATAACTGAAGTTAATGGACTTCCACCACATTATGTATGTCCGAAATGTAAAAAATCTTATTTTGAAAATGAGGCTGGTGAAAGTCTAGCAAATCTTTATCCATCTGGATATGATATGCCTGATAGAACTTGTGAATGCGGAACAAAACTAAAAAAAGAAGGGCAAGATATGCCATTTGCGACATTCTTAGGATTTAAAGCCGAAAAAGTGCCAGATATTGACCTTAACTTTTCGGGGGATAATCAAGCTGATGCCCACAACCATGTTAAAGTATTATTTGGTGAAGACCATGCTTATCGTGCTGGTACTATTTCAACTGTTGCTGAAAAAACTGCATTTGGTTATGTAAAAGCTTATTGTGAAGATAAAGGTATTATTTTAAATAATACAGAAATAGAACGAATTTCTATTGGATGTACGGGAGTAAAAAGAACAACTGGGCAACATCCCGGTGGTATTATTGTTATTCCTCAGTATATGGATGTATTTGATTTTACACCATATCAATATCCTGCGGATGAACCAGATAGTACATGGTACACAACACACTTTGATTTCCACGCAATTCATGATAATGTTTTAAAGCTTGATATACTTGGACACGATGACCCAACAATGCTTAGATATCTAGGAGACACAACCGGAATAGATATTAAAGAAGAAATACCTTTTGATGATAAAAATATAATTAGTTTATTTACATCTCCGAAGGCATTGAAAGTTTCAGAAGAACAAATTTTGTGTAAAACTGGTACACTTGGTATTCCTGAGTTTGGTACAAACTTTGCTATTAATATGCTTTTGGAGATTAAACCAACTCATTTTGCAGATTTAGTTAAGATTGCAGGTCTTTCCCACGGAACCAACGTATGGCAAGGAAACGTGCGTGATTTAATTGTCAATAATGTTGCATCATTTAATGAAGTTGTTGGTTGTCGTGATGATATCATGGTTAGTTTAATTAATTATGGTCTTGACCCATCTCGAGCTTTCAAAATATCGGAGTTTGTTCGTAAAGGAAAAGCAAAGAAAGAACCAGATGCTTGGAATGAACATGTTGCTTATATGCGAGAATTTAGTGTTCCAGAATGGTTCATTGAATGTTGTCGTAAAATAGAGTATATGTTTCCTAAAGCTCATGCTTGTGCTTATGTTATGATGGCATATCGTGTTGCTTGGTTTAAAGTTTATTATCCTTTATATTATTATTCAGCTTATTTTAGTATCAGAAGAAGTGATTTTGATATAAATGCTATGCTTAAAGGATATGAGGGTATAAAACGCAGACTTATTGAAATAAAAGAAAAAGGTTATGGAGCAACTGCCAAAGAACAAGCGGTTGGAGATACTTTAGCTGTAGCTCTAGAAATGCTTGCTCGAGGATTTTCTTTTAAAAATATCGATATAACTAAGTCTTTAGCTAAGACATTCTATATTGATGAAGAAAATAAATGCTTGTATTTACCATTTATGGCTTTGGATGGACTAGGGGAAAACATTGCAAATAAAATAGTAGAAGAAAGAAATAAGAAACCATTTTATTGTGTAGAAGACTTCCAAAATCGTGGTAAAGTAAATCAATCTACTATAAATTCCTTAAGAGAATTAGGTGTTTTTGAAGGAATGCCTGAGTCAGCTCAATTAAGTTTATTCTAAGAAAAATCGAGGTAAAATCTCGGTTTTTTAATATTTTTTTAAAAAAATTTGACAAACGTTGTCGAAAATGTTATAATTTAGCTCCAATGTGGAAATACTATGAACATTATGATAAATTTACACGAATTTGACAAAAATTGCAGTTTGTGGTATAATATAATTGTTCGAGTAATTAGGGGGTATGGAAAAATGAAAGGATACGTTTTAGAATACGTCTGTGAAAATGAATTTAAAAAACTAGAAAGAGCATTAAAAAAGTATAATATGTTAGCGTTTAAGAAATTAAACTTTGACTATTATCCAGCTTTAAGAAATGGTAATTTTGTAGGGGAATTAATTTCTGTAAATAAGAAAAATGGTACTGAAACATATGAACTTAAATTACCAAGTGATAAGATGTTTGCTCAAATTCATGGTGAAGTTAAATTAGTTTATACAGTTCATAAAAAAGACGAAGTTGTAGTTTTAGAAACTATTACACCATCTGAAATTCTTTTAGAAGGTCATAGGTCTGAACTTACAACTTATAAAGGTATTATGATTTCTAAAGCTAATGCTTCAAAAGACATGTTTAAAATTGATTTACTTAATATGTTACAAGATAAATAATTAGTTAATAAAACTTAAGCTTCGGGGGTTGCTTAAGTTTTTTAAATTTTTTATTAAAAACTACTTGTCAGATTATAAAAATTGTGATAATATTAATATTGTCATGGACCTCTAGCTCAGTTGGTTAGAGCCCCCGGCTCATAACCGGGTTGTCGCAGGTTCGAGTCCTGCGAGGTCCACCATTTTAGGCAGGCGTGGCGGAACTGGTAGACGCGCTAGACTTAGGATCTAGTGGAATATTCCGTGGGGGTTCAAGTCCCTTCGCCTGCACCATTTTTTATTGTAATCGCTTGTAGGGAATTCAATTTAAAAAACTAAGTGTAAACTTAGTTTTTTTCATATACTTTAATTCTTTAAATCATTTTCAATTTGTTCTTCATTTATTTCAATAGCTTTAATGCACTCTTCAAATAATTCATTTAAGTCCCAACCTAACATTTCACAGCCTTTTTTAATAATATCTCTAGAACAACCTCTTGCAAAAGTTTTATCTTTAAACTTCTTCTTTAAAGTGGAAACTTCCATTCCTTGGGCATTGTGAGATGCTCTCATATTAATTAAGGATGCAATTATACCAGTTAACTCATCACATGTATATAAAACTTTTTCCATAAAATGAGTAGGTTCAACATCACTGCATAGTTCATACCCATGGCTACATACAGCATGAATAAGTTCATCACTTGCATCAATTTCTTTTAAAAGTTCAATGCACTTAACACAATGTTCTTCAGGATACATTTCATAATCAACATCATGAAGTAGACCAGCAATACCCCAGAAATCTTTATCATATCCATAATCCTGTGCAATATATCTCATTATTGCTTCAACCATCAAACCATGTCTAACATGATATTCTTCCTTATTATATTTTTTTAATAATTTTAACGCTTTTTCTCTATTCATAATTTATCTCCATCTTTATTATAACAAATTTTTATGGTAAAATAAATGTGGAGATGATTTTATGAGGCCTGGATTAGGTGTTGGCGTTATGATATTAAAAGATAATAAGGTGTTACTTGGACTTCGTAATCCTGATAAAGTAAAAGCTTCAAGTGAACTGAAGGGAGAAGGTACATGGACCATGCCCGGTGGTAAAGTTGAGTTCATGGAAAAGATAGTTGATGCTGCCAAAAGAGAACTAGAGGAAGAAACTAGTTTAATTGCCAAAGACTTAAAACTTATCTGTGTGTCTGATGATATGACTGATACAGCTCATTATGTTACAGCAGGTTTTTTAGTTAGTTCTTATGAAGGTGAAATTAAAGCTATGGAACCAGAAACTATCTTAGAATGGAAATGGTTTGATATTAATAATTTACCTGAAAATATGTATAAACCAAGTAAGGTAGTTATAGAAAGGTATTTTAGTGGAATAATATATGAATAGCAAACGTTTGCAAATAAATGTTTGCTTTTTGCTTTTTATTGTGATATTATTAATGTAGGTGGTTATAATGGTTTATTTAAAAGAATTTAATTTGTTAAGTGAAGATTATGAAAATGGCATGTTGTCTGGGGAAAGAAGAACATATTTTCATAATCAATATCCGTTTAGAATGTTTCCAGAAAAAAGATTTGAAAAAATAATCTTTTCTAATGTTACAATTCTTTATGGCAGTAATGGTTCTGGAAAATCTACGATATTAAAGATACTTGCTGAAAAACTTAATGCTAAAGGGCATGATGGCAGTGGAGAAATGTTTCAAAGTTATGTTGATGGATGTACTTATAAAATGACTTATGAAACACCTGATGAAATTAAAATTATTAAAAGTGATGATGTATTTGATTATATATATAATGTTAAAAGAATTAATAATCGAATGTTTAATCAAAGAGAAGCTTTATTAAAAGAATATTTTGATTGTAAAAGTACTAGTATCAGAGATATCAAAGATTATCAAAGTATTAAAAATGAGGTTGATGCTAAAAAAATGAGTGCTTCTTCATTTATTCGAGGGAAAATGTTAAATAAAGATGTCAGTGAACAATCAAATGGAGAAACCGCTTTAATGTATTTTATATCTGAGATTAAAGATAATAGTGTGTATCTTCTTGATGAACCTGAAAATAGTATGTCCGCATCAATGCAATTGAAGTTAACTAAGTTCTTAGAAGAGTCTGCCAGGTTCTTTAACTGTCAATTTATTATTGCTACCCATTCACCATTTATTTTAGGAATGAATGATGCCACCATTTATGACTTAGATACAGTTCCTACAAAAACTAAAAACTGGTGGGAACTTGAGAATATGAAAATATATTATAATTTTTTTAAAGACAATTCGACTAAATTTGAGTAACTATGACATTTCACGAAAACTTCACAAAAATTTCACAATCGACTGCTATCATTATCAAGTAGGTTTCCCATATATATTTTTTGTTTGTTAATCATTAACTCTTTTACAAACCTTTCTATAATATAAATTATAGTCTTATAGTTCCTACAATATTAAGTATTAAAGTTTTCTTTTAAAAATACAAACGAATTGGGAAATACTACGGAATGAAGTTTTCTTCATTCCTTTTTTATTGCAATTTTTTGTTTTTTTTGATAAAATAAATTTGTAATTTGATAGTGGGTGAAGTTATGGATAATAAAACAACTATATTTAATGTTAAAGAATTAAGACAAGAACTTATTTTGATGACTATTAATGAAGTAATTGAGGCTTTAGAATTTAAAGGTTATAATGCTACAAATCAACTGGTTGGTTATCTCTTAAGTGGGGATAGCAAATACATTACAACTTTTAATCATTCAAGAGCTAAATTAATACAATTTGATCGAAGTGAAGTATTAATGTCTTTAATAAATGCTTATCTAGGACGTTAAAATGAGATATTTAGGATTAGATTTAGGAACAACTTCACTTGGAGTTGCTATTAGTGATAAAACAAATACTTTAGTAAGTCCCCTTACCCTTATTAAATTTAAATCTGAAGATTATGAAGATGCTTTAAAAAAGTTAATGGATATAATAAATGAAAAAAATATTACTACAGTAGTACTTGGTTTACCTAAAAATATGGATAATACTATGGGTTTTGCTGCCAAACGTAGTTTGAATTTTAAGGATATGTTAGGAAAAGAAGGTATAAAAGTAATTCTTGAAGATGAAAGACTAACAACTGTTGAAGCTATAAACATTATGAAAAATAATGGCGTTAAAAAAATAAATGAGAAAAATAAAACAGATATCGTATCTGCAGTATTAATCCTTGAAGGATACTTAAAAAGGTGTAATAATGATAAATAAATTGATAATAGATAATGAAATATTTAAGCCAATTATAAAAATAGCTATAGATGATAAAACATTTATAATATATACTAAAAATGAAGTAAATAAAATCGGTGATATAATATGTTATGTTGGAAGTTATAAATTTTTAAATGGTATGCAAGTAATAAGTAAAGTAGAAGATAAAAATATGCTTGAAGTAATAGATAATATATTTATGCAAGTGCAAAGCTTAATTAATAAGAAAGAAAGTGGTAATTAATGAAGAATAAAAAATTATTTATAATTTTAGGGGTTATTTTAGGAGTAATAGCAGTTTTTATAACAACATTCTTTATTTTTTTAACACCAGTTAGTAAGAGTAATAAAGTTGTAGAATTTACTGTTAAAAAAGGGGAAGGAAAAGAAACGATTATAGCAAATTTAAAAGATGCTAAATTAATTAAAAGTAAATATGCTACAATTATATATGTTTTAGTTAGTGGAAATAAGAATTTTCAAGCTGGAAATTATGAATTTACAAGGGATATGTCTACTAAAGACATAGTTAAATCTTTAAATAGTGGAGATGTTATTAAAAATTTAAAAGCATCATCAAGAATTACTCTAAAAGAAGGAATTACTTTAAAAGAAATGCTTAAGTTAATTAGTGAAGAAACTAACTTAGATTATGATAAAAGTATTAAAGATATAAATGATAAAGCTTTCTTAAAAGGTTTAATAGCTGATTATTGGTTTTTAACTGAAGATATCCTAGATGAAGATATTTATTATGCTTTAGAAGGTTATTTATTCCCTGAAACATATGATTTTTATAAAGATACAACTTTAGATCAAGTGGTTAGAAAGATGCTTAATGTAACAAACGAAAAGTTAAGTCCTTTAAAGAATGAAATAACAAGTAACAAGTTAAGTGTTCATGAATTGTTAACTATTGCAAGTATAGCTGAAAAAGAAGCAAATAGTAATAGTGATAGAGCGATGGTTACACAAGTAATTTATAAAAGACTTGATATGAATATGAGCTTAGGAATGGATGTTACCAGTTATTATGGGGTTCAAAAAAGTATGGATGAAAGCCTAACAACAGTTGACTTAAATGATGAAAACCCTTATAATACTAGAGTTACTACATTTATTGGACTTCCTGTTGGACCAATTTGTAATCCATCAATTGGAAGTATAAATGCAGCATTAAATCCAGCTGATACAGATTACTTATATTTTGTAGCAGATATCTTAACTGGTAAAGTTTATTTTGCAAAAGATATTAATGGTTTTAATGAATTAGTAAAAAAATATATAAAGTAAAGGTGAATTAAGTTGAAAGAACAAATATTAGAAATGGAAAGGTATGCAAATGAAAAGAATGTACCTATCATTGAAAAAAAATCTATTGCATTTATTATGAAATATATTAAAGAACATAATATAAAAAATGTATTAGAAATAGGAAGTGCTATCGGGTATTCAGCTATTTTAATGGCATCAAGTACACAAGAATGTATCGTAACAACTATTGAACGTGATGAAGCAAGATACATGGAATGCTTAAAAAATGTTAAAAAATGTGGCATGGAAAAGAAGATAAATGTTGTTTATCAAGATGCGTTAGAATTAAATTTGTCAGAAGATTTAAAATATGATTTAATATTTATTGATGCTGCCAAAGGACAATATACTAAATTTTTTGAAAAATACAAAAATTTCTTAAATCCAAATGGAACAATTATCACAGATAATATAAAGTTTCATGGTTATGTTGGTGAATCTAGTAAGTTAGATAAAGGAAATTTAAAAAGCCTAGTGGAAAAGATTGAAAATTATATTGAATTTTTAAAAAGTAATACTGAGTTTGATACCAAGTTTTATGATATTGGTGATCGACTTTCAGTAAGTACATGGAAGCATGAATAAATTAGTAACTATCACAAATAAAGATTATATTGATGTAATAAAAAAAGAGGATGTAACACTTGTTTATCCTCTTAAAACTTTTTCCGTAGGTTATGAAGAATATTTTGATATAGATAAAATAGATGATTTTGTTTTAGTAAATAGATTATTAAATGATTTTGAATTAGATAAATTAGAAGAAATACTTAAAAATAGTCATATAAAAGGTATTATGTTTGATGATTTAGGTATTTTAGATATTATAAAAGATATGGATATAACTAAAATATTAATACTAGATCATATTAGTAATAATACAAGTTCTATAAATAGTTATTTAGAATATGTAGATAGTGTTGTTGTTTCAAGTGATTTATCTGAAACAGAAATTAAAGATATCGTTAAGAAGGTTAATAAAAGTGTTGTAATATATACTTTTGGTTTAAAAGGTTTAATGTATTCAAGAAGAAACTTATTAAATAACTATGAAATGTATTATAAATTAAATAAAGAACCAGTAATAGATAGCCATATTGATAATAAATATTTTAAAGTAATAGAGTCAGATTATGGGACTAAGGTTTATGCTTATCCATATTATGATGGTACTAGTTTACTAAATTTAGATAATGTTTATTATTTTTGGTATGACCCAATACTTTTAGATAAAGAAAATATCATAAAAGTTTTACATAATGATTTAAGTAATATTTTTTGTAGTAGAATATTTTTAGATAAAAAAACTGTTTATAAAGTAGGTGATTTAGATGCCTGAATTATTAGCCCCAGCTGGTGATTTAGAAAAAATGAAATTTGCTTATCTTTATGGAGCAGATGCTATTTATTGTGGAGGTCAAAACTTTAGTTTAAGAGCCAATGCCAAGAATTTTAGTTTAGAAGAATTAAAAGAAGCAAGTGATTTTGCTCATAATTTAAATAAAAAAATATATGTAACAGTAAATATTGTATTTCATGATGAAGATTTAAATGGTTTAGATGAATATTTAAAATATTTAGATAGTATAAATATTGATGGTATTATTGCTAGTGATATAACAGTTATAAAATTATGTCAAAGCCTTAAATTAAATTTGAGTGTTTGTTTATCAACTCAAGCTAGTACCTTAAATAGTAGAACTGTTAAGTTTTGGCAAAACTTAGGTGTTACAAGAGTAGTTTTAGCTCGTGAAGCATCTAGGGAAGATTTAATAAATATTGCTAAAACAGGAATTGAAATTGAAACATTTATTCATGGTGCTATGTGTACATCTTTTAGTGGTAAATGTGTTTTATCAAATTATATGACTAATAGAGATTCTAATCGTGGTGGTTGTGCTCAAGTTTGTCGTTGGGAATTTTTAGTAGATAATAAACCTGATTTAACTATAATGCCTAAAGATTTAAATATGGTTCCATTTATTAAAGACCAAATAGATTTAGGAGTGGCATCCTTTAAAATTGAAGGAAGAATGCGTTCTATTTATTATGTATCAACTGTTTTACTAAGTTATAGAAGAATGATTGATGCTGCTTTAAATAATACTTTAACAAAAGAAAAAGAAGAGTATTATTTAAAAATATTAAATCGTTGTGCAAATCGTGAATCAACACCCCAATTTTATGATAAATTACCTGGTGTTAATGAAGAATATTGGAATGGACGCACTGAAGTATCTAATCAAGACTTCTTAGGTTTAGTAATGGATTATGATGAAGAAGAAAAAGTGGCAACAATTGAGGTTAGAAATTATTTTGGAAGTGGTCAAGTTGTTCAATTTTTTGGACCAAATCATGAAACATTTGATTATCTAATTAATACAATATATGATAATGAAGGAAATATCATTGAAGTTTGTAGACATCCAAAAAGTATTATAAAACTAAAAGTTGATAATAAACTTCAAATAAATGACATGATGAGGTTAAAAGTATTTGACAAATTGGAAGTTTTATAGTATGATTATGAACTGTAAATTGAAATAAAAAAGGAGATATGAATTATGAAAAAAGAAAATACATTTATAATGACTGCAGAAGGCTTTTTAGAAGCTGAAAATGAATTAAATGAACTAAAAAATGTTCGTCGCCCAGAAGTAATTAAAGCTTTAAAAGAAGCTAGAGCACTAGGGGACTTATCTGAAAATGCTGATTATGATGCTGCTAGAAATGAACAAGCCATAATTGAAGCGAAAATTCAAGAACTAGAATATAAACTTGAACATGCTGAAATCATTGATAATAAAGGAAAAAATGAAGTTAGCTTAGGTTCAGTAGTAACAATTAGTTATGAAGATGGTGAAGAAGAAGAATACAAAATAGTTGGTTCTATGGAAGCTGACCCATTTGAAAATAAAATATCAAATGAATCTCCATTAGGAATAGCTTTACTTAAACATAAAAATGGCGATACTGTAGAAGTAGCAAGTCCAAATGGTGGATATACAATAAAAATTGTAAAAATTGCCTAATTTCTTGTAAAAAAGAAGTAATTATATTATAATAAAGTAGTTAAGGAAGGAAAAGTTTATGAAAAACGTTAAAAAAATTGAAATTAAATTAGAAAAAGAATGGGTAGAATCTTTAGATGCAGTCTTTAAAAAGAAAAATAAAGATGTAAAAATTGATGGTTTTAGAAAAGGAATGGCAAGTAAAGAAATTTATTTAAAACATTTTGGAATTGAATCATTATATGGTGATGCTATTGATACTTGTATAGGTATTGCTTATAAAAAAGCATTAGAAAAAAATAAATTAGTTCCTGTTATTGAACCAAGTGTTGATGTAACAGGTATTAGTGATACAAATGTAATATTTGAATTTACTATTATAACTAAACCAGAAGTAACTTTAGGAGAATACAAAAACTTAAAAGTTAAAAAAGAAAAAGCTGTTGTAACAGATGAAGAAGTTCTTCATGAAATTGAACACATGAGAAGTCATATGGCTGATGTTGTAGTTAAAGAAAATGGTGAAGTAGCTGTTGGAGATACTGCAGTTATTAGCTTTACTGGTGTAGTTGATGGAAAAGAAATTGAAGGCGGAAAAGGAGAAAACTATCCACTTGAAATTGGAAGTCATTCATTTATTCCAGGCTTTGAAGAAGGCGTAGTTGGAATGAAAGTTGGAGAAA
>ERZ857969.2229-NODE-2229-length-22951-cov-3.843160_pt1 | contig 22951 bp, 18 predicted proteins | sample MGYA00519864_ERZ857969 | MGnify/ENA primary metagenome ERZ857969 (study PRJEB31778, sample SAMEA3449382) | human gut metagenome | biome: human gut; feature: human-associated habitat; material: faeces | place: United Kingdom | collected 2010/2012 ... | reverse complement strand
CAGACTTAGATTTTCTTATTTTCGTACAACGGAACAAAATAGACTCGGCTTTGTGTAATTTGCTGATCAAAAAACCGGAAACATCCGGCGTTTCACAGCCTTCTGTTCCGGTTTTTCACACGATCCCTATATTCTATTAATGGCGATTAATCCTCAACGACACTCATATCTACTGTTACTTTATCTAAGTGCCAAATGTCATCCACATATTCCTGGATGGTTCTGTCGGATGAGAATTTTCCTGAATTTGCAACATTTAAAATTGCACTCTTTGCCCAGCCTTCTTCATCTTTATATGCTTCCATCACACGTTTCTGCGCTTCTGCATAGGAACGGAAATCTGCTAAGATGAAATAGGTATCTGCAAACTGTGTACACTGTGTATTCAGCAGTGAGTTATACAGATCACGGAATAACTCCGGATCATTTGGTGAATAGAATCCGTTGATCAGTTCCATTAATACCTTGCGGATATCCTGATCCTGATTGAAAATATCCATCGGATTGTAATCACGTTTCTGCTCATGCTCAATGACTTCATCGGAACTCATACCGAAGATAAATGCATTCTCTTCTCCGACTTCCTCTACGATCTCTACATTGGCTCCATCCATAGTTCCAAGTGTTAAAGCACCATTTAACATAAACTTCATGTTACCTGTTCCTGAGGCTTCCTTACTTGCTGTAGAAATCTGCTCGGATACATCTGCTGCCGCAAAGATCCACTCTGCAATCGATACCCTGTAGTCCTCAATGAATACAACTTTGATCTTTCCATTGATACTCGGGTCATTATTGATCACATCTGCAACGCTGTTGATCAGTTTAATCGTTAGCTTTGCATTTTTATATCCTGCTGCTGCCTTTGCTCCGAAGATAAAGGTTCTTGGGTAGAATTCCATTTCCGGATGCTCTCTCAACTGATTGTACAGATACATCACATGAAGGATATTTAATAACTGTCTCTTGTACTCATGCAGTCTCTTAACCTGTACATCGAAAATAGAACGTGGGTCTACTTCCACTCCGTTGTGCTTCTGGATGTACTCTGCCAAACGCAGCTTGTTCTGGTACTTGATCTGCATGAACTCCTGCTGTGCTTTCTTATCATCCGCATAGATCTCTAATTTCTTTAAATGTTTTAAGTTCGTGATCCAGTCCTCGCCAATCTTATTGCTTACCCAGTCTGCTAACAGTGGGTTTCCATGCATTAAGAAACGGCGCTGTGTGATACCATTGGTCTTATTATTGAATTTCTGCGGGAACATCTCGTAAAAATCCTTTAATTCCTGGTTCTTTAAGATTTCTGTATGAAGTCTTGCCACACCGTTGACGGAATATCCTGCTGCGATCGCAAGATGTGCCATTTTTACCTGTCCGTCATAGACAATTGCCATCTTGCGGACTTTTTCCTGATTGCCCGGATATTTTTTCTCTATCTCAAGGATGAAACGTCTGTTAATCTCTTCTACGATCTGATAGATTCTAGGCAGTAATCTGGAGAAGATCTCAATCGGCCATTTTTCCAATGCTTCTGCCATGATCGTATGGTTTGTGTATGCACAGGTCTTGGTTGTGATCTCCCATGCCTCATCCCACTCTAAACCTTCTTCATCTAACAGGACACGCATCAACTCTGCTACGGCTACGGTCGGATGTGTATCGTTTAACTGGAACGTTACTTTTTCCGGTAACTGATGAATGTCAGGATGATTCTTTTTAAAACGTGCTACGGCACGCTGTACGCTTGCAGATACGAAGAAGTACTGCTGTTTTAAACGCAGCTCTTTTCCTGCGATATGGTTATCGTTCGGATAAAGCACTTCTACTAAGTTCTTTGCAAGGTTCTCCTGCTCTACTGCTTTGTGATAATCTCCTTTATCAAAGGAATCTAACTCGAAGCAGTTCATCGGCTCTGCATCCCAGATCATCAGAGTATTTACCACGTTATTACCATATCCGATGATCGGCATATCGTATGGTACGGCATTTACTGACTGATATCCTTCCTGAATAAAACGGGTTCTTCCGTTCTCACCTGCTTCTGCACGGACATATCCGCCAAATTTTACTTCACAGGCATGCTCCGGTCTGCGTAATTCAAATGGATAACCGTCTTTTAACCAGTTGTCCGGTACCTCAACCTGAAAACCATCTTTGATCTTCTGTTTGAACATTCCGTAACGGTAACGGATTCCACAGCCATATGCTGCATAGCCCAGTGTTGCGAGGGATTCCATAAAGCAGGCTGCAAGACGACCCAGTCCACCGTTTCCAAGTGCCGGATCCGGCTCCTGATCCTCAATGACATCCAGATTCAGTCCCATCTCTTCGAGTGCTTCTTTTACCTGTTTGTATGCCTTCAAATTGATCAGGTTGTTACCGAGAGCACGACCCATTAAGAACTCCATGGACATGTAATAAACCATTTTCGGGTCCTGTTTATCAAAACTTCTCTGTGTTGCTAACCACTCATCAATGATGACATCTTTTACCGTAAAGGATACAGCCTGAAAAATCTCCTGCTGGGTTGCCTCTTTGATGGTTTTGCGGTACAGGTTCTTGACATTGTCCTGTACATCTTTTATAAACTGCGCTTTGTCAAAAGTCTCATTATTCATAAGCAAACTCCTCTTTTATAATTGTTTACTGTGCCTTCTGAACACCAAGAAGAACTGTTTCTCCGTTAATCTTCCACTCCTTCTGATATCCGTCTGTCGTTCCCTCTGTGACAGTATCTGCAAGAACTACCGTCTTGATATTTTCACCATACTTTTCAAAGATCTCGCCTACCTTGTCGGAACCGCTGTAGGTTACATGGATCCGGTCTGTTACCTCAAAGTCTGCTTCTTTTCTCATGGTCTGTAATTTACTGATGATCTCTCTTACCATTCCTTCTTCGATCAGTTCCGGTGTCAGATTCGTGTCAAGTACCACGGTAACCCCACCTTCACTGTCAGAAACATAGCCTTCTTTCTGTGCCATACTGATCAGTAAATCCTCTTCACATAATACAACCTCGTCGCTGATATTGTCAAGCTTGAGCGCCCCTTCTGCCTTGAGTTTCGCCATTGCCTGATTGCCATCTAAGGATGCTAAAGTCTGCTGGATCTGTTTCAAATATTTACCGTATTTTGGTCCTACGGTACGAAGCTGTGGTTTGAAGGTGTAGCTTGTAAATGCACTGACATCTTCTGTAAATTCCACGCTCTTTACATTCAGCTCATCTTCGATGATCTCAACAAAATACTCTGACAGTGCAAAATCTGCTTTGACATACATCTTTCCGATCGGCTGCTTTGTCTTAATGTTCGCTGTGTTTCTGCATGCACGGCCAATTACGACGATTTTTAAAACAGCTTCCATATTGTCTTCTAATTCTTTATCAATGTGCTGCTCATTTGCAACCGGGAAGTCACACAGATGGATACTTTCCGGTGCTGACGGATCCAGATTTCTGACAAGGTTCTGATAGATATCCTCTGTCATGAACGGGATCATCGGTGCTGCTGTCTTAGCGACAGTTACCAATGCGGTATACAAGGTCATATATGCATTGATCTTATCCTGCTCCATGCCTTTTGCCCAGAAACGGTCACGGCTTCTTCTGACATACCAGTTACTCATCTCATCCACAAAGGAATCCAAAGCTCTTGCTGCCTCCGGGATTCTGTAATTTCCAAGGTTCTCATCGACCGTCTTAACCAGTGTATTCAGTTTGGACAATAACCATTTATCCATAACCGGTAATTTTTCATAGTCTAAAGTATACTTCGTTGCATCGAACTGATCGATCTCTGCATACAGTACATAGAATGCGTAGGTATTCCACAGTGTGGACATGAATTTTCTCTGTCCTTCCTGTACTGCTTTTCCATGGAAACGGTTTGGCAGCCATGGTGCGGAATTAATATAGAAGTACCAGCGGATCGCATCTGCTCCGTACTGCTCTAATGCTTCAAACGGATCTACGGCATTTCCTTTGGACTTACTCATCTTCTGTCCGTTCTCATCCTGAACGTGACCTAAAACAATAACATTTTCATAAGGTGCTTTGTTAAATAACAGTGTGGACTCTGCCATTAAGGAATAGAACCATCCACGCGTCTGGTCTACTGCCTCGGAAATGAATTTTGCAGGGAACTGCTGCTCAAACACTTCTTTATTTTCAAATGGATAATGATGCTGTGCAAATGGCATTGCTCCGGAATCAAACCAGCAGTCGATCACTTCCGGTACACGGTGCATTTCTTTTCCACAATCCGGGCATTTGATGGTTACGGCATCAATGTATGGTCTGTGAAGCTCTACCTGTGCAGCATCCGGGTTTCCACTCTTTTCTGCTAACTCTGCGCGGCTTCCGATACACTCCTGATGACCACATTCACATTCCCATACGTTGAGTGGTGTTCCCCAGTAACGGTTACGGGAAATTCCCCAGTCCTGGATATTTTCCAGCCAGTCACCGAAACGTCCTTTTCCGATCGATTCCGGAATCCAGTTAACCGTATTGTTATTGCGTACCAAGTCATCCTTTACTGCGGTCATTTTAATGAACCAGGACTCTCTTGCGTAGTAGATTAACGGTGTATCACATCTCCAACAGTGTGGGTAGCTGTGCTCAAATTTCGGTGCGTCGAATAACAGGCCTTTTTCCTCTAAATCCTTTAACACCATTGGATCTGCCTTTTTGCAGAATACGCCTGCGTATGGTGTCTCTTCGGTCATTTCACCTTTTCCATTGACAAGCTGTACAAACGGAAGGTCATATTTTCTTCCTACCTGTGCATCATCTTCACCAAATGCCGGTGCAATGTGTACAACTCCGGTACCATCGCCCATGGTTACATAGGTGTCACAGGTTACATAATATGCTTTCTTATGCTGTTTTGCGATAATGTCTTTTGCAAAATCAAAGAGTGGCTCATACTCTTTATTTTCTAAATCACTGCCCTTATAGGTCTCTAAGATTTCGTAGGCTTTTACACCATTTTCCTCATCGGCAAGTTTTCCAAGAACGGAATCTAACAGTGCTTCTGCCATATAATAGGTATATCCGTCGCCTGCTTTTACTTTTACATAGGTTTCATTCGGGTTTACACAAAGTGCCACGTTTGAAGGCAGTGTCCAAGGAGTTGTCGTCCACGCCAGAATGTAAGCATCCTCATCTTTTACCTTAAATCTTGCAATTGCGGAACGTTCTTTTACGTCTTTATATCCCTGTGCAACCTCATGGGAGGACAGAGGTGTACCGCATCGTGGGCAGTATGGTACGATTTTGAAGCCTTTGTATAACAGCTTTTTGTCCCAGATCTGTTTTAATGCCCACCATTCGGACTCAATAAAATTATCATCATAGGTAACATACGGATTATCCATATCTGCCCAGAAACCAACGGTTTCGGAAAAATCTTCCCACATTCCCTTGTATTTCCAGACACTTTCCTTACACTTCTTGATAAATGGGTCTAATCCGTATTCTTCGATCTGCTCTTTTCCGTCCAGACCTAAGAGTTTTTCTACCTCTAACTCTACCGGAAGTCCATGAGTATCCCAGCCGGCTTTTCGCGGAACCATCTTGCCTTTCATGGTCTGGTATCTTGGGATCATATCTTTGATAACACGCGTTAATACATGACCGATATGCGGTTTTCCATTTGCAGTCGGCGGTCCGTCATAGAAGGTATAGGTTTCTCCCTCTTTCCGGTTCTCCATACTTTTTTTAAAAATGTCATTGTCGCGCCAGAATTTTTCAATTTCTTTTTCACGCTCGACAAAGTTCATGTTAGTTGATACTTTGTTGTACATCTGTGTTCCTCCTATTATATTCACTACATAAAGTGGTTTCTTTTTTTATGCTTCGGATGCCAAAGCTATATTTTCAGATATCGTAGTAATTGGTACAAATCCAATATGGAAAGTTTCTTTTTGTGCAATGGAGATGAAACTCAAGACATCGTGAAGTCCACTGGCGAACACGATGTCTGTTTTTTGAGGTTCATCGGAATGTCCTGCACAAGGAAACTTGGAATATTGGATTTGTACCATATACCTATATAAAAATATAGCTTTGGCATCCGCACTTATAAAATAAAAAAACCCGTGTCCTGTAAAAGGACGCGAGCATATTTTCTGCGTTACCACCTGTTACCTTGTACTTAGAAGCCCTGCTCCTGCATACATGTTCTCCGTAACGTGGAGACCTCCGTCAGCACCTACTGCCTGCCTTAAAAATAATCTCTTCCTAAGTATATACCTTCTATATATTTTTAATGCCGGGTTCAGGCTGCAACTTAGAAGTGATGTTCGTAATAATGGCTACTCATACCGGCTTTCACCTGCTCCGGCTCGCTGTCACTTTTGCCAATATCCTACTGTCTTCGTCATTGTCTTTTTAATTCTTTATCTGATTCGTTAGAATTATAAATCCTAACGGCCAGGATTGTCAACCGTTCCCTTGCATTTTTTCAGGAATAAAAGGACAAAATCGTTTTCAGTTCTTCTAACTTTCCAATCTCATAATCCGGCACGATCTCCTCTTCGACCTTTTTTCCAGATGGATGAAACCACACGGTCAGGATCCCGGCATTTTTTCCGCCCCGGATATCGGAAGTCAGACTGTCACCTAAGATCAGTGCTTCTTCCTTTTTAAAATTCGGAATCTGTGCGAAACATTTTTCAAAAAACTGCGGACTTGGTTTCTCGTATCCGATCTGTTCCGATAAAAATATCTTCTCTAAATATTTTTCAATTCCGGCACTTTGGATCCTGCTCATCTGCACTTTCACGGCTCCGTTCGATGCCAGATACAAATGATATTTTTTTGACAGATCCTCTAACAATTCTTTTGCACCCGGAATAAAATAATGTCCTTCTCCTAAAAAATCCTCATACTTTTCTGAAATTTTTTTCGCATCACAGGACATTCCCACTTCCTGAAACAATATCTCATAACGCCTTACTAACACTTCCTCACGCGTCAGTTTTCCTAATTCTAATAGTTTCCACTGCGAAAGATTGATCTCACTGTAGCGATTTAGAATATGTTCCGTCGGCTTGATCCCTTCTTCACGCAGGGTTCTGCTCAAGGCAATCCGCTCCGCTTTCTTAAAATCAAATATCGTATCGTCTAAATCCAAAAATATGTGCTGTATCATGACCTGTTTTTTCTCCTGACTGTTTCCTATGTCGGCTCACAACTTTTGAAAATTATATCATGTTATCCCAGTTTTCCTCAACCATTCCTGCGAAAAACCAAATGCAACCTTGTAAAAATAGCAGAATGTGGTATAATTTCTGTTAATTAGACTGACAAGACAGCTTGCTGTCACAGCACAGACTACGGTCTGTACCACAAGAAAAAGAGAGGAGTACATGTTTTTTTCATGTAAATTATTATGAGTACATTAAACCTGACCCTGATGACAGATTTGTATGAGATGACAATGATGCAGGGATATTTCAAGACACAGAACCACGAAGTAGTTGTATTTGATGCTTTCTACCGCAACAATCCATGTGACGGCGGATATGCAATTTGCGCAGGACTCGATCAGGTCATTGAATATATCAAGGACCTTCATTTCGATGAAAATGATCTTGCCTATTTGAAAAGTCTGAACATCTTTGATGATGACTTCTTAGAGTACCTTGCCAACTTCCATTTTTCCGGCGACATTTATGCCATTCCGGAGGGAACCGTTATTTTCCCGCGTGAGCCGATCATTAAGGTGGTTGCTCCGATCATGGAAGCACAGTTAGTAGAAACAGCTATTTTAAATATTTTAAACCACCAGTGTCTGATCGCTACAAAATCAGCCAGAGTCTGCTATGCAGCAAAAGGTGACGGCGTTATGGAATTTGGTCTTCGCCGTGCACAGGGACCGGATGCCGGAACTTATGGTGCAAGAGCTGCCGTGATCGGTGGTTGTACCGGAACTTCTAATGTCCTCGCCGGACAGCTTTTTGATGTTCCTGTCAAAGGTACCCACGCACATAGCTGGATCATGAGTTTTCCGGATGAATATACGGCATTTAAGAAATATGCAGAATTATATCCGTCTGCCTGCATCTTATTAGTCGATACTTATGACACTTTAAAATCCGGTATGCCAAATGCCATCCGCGTCTTTAAAGAAATGCGTGAAGCCGGTATTCCTCTTACTTTCTACGGAATCCGTATGGACAGCGGCGACTTAGCTTATCTTTCTAAAAAAGTACGAAAAATGTTAGACGAAGCCGGTTTCCCGGATGCAGTCATCTCTGCTTCTAATGATTTAGACGAATACCTGATCGAGAGCCTGAAACTTCAGGGTGCTGTGATCACCTCCTGGGGTGTTGGAACAAACCTGATCACAGCAAAAGACAATCCTGCTTTTGGCGGTGTATACAAATTAGCTGCTATCCGGGATGAGAACGGTACTTTTATTCCTAAGATCAAGTTATCCGAGAATACGGAAAAAGTTACTAATCCCGGAAATAAGACGATTTATCGTATCTATGACAAGAATACCGGAAAGATCCGTGCTGATCTGATCTGTTTAGTCGGCGAAGTCTTTGACCCGGAAGAAGATATGACCATTTTTGACCCGAACGAGCCTTGGAAAAAGACACGTTTAGCCGGTGGAAGCTATACATTACGCGAGCTTCTTGTGCCGGTCTTTAAAGATGGAAAATGCATCTATGAATCTCCAAGCGTTATGGAGATCCAGGAGATCTGTAATAAAGAAAAAGACACGATCTGGGATGAGACTAAGCGTTTTGTCAATCCGCATGAGATCCATGTAGATTTAAGTAAGAAGCTCTATGATCTGAAAAATGATCTGTTAAACGAACTACATAATTTACAGGAAGATTAAATTTTTTTCTGCCATTTTTAATCAAAAAAACCCCCGTGGTATGGTACGGATCTCCAATCGTCAGATTTCAGATTCGTATGATTACCATGGGGCTTTCTTTTTCACTACTTATTATTTTTTATATGACTCTTTTATCAGAAGCTGTTTTCTTCTGTTTTTCTTTTGCCATTTTTCTGCCGACTTTTACTCTGCCTGCTTTTCAAATTCCTTTGCATAATGCTTTTTGAACCGCGGAGATAATATCCTCTGTATCTGCTAATGCGCCCTTTCCTAAATCTCCGCAGGCAAGTAATGCCTCACGCGGTTCGATCATCTTAACCCCGAACTCTGACAGTGTTCTGATATTGCGCTGTGTGATCGGATTTTCGTACATCGCGGTATTCATAGCAGGGGCAACCAGAATCGGAACGTTCCGGGTTGCTAACAATACCGTCGTCAACATATCATCTGCTATCCCTGCAGCAGCTTTTGCGATAAAATCTGCACTTGCCGGAGCCACCAGCAACAGATCTGCCTTCTGTGCAAGTGAAATATGTTCTACTTCCGAAGGCACATAAGGTGCAAACTGGTCTGTGTGAACTTTGTTTTTTGTCAAGGTCTGCATGGTCAGCGGTGTGATAAATTCCATGCCTGCCTTTGTCATGATCACATGAACGCTGTGTCCTTCTTTTGTCAATGTATTTGCAATATCGGCTGCCTTATAAGCTGCAATACTTCCGGTAACACCTAATATTATATTTTTCTTCATCTGTGTTCCACCTCACTGTATATTGTTTGAACAATTCCCCTTGCGATCTCCTGCTTCGTGTCAAAGGTCTGTATGTTTCTTTCCGGATCGATCAGATAACCACGATGATGGTTTTCATCAATCTCTGTCATATCATTCGCCAGTACAAAATCGCAGCGATTTTTTACAAGTAAACGATGCGCTGTATCGAAAAGCTCCTCCACGGAAACCTGACTTAGCAGCTTAAAACCGATAATTACCGCCTGTGGTGCCATTTCCCGGAACATTGGAAGGATTTTCGGTGTCGGCTCTAACAAAAGTAACGGTGCTCCCATTTGTGAGGACAGTTTTCCTACCCCTTCCCGTAAATCGGTCTCATCCATTCCCTGTACGATTTTTTTCTGCAGATCACCTGTCTCTGCACTCCGGTTCTCTAAATACTCTGATAAACTATCAATCGTTGATACCGAACGGACTTTGTAATCGCTGACTGCCATGCTGTGCACGACTCCATGGATCACATATTTTTTTGTAAGCTCTGTTACAGCCTCCTGCAGATCCGCAACGCTCTGTATTTCCACACAGGTTACCCGCTTTGATACCGGGCGGATCGAGTCCTTTGCACAGACATAAAATATATGGTCTGTCCAGTCTGCCTCTGCTAATTCATCCGCGACCAGACTTCCTAGTCTGCCGGTTCCCGTATTTGCGATCCTTCTGACATTATCGATCGGTTCGCTCGTTCCTCCGGCTGTAACAATTATATTCATTGATCTTTCAGTTATCATCCTATGCTCCTAATCTGATGCCTTTGTCCAAACATTCTTCCATACCGGTACTGTTTGACGCGGCATTAGTTTTTATATATCTTATCACAAAAACGGCAATACTGCATAGAGGGGTTTCTCTTTTGATTTTACAAAGAATTAGCATCTCACACTTTTATGTTTCTTCCCTTAACCTACTATATTACTATCCCTTTAAATGCCAATTATGCCACATCCTTACACAAAACTCATAAACCATTCCACCATCTCCGGATTATGATGTGAGAAGAAAAGACTCTTTCCGGTATCAAGTTCTTCGATCTGGTGCATTTCCTCTGCCGTCAGTTCAAAATCAAAAATACATTTTATTTTATGAATAGATAATATGAAGTGACCTCACATTTGTAGCAACGTGGATTTACTATACTGCAACAAAAACGAGCAGTCAAAAACCGAATTTCCACAGTTATTGCTACTCGTTCCTTTCGTAATTATCCAAATACTAATTAAATCCAACTACTTTTTGAGAAATCTTATATGCCGCAATCGAAATCTTTCTGCCTCCCTTACCCGGAAGGTTCATCGTTCCACCCATAATTCCATTTCTCAGATGATGGAATAACCGCAGATCCTTTTGCTTGATATAATTCCAAAGCTCCCGTTTTTTCTCAAGATTCTCATCCGTGCCGGAACGAATCAGCATAACGGTGGATACTACGGTAATAATTTCTAAGTAATTAAACATGTATTTTCTGAGCTTCCGATCCTGCAATTTCCACAGATCATAGGAATCTACCATGATTTTATTGACCTTAATCTGCTGGTCTATCCGCTTAATCATCACGCTTTCATTGACCGACTGATCCTCTCTGCCGATGTAATAACGGTAAAAATCCACATCCAGATAGTACATATTTTTTACATAAGGAAGCGGTACATAGACAAACAGATTATCCACATAAAACGTATGCTTTGGCAATTCTAATCCACAGTCTCTCAAAAGCTGTGTCCGGTAAATAACCGAATGCATCAAAATATACTGTCCCTTTGAAAAATGCCGCACATCCTTCCAGGTAAACAATTTTTCTTTCGGGATCGCCGAAGTATATTTCATGACTTTTTTATGCTTTGCACCTTCTTTTTCATAGACAAAATTACTGATCAGCATATCCAACTGGCTTCCGTTGCCGACTAATTCACGCAGTGTTGCCAATATCTTCTGATATGCCTCTGCATCTACCCAGTCATCACTGTCTACTACTTTAAAGAAAATTCCCTGTGCGTTTCGTATTCCGGTATTGACCGCCTCTCCGTGTCCTCCGTTTTCCTGATGGATGGCACGCACGATTTCCGGATGTTTTTTTGCATAGGAATCTGCAATCTCCGGTGTCATGTCCTTTGAACCGTCATCGACAATGATGATCTCCACATCCTCGCCCCCGATTAACAGCGAATCAATGCATTTTTCCATATAATCCTGTGAATTGTAACATGGGATAGCTACCGTTAATAATTTCATCTGTTCTGCTCCTATTGATTGATAATTTTTTCAGTTAGATCCAATGCCTTCTTTGTCATGGCATCTATATTATAGTACTGATATTCTGCCAGTCTTCCTAACAGATAAAAGTTCTTATAATGCTCCGTCCGCTTTCGGTACTTCTCATACAGCTTCCGGTTCTCTTCATTTAAAATTGCATAATAAGGAATTTCTCCATCTTTCCCTGTATATGCAAACGGATATTCTTTCACGATCGTGGTTCCATCCGTGTCTTTTTGTTTCGTCAGATATTTGAACTCGGTAATCCTGGTAAAATCTTCACTGACCGTATAATTGACCACACTTCTGCCCTGATAGGAGTCCCTATCATAATGTTCAAATGCAAAATCCAGGGAACGATACGGAAGTCTTCCATCACAGCAGTCAAATAATTCGTCCACTGCTCCCGTATAGATCACCTCACCCTGAAATGGCTCGCCATGCAATAAAATCTCATCTTCCTGAAATTTTAAAATCTCTTTTGCATCTGTATCTAACACGATCGTAATATTCGGATGGTCTAACAGGTTTCGGAACATCCGGTGGAATCCCTGCTTGGGAACTCCCTGATAGCGGTCCGTAAAATATCCGTTATCTCGCGAGATCAGTACCGGTACACGTCCGGTTACTTTCTCACTGATCTCTTCCGGCTTCTGTCCCCACTGCTTCATTGTATAATATAGGAAAATATTCTGATAGACATAATCTGCGATCTCGCGGATCCCTGCATCCTCACTTTTTCTAAGTTCCATGATCGGGACCTTACTTCCATAACCGTAAGTATCTGTCAGCTTCTTTTCCAGTTCCTCTGCTTTATCTTTTTCAAAGACCATATGTAGTGTATTCAGATTAAATGGAACCGGGATCAACTGCTCGCCCACCTGTGCTACCACTTCATGCCGGAAAGATGTCCACATGGTAAACCTTGAGAAAAATTCATAAACCTCTTCCATTTCCGTGTGAAAAATATGAGGTCCATACTGATGGATCCAGATACCATGTTCATCCATGCAGTCATAACAGTTCCCGCCGATATGGCTGCGTTTCTCTATTACTAAAACGTTACGTTTTCCTTCTTCTGCCAGTCTCCTTGCCGCCGTACTTCCTGCAATTCCACTGCCAACGATAATGCTGTCATACATATTACTTTCCTCCGGGCGATGTGCCCCTCTCTCTTTCGTCTATTATACACACTCATGCTTCTAATTCCAACTTCTTTCTGGAAACTTAAGAATATTTTAGGATTTCGGTTTACATAATTTGTTCATTTTTTGTTCATTTTTTTTTTACTTATTTATCATAATGTAATCACAATCTTTTCACATTTGCCATATATACTAGACAGCGTAATGAGGTTAAATCCATTATAATACATTCTTTTTCATATGTATGCCGATGTCGAAAGACATCGGCTCCCTCTTTTTATAAGACTTTTACAGGACATTCTATTCTATGAGAATTCCTGTATTTTTTATTACATTAGGTTGTCAAAAGGCGGCTCACATCTTAGTAATTGGCAACTTGCACAAACCTGGGACTGCTTTTGTGACTTTGGGAGAAAATTAGTAAATCTTAGTCTGGCTGTTGATGTATAGTGTTTTGCTGCCATGGACGGCAGCAAAAGTCTTAGCATCCCATGGACGGGGTGTTTAAGACGTACACGTCACTCTAGCGTAATCTAACTCAGGCAGACTTAGATTTTCTTATTTTCGTACAACGGAACAAAATAGACTCGGCTTTGTGCAATTTGCCAATCAAAAAACTTGAAACCGCCTTTTGATACCCTAATCCTAGAGAGTAAAAAAACACTCCCTCCCAGGTAACAAGTCATATTCTTTCACTTGCTTACCCGGAAGGGAGCATTTTATTTTATAATTTTATTCTTTTCCTACTGAACTTTGTTCTATCGTAAAGACTAGTTGTTGATCAGCTTATCCTCCTCATTGTTCCAGCTGTAAAGTTTGCGGATTTCTTTTCCTACAGACTCTGATGGATGCTCTGCTGCTAATTTTCTCATTGCCTTGAAGTGAACCTGACGTCCTGCATCAGACATATCTAATAAGAACTCTTTTGCAAAAGAACCATCCTGGATATCGGAAAGTACTTTTTTCATTGCTTTCTTAGTATCCTCTGTGATGATCTTTGGTCCTGTGATATAATCACCATACTCTGCTGTGTTAGAGATGGAGTATCTCATTCCTTCAAATCCTGACTGATAAATTAAATCTACGATTAATTTCATCTCATGGATACATTCAAAGTAAGCATTTCTTGGATCATAACCAGCTTCGCAAAGTGTCTCAAATCCTGCCTGCATCAATGCACAAACACCACCGCAAAGAACTGCCTGCTCACCGAAGAGGTCTGTCTCTGTCTCTGTTCTGAAAGTCGTCTCAAGAACACCTGCTCTTGCTCCACCGATTCCAAGTGCATATGCTAATGCCATATCTAATGCTTTTCCTGTTGCATCCTGCTCTACTGCTACTAAGCAAGGTGTTCCTTTTCCTGCCTGATACTCGGAACGAACGGTATGACCCGGTGCCTTTGGTGCGATCATGGTAACATCGACATCCTTTGGAGGTACGATACATCCGAAGTGGATGTTGAAACCATGTGCGAACATTAACATGTTGCCTGCCTCTAAGTTTGGCTCAATATCGTTTTTATACATATCAGCCTGCTTCTCATCGTTGATCAGGATCATGATGATATCAGCTTTTTTTGCTGCTTCTGCTGCTGTAAATACTTCAAATCCCTGTTGTTCTGCTTTTGCCCAGGATTTAGAACCTTCATAAAGACCGATGATAACGTTGCATCCGGACTCCTTTAAGTTCAATGCATGTGCATGTCCCTGACTTCCGTAACCGATGATCGCGATGGTCTTTCCATCTAAAAGTGAAAGGTTACAGTCTTCCTGATAATAAATTTTTGCTGCCATTATGTTATCCTCCTAAATTATAAAAAATTGATAGCTTAATCTAAATATGTAACATCGTCACAACCTCTGGTAAGTCCGGTCAGTCCCGTTCTCGCCAACTCTAAAATCTCATATCCCTGTAATAAATCTAAGAAGGAATCGAGCTTTGCCTGCTTTCCTGTCAGTTCGATGATCATGGAATCGTGGGTAACATCCACGACTTTTCCATGGAAAATCTCTGTGACATTCAAGATGGCCTGACGATCGGTATCCTTTGCACGGATCTTTACCATGATCAATTCCCTTGTTACGGAATTGTCAGGTTCTAACTTCTTGATATCCAGTACGTCTTCGAGCTTTGCTAACTGCTTTTCAATCTGCTCTAAGACCAGCTCATCTCCACTGGTTACAATTGTAATCCTTGTAAACCTCGGATCAGCCGTAACACCGGATGAAAAACTGTCAATGTTATATCTTCGGCGGCTGAACAGCCCCGAAATACGGCTTGTTACACCTGCTGTATTCTCTACCAGAATAGATAATACCTGTCTTTTCATAGAAAATCTTCCTTTTCTTACATTTTCACACTAAGCACATTTTAGCATACTACATTCTTTTGTCAATGTTAAAACCGAATTTTGTCAAAAAGCAAATTTTATGATCAGCCCAAAAATCAGCAAATGCACTGGATAGAAAAAGTAAAATATATATTTAACATTTATGCCCCGCTTGCCATTATAGTGGTAGATCGGTAAAAATGCCAGCGGTGCCGTAATCTCCCACAAGAACAGCACACAGCCGCAAAGTACTTGTCGCTTTCTGTCTTTTCGCAAAAAATACAATTCTGCGATTGCAAGCACTCCAAAGGCTCCGTAATCGGTATGTAACAGATGTGCCACTCCCATTCCAACGGCTGCTACGGCAATCTGTGCCAAAAGCTGCAACGCTTCCGACCATTCCTGCTTTTCACTCACATATTTCATCACGGCTAAGACAAGAAGTGCGATCCACAGCGTAAAAAATACATTCTGACTCGAAAAATCATACCAGCTTTTAAATACTGCAAGGTCAAATGGGACTTCTGAGATAAGGCTGAACAGAAACAGTCTGCTGAAATATTTTTTCCAGTTGCCGGTATGCAAAAATCCTTCCACTAACAAAAAGCAGAAAATCGGAAATGCGATCCTTCCGATGCCACGGCATGCCATATCCACTACTTTCCACCTGTTATATACTTTCATTGCCTCTACGCCTGCATCCATAACACTGCCATCTGCTACCTTTGGCATGACTCCCCGTTCTAAAATGCTTGCTCCAATGTGGTCTATCAGCATGGTAACCATTGCTATGATCTTCAATGTGGAACCTGTCAGACCTTTTTGCTGTTCCATTCCTACCTCCATGATCTTTCTATCGTCCTATCTGATTTTCTTTAAATAGTCCTCTAAGAGACTTGTTGCGTGTTTGTAGTCTAAGTCTTCGATATAACGTTTCAATTCCTCTAGGACCTCTTCCACATCCTCTGCGTAGCGGTTTTTATAAAGCTCTTTTAAACATTCCTCCGCTTCATCCATATCGAATTCAGCAAGTGCCTTTAAAATCTGATATACACTGCTTAGTTCTAACTCCGGCAGAAAATCTCCATCGCGCTCTACCTGTTCGGATGCATCCTTCAGATAAGTGTCCACTCTGGTCATGACTTCATCTAAGGTATTTAAGAACTCCTCTAATTTTGCTAATATCTCTGCCTGTTTTCCTTCTTTTGCCAGTTCTTCTAACTGCAGTGCTTCATCCGCTAAATCTTCTGCTCCGATATTGCGGCTGCTTCCCTTGATCCCATGCACGCTGATACGGAACTGCTCTAAATCCTCATTTGCATAGTCTTGGAGCACTTCAAGCATCTGTGACATTTCCCGATAGTATACCTGTAAGATTTCATGATATTTTTCAATATTTCCACCGATATTCCGGATTCCGATCGTGCAGTCGATCTCCGGCATCAGGCTCTTGATCGGCAGTATCTCTTCCTGTTCTTCCGTCTCTTTTTGCTGTATCTTATCCGGAATAAAGCGTTTCAGCACCTCTAACAGTTCGATGGTATGCAGTGGTTTGGTAAGGCTGTCATCAAACCCGCTTTTTTCATAAAAATCGGTCGTAAATGCCACCGCATTTGCCGTGATTGCAACAATCGGTGTATCTTTTCCGTTTTCTAACTCACGCATTCTCTGCAGGGTTTCGATCCCATCCATCTGCGGCATCATATGATCTAAAAAGATGATATCATACTTTCGTTTTTTTACCAGTTCTAATGCCTTTCTTCCACTATTTACCATTTCCGGTTCAATTCCGTAAAGCTGCATCAGTCCCTGCTCTACACTAAGATTGGATTCCATGTCATCGACAAGCAGAATATGTGCTCCCGGAAAGCAGACCTGTATTTTTTCTAAAAAGCCGTTTGATTCCATATATGCAACTGCACGTTCTCTTGTCATATTTTTTATGAATAAAGCTTCACTGTCTGCAATCTCCTGATAAAAATAGGCTAAAAACGTTGTTCCTTCATTCAGACGGCTCTGCACGGTAATATTCCCGTCCATCATTTTGACAAGCGACATCGTAATATTTAAGCCCAGTCCGGCTCCAAATACTTTTTCCGTTCTCGCATTTTTTGTCCGTTTGAAACGCTGAAAAATCTGCTCGGCATCCGTTTCATCCATCCCTACTCCGGTATCCTGAACGGAAAGCCTGATCTTATAACGGTTCTCTTCGCGTTCGCCTCCTAAGGACAAGGTAATGGTTCCGCTTTCTGTATATTTTATGGCATTTCCTAAAAGATTCTGGAAAATCTCTTTGACCCGCATCCGGTCTCCGTAAAATGCACTTGGAAATCCCTCTTCGATCTCAATCCGGTAATCTAAGTCCTGATTGTGCATATTCATATAGACCATATTTGAGACTTCATAGAGCAGTCTCTCCATCTCATATTTCTCGTGAGACAGCTCGACCGTGCCCGATTCCAGCTTTGAGACATCTAACAGGCTGTTGACCATCTCTAATACGCCTTCTCCTTCCCGGTAAACTGTCTTTAACGGGCCTTCTAAGTCTTTTGCCGTATTTTTTCGGATCGCAATCTCACTCATACCAAGGATCGTATTCATCGGGGTACGGATCTCATGCGTCACATTTGTTAAAAACTTAGTTTTCTGGGCATTCGCCTTTTCTGCCTCTTCTTTTAATATTTCTAATTGATGACTATACTCTTCTAAATCCGTGATATCATAAACGGTCAGTGCATAACCGATCAAAACACCGCTCTGCGTCCGCACCTCACTCTTCTGACAATTATAGTTTCTGCCTTTCCAGAGTATCTTTGACCGTTTTCCGGTCATTACATCGTGAAATTCTTCACATTCTTTGACAAAATCCGGCGTTTCCCAGACCTCCGGAAAATGCTTCTCCATAAACTGGTTTGCCTCTAAAAAATGCTCTTCCGTGTCAAAGATCAAAAGTCCTAAATCCATATTGTCCGCCACCAGTGCTTTTGCATTCTGAATGACTTCCATATAATTAAAATGGTTCAGGGCATGGATCAGCAACAATGCCGACAGTCCGATTCCGATACAGACCGGACTGTAGATACTCTTTCCTTCAAACAGATATAAAATTGCGATCATCAAAGGCAGGAGTGATACCTGCAAAAGGATGTGTGCCCTTTTTTTCCGCATCTGTCCGATGTTATCTTTTGTATTCTGATAATACTTCCACGCCAGATAAAAACAGAAAAAAGAAGTCAGCAGCAACACTGCATAAAAGAGATAAAACCCGATCCCATGCTGTATCTGGAATTTAAAATAGCCGTTTCCTCCCGTCCGTACGTCCAGTTTCCGGTAAAACCAGTGATGAGAGGAATCTGTCAGCAATAACAGCAGGAAAAACGCATAGGCACTCATAAATCCTATGGTGATCTTTCTGTCAATGCGAAAACCGGTGACATAGATAATGTAATGGTAGTAAAAGATAAACAATATCCCAAACACAAAATCTGACACCATCCGGTCTATGATCAGCAGCTGCGGAACATAGTCCATACAGAGCAGTTCTCCGACCGTTACTAAAAAGCAATAAATCAAGGAGACCAGCATAGACGCCATATTGATGCGTCTACCCCTGCTCTCCTTTCTTCCGACAAGACAATAAATTGCCATTAATATAATTACAATACAGATCGTGTTGATTACTAAAGGCATTCCCATATTACTCGTTTTCTCCCAATACTGCCGCAACACGTTCCCGGATATAGTTTACCTTAAACGGTTTTACGATATAATCTGCGGCTTTGACATCCTTACATTCCAGTATCGTCTGCACATCACTGGCACTTGATAAAAAGATGACCGGTATATTTCCCGGAAAACGCTGGCGGATCACTCTGACTGCCTCAATTCCACTCATATTCGGCATAAGGATATCCATTAGGATCAGATCCGGTGTTGCTTTCTGTAAGTATTCAATGGCTTCACTGCCGGAGCGTACGGCAATAATTTTATATAATCCGTCCAATGCAGCTTTTACGGAACGGATACTCGTTACCATATCATCTACAACCAGAATTGTTTTAATCTCTCTGCTCTTACGCTCTTTTTCAAACTCTATCATTTCCTGCTCATCAATTGTCTGTGTATTGACCTGATTGATGATCGTGATATTCATTCCTACGGATGAGTCATTCAGATTTAAATCCGTTCCATCAAAAAATCGGACTGTCGGACGCAATGGGCTTCCTAAATGATTTTCGACGACGATGGCTTCTCTGCCATCGGATAATAATACTGTTACACCCTTTGGATATACAGGAACTTTATCCATAAATGCACGGACCACCTGCTGATCAAACAGTGTTCCACAGCCACCCATCAGATATTCTAACGATTCCGAATAGGTGTATGCTTTTTTATATGCACGGTCACTTGAAAGTGCATCATATACATCTGCCACATGGATGATCTTTGCAAACGGATGGATCTTGTCTCCGGTCAGACCGTTCGGATAGCCGCTTCCATCCTCATTTTCATGGTGGCTCAATACTGCCGCTTTGACTCTTGCCGGAATGTTCCATTTTTCCTTTAACATATCATAGGAACGCTGGGAATGACTGCGTAAAAGTTCATTCTCCTCCGGTGTCAGTTTTCCCGGTTTATTTAAGATTGCCTTATCTATGGAGATTTTTCCAAGATCATGAAATACTGCCGCGGAGCAAAGATCTACTAATTCCTCATTGGTATATCCCATTCCCATTCCGATGACTACGGAAAGTACCGCTACATTGACGGAATGTCGGAATGTATAATCATCAAAAGTACGGAGGTCTAACATATCTAAGGATATGGTTTTTGCCTCCATCAACTGCTTTACGATGCTCTCTGCAACGTTTACTGCCTCTTCTAAATCCAGCTCCTGCAATGCCTCTACCGCATGATTACGCAGTTCGGCTGTAATGGTGTCCTGAATGACAACATCTTTTGTTAATTCGTCCTCTATATAGATTCCCGGGTATCCCCGCTCTCTGATCCTGACAATGATCTCATCACTTAACAGCTTTCCTTCCCGCAATAAGGTTCTGGTTTCGTAATCATAAATTGATTTTGCCAGCATCATTCCATGTTCTACTCGTTCTATCGGTACAAATCTCATATGTCCCCTCCGCAATAAATTATGTGAATTTTCCTAAAATATAACATTTTATGACTGACAAGTCAATCTTAATCCATTTTTCCTACCTATATTACAGGGTTTGACTTATTCATTTGGCTTTTGATAGAATCTTCCTGCAATCTGCTCTGTTTTGATCGCATTTACAAATGCATGTGGGTCAGCTTTTTTCACTTCGCGGATGATCGACTTGCTCTGTGCACTGGAAACTACGGAATAGACGATTTTTCTCTCCTGATGTTCATAGGAGCCTTCTCCCTCCATAATGGTTGCGCCATGGTTACTCATCTTTGAAATCACTTCATAAACTTCTGTTGCCTTATTCGTTACGATAAACAGGGTTTCATGCTGGTACTTCCGATATAAAATATGCACTACCTGCGTAGAGGTGTACTGGAATATGATCGAGTACAGGGCTTTATCCCATCCAAACAATACGCCTGCAGCCGCTAAAATGACCACATTGATGCCTAATACCACATTCCACGAATCGATCTCTTTTTTTTCTGAAAGATAGATTGCAATAAAATCCGTTCCTCCTGTTGTCGCATTCATATGCAGGCAGAGTCCGATGACAAATCCATTGATCAGTCCGCCAAAAATACTGATCAGCAGCGTATCGTATGTGATCGCATAGCCCGGTATGATATCGGTCAGGACACTTGTCAGCACGATCATCAGACAGGAATACATTGTGAATTTTTTACCAATGAATCGAAAACCGATATACACCGGTATGGCATTGAGCAGTATATTGACAATGGTATATGGAATTGTAATATGTAAAAACATGTCCGCTGCTCTTTGTATTAAAAGTGCCAGACCGGTCGCCCCTCCCGGATAGAGTCCTCCGGTTCTGACAAAGGATTTGATGTTCAATGCCATTAAAAAGGATGCGAAACATATGACAAGGATTTTTTTTATGCTTTCTTTTGCTTCTGTTTTCATTTGTAGCCCCCATTCTTTTGTTTATTATTCAATTTATCATATTTAAGGTGTTGTTTCAATGTGGTTGGTAGATCATTGTCATTTTTATATTTAGACATAAAAAGAACCCCTACAAACAGTATCACCACCATTCATAAGGGTTATTAATCATTTCAGAAATTTAACACCGTATTCGATTATGCATTCATCTGAGCTGCAACTTCTGCTGCGAAATCTTCATTCTTCTTCTCTAAGCCTTCACCTGTCTCAAAGCGAACAAATTTCTTGATCTTGATCTTTGCACTGTTTGCTTTTGCAACTTCTTCTACATATTTGCTTACAACCTGTTTTCCATCTTCAGCTTTTACATAAACCTGGTCTAATAAGCAGATTTCTTTTAACTCTTTGTTGATACGTCCCATTACCATACCGTTTAAGATCTTCTCGTTTGCATCCGGCTTCTCGTTCTTAGCCTGTACCATTAAGATCTCTTTCTCTTTCTCGATATAGTCTGCATCTACTTCATCTCTGCTGGTGTAAAGTGGTTTTAATGCTGCTGCCTGCATTGCAAGGTTCTTTGCCATCTCTTTGATGTCATCGTTGATCACATCTGTCTCAACGTCTACTAATACACCGATTTTTCCGCCTGCATGGATATAAGAAGCGATAAATCCGTTCTCTTCTTTTACCTGCTCAAAACGACGGATATTCATGTTCTCACCGATTACTGCGATCTGTGCTGCTAATGCTTCATTTACAGTTTTGCTTGTATCTGCTGCCCAAGGCTCTGCTAAGAATGCCTCGATATCTGCTGCATTTGTAGTTAATGCCTGTGCTGCAACTTCTGCAACATAGTTCTGGAATTTCTCATTCTTTGCTACAAAGTCTGTCTCAGAGTTAACCTCTACAACAACTGCGGCTTTTGCATCATCTGTCAGTTTTGTAACTACGATACCCTCTGCTGCAATTCTGCCGGCTTTTTTCTGTGCAGTTGCAAGACCTTTTTCACGTAAAAAGTCTACGGCTGCTTCCATATCACCATTTGTCTCACCTAATGCCTTTTTACAATCCATCATTCCGGCACCGGTCATCTCGCGTAACTCTTTTACCATTGCTGCTGTAATAGCCATTTTATCGTCCTCCATTTTTTACACAATACAGGACAGGCAAAATGTCTGTCCTGAGAATTCTCTTATTATGCTTCTTCAGCTTCCTCTGCTTCAAACTCTTCTGTTGCTTCTACATCAACTGTTCCCTGATTAGCTTCTACGACTGCATCTGCCATCTTAGAAACGATTAATTTTACTGCACGGATCGCATCATCGTTTCCAGGAATTACATAGTCTAATTCTTCCGGATCACAGTTTGTATCACAGATACCAATTAACGGAATACCAAGTGTGTGTGCTTCCTGTACGCAGATTCTTTCTTTCTTAGGATCTACTACGAAGATTGCATCCGGGAGTTTCTTCATTTCTTTGATACCGCCCAGGTTCTTCTGCAGTT
>ERZ857969.2223-NODE-2223-length-22983-cov-5.371554_pt1 | contig 22983 bp, 18 predicted proteins | sample MGYA00519864_ERZ857969 | MGnify/ENA primary metagenome ERZ857969 (study PRJEB31778, sample SAMEA3449382) | human gut metagenome | biome: human gut; feature: human-associated habitat; material: faeces | place: United Kingdom | collected 2010/2012 ... | reverse complement strand
ACTCAGCACTCGCATAGATTGCTATCGTTCTCTTTTTATGTCACTCGTTCGCGGATGAAAAGAATCCAAACTCGTCCGCTCACTTGTACTTTACGTCAAGCTCGGCGTTTGCTTTCTCGCCGCCTTGCGGCTCGTGTTCCGTCTTTGAAGTTGCACATACCGTTTATAAGAACGCCATGAATGAATGTTCGTTCGGGTGTGGGGTGTCCCACCCGTGTCATTCCGAGGGAACGAAGTGACCGTGGGAATCTAGCCGTAAGGCGCACACACCAAGCAGACAATCTTGCGAAACTGCGGCAGGAGTTTTTATCCCTGCTCGAACTGATAGCAAAGATTTTCTGCGCGGTAGTAATTGCGAGAACAAGTGCGGTCAATGGCAATCGCCACCGAGTTTTCGTTTCTATTTAGGGGATTCCCACGTCGCTTCGCTCCTCGGAATGACATTCGGGGCGATTGCCATAACCGCGATGCCGTTTGAGCAATGCGGCTCGCACTTCGAATAAGCACATTCCGTGTATAAGAACGCAAAGCCCCTTGAGTGGCAACCCTAATGTACATATAGTACATGAGTTGTCAATCAAGGGGCTTTGTAAGGAACGAAGTGACGGAAGAGCGATTGTTACAAAGTCAATCGCGTCCAATGCTATTCGCTCAATAGTGCGCTCAGGTCAAATCTTTGTAAAGTTGCTTGATAACCTTATCAAAATACTCGATCCCGTCCTTCTTTGCTGACACCATTGTGTTGACTTCGGAGTTGTAAAGATCGTTCTTTTTGGCTTCGAGAATGGTGTCATGAATGACATCGTGAAGCGTCTTTACATCGTCGGCATTCTTGGCAAAAGTCATAACGTAGTCCATAGGAAGTTTGCCGTCAACAAGAGTTTGTGAAGAGCCTGTCTTTATGTTGCTTGCATCATAGACGGTGTAGGAGTTGAGAAGCACGAACACGCCTGCGTATGCATCGTTGTTTGCCGTTGCCTTTTCCGCTCCGTTGACAAGGCTGTCTGCCACAACAAACGCTTTGTTGTTGCCTGCAAATTCGCCGTTGACAAGGTTTCCTTTGAACATATCATCGCTCACCGTTCCGTCCGAATATGCGCCGGTACCCGCAGCGACAAGTTTGCGTGCATAGTCTGTAAAATCTGTGAGGAACTTGCTATCTTTGCCTTCCGGAGAAACGAGGTAACCGAGTCCGTTGTTGTTGGAATCTTTGCTTGTTGCGCCGGAGTCGTCACTGACAAGGTATGCCCACTTTGTTGCTACTTCGCGAAGCCAATAGACTGTTTCTTCTTTTGAAAGGTTTGCGTCTTTGACTTGTTGCAAGCTTTTGTGAATCTGATGAATCAAGCCGACCTGATCATCGGTGTCGAACACGGGCACTTCGTTCATCAAGTACGCCATTGCAGGATGCTCGGTTGCGTTGAACTTGATTTCATACTTGCCTGTTTCCGCATTTTTTTCGAATGACAGGATTTGATTGTAGTTGTTGCCACCCTCGACTTGATATTTGGTGTCGGCAACCTTGCCTACGTTGTTGTAGGGGTTCTTTGCGTCGGTCATAGGATCGCGAAGTTCGATCTTCTTGCCGTCCGCATCTTCGACAACCGCGTCTGCATCGTATTTCGGGTTGGAAACATGTGCCGTCATCTTGGAGATCAGACGATTGCGTGTAAGCAAAATCGCTTCGACGTTTTCGGGATTGTTCTTCGCCATGTCGTTGAGGACCTTCATATCCTCCGCACCGAGTTTGAAGAGGATATTGATGACAAATCCGTAACCTTGATCGTCTGCGGGATGATAGTAAGTCTTGTTGAGCGTGCTTGTGAGTGCGGATTCGTAAGAAGAATCGCTGCCCGCAAATGTCTCTTTGTTCTTTGCGACTTGTGCGTTGAACTCTGCCTCGATTTCAGCCTCGGTGACGGATGCGCTGTCGCCGATCATGCGTTTAAGTCTTGCAACGAGCAACGATTGATATTGAGCATTGAGATAGTAGTTGTAGCACTCTTCAACACTCTCTTTGTAGAGATTGTTTTTGAGGTTGTTTTCCATCTCGGAAAGACCTTCGTTGATGTAGTCTTTGAGGACGGAAACAAGAGTTTTGCCGCTATCGACGATGATGTTGTCCACAAAGTCTGCTTTGAGGAATTTGGTTGTGAAAAGGCTGTCCTCTTTTGTGTCGTCAAGGAGTTGTGCCTTGTACTCCGCAGAGAAGAACTTGTTTGAAAGTTCGACATCCTCTTTGTCGGGATCGTAATCGTCCTCTTCCTCTTCCTCGGGAAGCTCGGTGCGAGGCGCAAGATATTTTTCCCATTTTGCATAAAGAGTGGTGGTTTCGGTGATCTTGGTGTTTTCAAAATCGAACTCTTCACCGTTAAATTCCTTGTCGACGTACCAGCCGTAGAAGGTGTAACCGTCTTTGGTGGGATCGCTCGGCTCTTTTGCAACGGTGTCCTTTTGGATCTTTTGCTTTTCAACGCTCGAACCGCCGTTTGATTCGAATCTGACATACACGGGATCGGTCACTTTGGTTGTCGTGTTGTCCTTCTTGGAATCGGACGTAGAAGTGTTTGCGTTGTCTTCGGTGATAAGGCTCTCAACCGTCGAAACGAGGGAATCGAGCAAACTTTTGTTTGTGTCCTCGATAGCCTTGTTCTTTTCGCTTGCGGAAAGCAATTCGGCAATGGATGAAGGAAGCGCCGTCATGTTTTTGAGCTTGGCGACTTTCTCTTTTGCAAAAAGGGTAAGAAGCTTTTGTTGAGCAAGCGATTGAGCAAGATAATTTGCGGCAGCCTCATAAGTCATGCCGTAATATTTGACATAATAAAAGGCATAACTGTTGAAACTGGATGCAAGCTCGAACTTATACACGTTTTCCGTTTGCGTGCCGAAATCACCGGTATAGGTGACGGATGCGACAACTTGCTGTGCGTCGCGTTTGTCGTTCTTCTTAAAGATTTCGTCGCAGCCCACCAATAATGTCATGCTCATAGCAAGCAATAAAACGATGGCTGTTGCGACAATCAATTTCTTTTTCATATTAAACTCCATATTGTGAGCATTATATCAATAGTATACCTATTATACACGCACGAGGGGGCGCACGCAAGCATTTTTGCGACATAAACCAAATAATTAAAATTGTTTTTGCACCGTTTTTGCAAAAAAATCGACTCGCTGCGCGCCAAAGAAAACAAGGCGCTTTGTGCGGATAGAACTCGTTTTTTTTGCAGAATCGAAACCTGACGTAAAAATTAGAATATCGATTTTTCACAAAAATCCAACGTCCTCACCCACCCGTATTTTTTTCGATTTGCTCGCGCTTTTTAAACTTTTTTTGCAAATGTTTGACGGCTTTCGAAATTTATTTTTGCAAACGCTTGACAATTTTTTTGATTTATCATATCATAAGCAAGCATTGAATATCGCGGGGTAGAGCAGCTGGTAGCTCGTCGGGCTCATAACCCGGAGGTCGTTGGTTCAAATCCTTCCCCCGCAACTCATGCCCAGATAGCTCAGTTGGTAGAGCAGAGGACTGAAAATCCTCGTGTCACTGGTTCGATTCCGGTTCTGGGCATATGGGATATTAGCTCAGTTGGTAGAGCACTTGACTTTTAATCAAGTTGTCCGGGGTTCGAATCCCCGATGTCTCATGAAGGCTCAGTAAATGTTTTATTTACTGAGCTATTTTTTTTGTCTAATAAGCTTATTAATAGTCGGCTGGTAAGTGGTAATAAATTTAAAAAGCATAAATTCTAAGAAGAGTTAAAAGGATGAAGAGATAAAAAATAAGTTATGAATACACCAATCTATAATAAATTAAGAGAATTAGAGTCAGAAAAAAGAATTCCTTTTCATATGCCAGGTCATAAAAGAGCTGATTTTGGGGCTTTTTTTGGTGTAGAAAAAATGGATATTACAGAGATAACAGATTACGATAATCTTCATGAACCAGAGGGCATTATTCGTGAATCCATGAATCTTGTAAGAGATATATTTAAAAGTAAGGAATCATGGTATCTTGTTGGAGGGAGTACCCTTGGGATTCTGGTATCCATTTCTTCGGTCTGTAGACAGGGAGATAAGATTTTAATAGGGCGAAACTGTCATAAGGCGGTCTATAACTGTATCAGGCTATTACAGTTGGAGGCCGTCTATTGCTATGCAGATGTTTCTGCCGAGTATGATATATGCGAGGATATGAAGCCAGAAGCCGTAGCAAGGGAATTAAGAGCGAATCCAGATATAAAGGCAGTTGTACTGACTTCACCTACTTATGAAGGCGTTGTGAGCGACATAGCAGGGATTAAAGAAGTAACTCGACCGTATGCCATTCCTTTGATTGTAGATGAGGCACACGGGGCGCATCTCATATTTCATAAGTATTTTCCAGACAGTGCCGTTCAGGAAGGTGCTGACTTGGTGATTCAAAGTACGCATAAAACATTGCCTTCCTTTACGCAGACAGCAGTTCTTCATCTTTGCTCAGACATCGTGACAAAAGAGCAGGTGGAGGAAATCATCGATATTTATGAAACCTCAAGTCCATCGTATCTTTTGATGGCTTCTGCTGAGTACGGAATCATGTATATGAAAGAAAATCAGGGACAACTCGCCGAATATGTGGATAACCTTAAAAATTTTCGCCGAAAATGTGAACAACTCCAAAAAATAAGCCTGCTCAATCAGAAAAAGTTAAATTGTTTTGCATATGATAACGGGAAATTGGTCTTTTCAGTAAAGGGCTGCGGAATAAATGGAAAGGAGCTGTTTCAGTTATTATATGAAAAATATCACATTGAACTGGAGATGGAGAACCTGACTTATGGGATTGCCATGACTTCTATCTGTGATAAAAAGGAAGATTTTGATGAGCTTTGGAAGGCAATTTCTGAGATTGATAAAATGTGTGAAGAGAAAGAAAGGGAAAATCGTAGTTTAAATAAGGCTGTAAATGAGACAAAAATTGCCATCCAAAACCAAGATAAAGTTGAAATAGAAATTTGTGATAAAAACAAACCCAAAATAGAAACTAAAATTCATAACCACTATAAGGTTATACAAGAAAAAGAAAATGAGCAGACAATATATCCTCCCAAAATCATAGAATCCTGGCAGTGCCGGGGAAAAGCCATGGAGACAGTTGAGTTGGCTGATTCTACTGGCAGAGTTTCAGGAAAATATGTCATGATTTATCCGCCGGGAGTACCAATATTAGTTCCTGGAGAAAAAATACTCAAAGAAACAGTGGAAAATATCAGTCAATATTTATATAATGGATATAATGTACTTGGATTGTCCTGTAATAAGATTATCGTTCTAAAAGATTTATAGATAGTATAGCAAAAGCAGTATGATAAAAATATTGTACCAGAGCATGTTTGAAAGTACTATGACTAAAATACGATGAAGAAGTCAGATAACATTCAGATAATAAAAGTGCATGTACTTCTGAAGGGAGATTTTATTAGATGAAGGGATTATTTATTGTGATGGAGGGACCGGATGGTTCAGGAAAGACCACACAAATAAATTTATTAAAAGAATACTTAGAGGAAGCAGGCTATGAATGTCTCATAACAAGAGAACCGGGGGGAACAGTGATCGGAGAGGAAATAAGACAGCTTATTCTGAATCCAGAACACAAAGAAATGTCTCCAGTAACAGAAATGCTTCTCTATGCGGCATCAAGAGCGCAGTTAGTACATGAAGTAATCGGACCAGCATTAGAAGAGGGCAAAATCGTTATAAGCGATCGTTTTGTAGATTCTTCTATCGTTTATCAGGGAATTGCAAGAAAACTTGGTATTTCTACAGTTTCGGCTGTAAATGCGCCGGGAATCGGCATTTATCGTCCCGATGGAATCTTTTTTATTGATTTATCAGAGGCAGAAGGACTTCGTAGAAAGAAAGAGCAGAAGAATCTTGATCGTATGGAGCAGGAAGGTATAGATTTTCATCATATGGTATCGGAAGGATATCGAAAAGTCCTTTCAGGCAGGCCGGAAGTTATGAAGATTGATGGTGGAAGATCCATTGATACGATTCAGAAAAAGATTCGGAATCATGTGGATGAATTATTGAAGAAGAAGAATCGATAGACATGAATTCATTGAGAAAAAACAATAAAAGAATAGGTACCAATAGAAAATTAGCAGAAGAATTAAGATGATTAACAGAAAGATTTTGAGGGAAAGTCATGGCTGAATTAAATGAGATTTTAGGAAATGAAAGAATAAAAGAGCATTTTATTACTGCTGTGCATCATAAAAAGATTTCTCATGCCTATATTATGGAGGGGGATAAGGGAAGTGGGAAAAAAATGCTTGCCGAGGCCTTCTCTAAAATATTGCAGTGTGAAGGCCGGGAAACTACGGGTCTGGTGGAATCCTGTGGAAAGTGTGAATCTTGTATACAGATGGAATACCATGATCATCCGGATGTAATTTGGGTTTCTCATGAAAAGCCCAATGTGATTAGTGTTGGTGAGATAAGGGAGCAGATTGTTAATACAGTAGAAATTATGCCATATAAGGGGCCTTATAAAATCTATATCGTAGATGAGGCGGAAAAGATGAATGCTGCAGCGCAGAATGCCATCTTAAAGACGATTGAGGAACCGCCGGAATATGCAGTTATTTTCTTACTTACTACGAACAGAGGAGCATTTTTAGACACAATTCTTTCAAGATGTATTCTTCTTGCCACAAGACCGGTACCCGGAACAGCTGTTGAGAAATACTTGGTGGAAAAATGTAGTGTTTCTAAGGAAGAAGCAGAATTTGCAGCAGGATTTTCTCTTGGAAATATAGGAAAGGCAGAAGCAATCGTTTCTTCAGAAGAATTTCAGGATTTAAAGGAGTTGACTCTGTCCATTTTGCGGTATATCCATGAGATAGAGAGTTACGAGATTGCAGATAAAGTAAAGGAATATAAAAAGTATAAAAACAGAATTGAGGACTTTTTCGATATTTTTCTGATGTGGTTTCGGGATATTATGTTACTGAAAGCAGATAATTCAGTGAATGCTGAAGCTGCCAAAAAGAAAATTATTTTTAAAAATGAGTATGCGTATCTGAAAAAGCAGGTAGATAAATTAGATTTAGAGGCAATTGATTATGTTATAGGCAAAATTCATCGTGCCAGAGTCCGCATAAAGTCTAATGTGAATTTTGACGCAACTTTAGAGTTGCTTATTGTAGAAGCGAGAAGAGAGTTTTAAGAAGAACAGGAGGTAGAAATGGCCAGAGTAATAGGAGTTCGTTTTAGAGATAATGGTAAAATATATTATTTTGCCTCAGAGCAGTTTGAGGTAGAAGTTGGACAGAATGTTATCGTGGAGACTGCGCGTGGAGTAGAATACGGCAGAGTTGTTTTAGGAAATCGTGAGATTCACGATGAGAAGATTATTGCAACTTTAAAGCCAGTTATCCGAATCGCAACACCAGAAGACGATAAGATTCAGGAAAATAATAAAGAAAAGAGCAAAGAAGCTTATAAAATCTGTATTGAGAAGATAAAAAAACATAAGCTTGCAATGAAGCTCATTGATTGTGAGTATACATTTGATAATAATAAAGTATTATTTTACTTTACGGCGGACGGACGAATTGATTTCCGTGAGCTGGTAAAAGATTTAGCCTCAGTTTTTAAGACAAGAATTGAATTAAGACAGATTGGTGTAAGAGATGAGACAAAAATTAAAGGTGGTATCGGCATTTGTGGAAGAAGCCTTTGCTGTAATACATTTTTATCTGAGTTTGTGCCAGTATCAATTAAAATGGCGAAGGAGCAGAATCTTTCTCTGAATCCTACAAAGATTTCAGGAGTTTGTGGAAGATTGATGTGCTGTCTGAAAAATGAGCAGGATACTTATGAGTATCTGAACAGTAAGCTTCCGAATGTTGGTGATGAAGTAAAGACGAATACGGGAGTAAAAGGTGTTGTTCACGAAGTCAGCGTGTTAAGACAGAGAGTGAAGCTCGTAGTTACTGACGAAAAGGGAGAAAAGGAGCTCGTAGATTATAAAGTGGATGATTTGATTTTCCGTCCTCGGAAGCGCAGAGAAAAAGTAAAAATGGATGATGAGCTTAAAAAATTAGAGGCGATGGAGAAGAAGGAAAGAAAGTCTAAGCTTTAATGAAACGAGGAGAATAAGGGAAGGGAATTTGAATAATAACAATTACTGTTATTTTTATTGTTTTATTCCTCATAATTTTTTATAATACTCAAATTTTGGTTTTGTTGATATAAGAAGTTTGAAAAATTAAGAAGAGTTCTTCGGTAGTTTAATTGCTGGGTTCTTCACTTAATTGTAGTTGAAAATGAAGATTTAAAATAGGATACTTATATGGAGAATGTACAAATTAAAGAAAATGAGCGTATTGATGATCTCCAGATAAAGGATTACCGTATTATCCAGAAAACAGATGGTTTTTGCTTCGGGATTGATGCGGTACTGCTTTCTGATTATGCCAGAGTTAAAAAGAAAAGTAAAGGGATTGATTTGTGTAGCGGTACAGGAATTATTCCAATACTGATGGAGGGTAAATATCCGCTTGCTCATGTAGAAGGTTTAGAGTATCAGGAAGAGTTTGCCAAGATGGCAGAGCGTTCTGTGAAGATGAATGGTCAGAAAGAAAAAGTGCATATTGTACAGGGGGATGTTCGTAATATAAAGACAGACTATGAGAGGGAGAGTTTTGACTGGGTGACCTGTAACCCTCCGTATATGACAGGAGAACATGGTCTGACGAATCCAGATTATGCAAAGGCAATTGCAAGACATGAGATTACCTGTTCTCTTGAAGATGTAGTAAAGGCAGCAAAATGGCTGTTGAAAACAGGCGGCCATTTTTATATGGTGCACAGACCTTTTCGCTTAGCGGAGATTATTTATACATTAAAACAGCATAAATTAGAGCCGAAGAGGATACGTCTCGTACATCCTTATGTAGATAAAGAGCCAAATATGGTTTTGATTGATGCTGTAAAAGGTGGTAAGCAGAGGATTACGGTAGAACCCCCATTAATTGTATACAATAAGGATGGTTCTTATACCGATGAGATTTATCAGATATATGGAGAAATGAAGAATTAAAATGGCAGGAACATTATATTTATGTGCGACACCGATTGGAAATCTCGAAGATATGACCTATCGGGCAGTACGAATTTTAAAAGAAGTGGATTTGATAGCGGCAGAAGATACGAGAAACAGTATCAAGCTTCTCAATCATTTTGAGATAAAAACAAAGATGACGAGCTATCATGAGTACAACAAAGTCGATAAGGCAGTTTATCTTGTAAATAAATTAAGAGAAGGACTGGATATCGCAGTAATCACAGATGCAGGAACACCGGGAATCTCTGACCCAGGAGAGGAACTTGTAAGACAGTGCTATGAAGCGGGAATTAATGTTACATCACTTCCGGGAGCTTGTGCCTGCATTACGGCACTTACTATGTCCGGACAGCCAACAAGAAGATTTGCATTTGAAGCATTTTTACCGTATGACAAGAAGGAAAGAACACAGATTTTAGAGAATCTTCGTAATGAGACAAGAACAATTATTATTTACGAAGCGCCGCATCATTTAAAGAAGACTTTGAAAGAGTGCAGGGAATATCTTGGTAATCGAAATATGACGGTATGTAAAGAACTGACGAAACGATATGAGCAGAAGCGCAAGTCAACTCTCGATGAAATGATTGCTTATTATGAGGAGAACGAGCCAAGAGGGGAGTATGTTTTAATCTTTGAGGGAAAGAGTTTACAGGAACTGAAAGAGGAAAAACAACAGGAGTGGAATCAGCTTACTGTGCAGGAACATATGGATCATTATCTTGAAAAAGGGATGGATAAAAAGAGTGCGATGAAACAGGTAGCAAAAGACCGCGGAGTAAGTAAAAGGGATATTTATCAGGAACTGTTAAAAAAGTAATCCTTTTTTCTAAAAATTAAATAAATGAATTCTTAAGAATTCTATAGTTGAGAAATGTTATCAACTGTAGAATTGACATGGAATATAAAAACAGGTAATCTTTTAAATAAACTAACCAATGTTAGAATTAAGTAACATAAATTAGTTTTAAATGGAAACCTGTTTTTTTATTAAGTTTATTTGAGAGAGAGAAAGGGAGAGAAACAAATGAGAAAAATTAGTTCATTCATTATGGCATGCGCTATGTGCCTGTCAATGACAGTAGTGGGAACAGTTGCACCACAGGTAGCGGTACAGGCTGAGGAGACAGCAACGGTAGAATTAAAGGAAGCACCAAAAGCTCCTTCAACATATAAGACAGTTGCTGGATATGATTGTCAATTGAATTATGGCGATGATGCTGAAGAATGGCTTTCAGCAATTGATAAGGTTGAAGTAAATGGAATAGAGTATGAAAAAGCAACTTCTTCTTATAGTATATGGAACAATGCGAAATATTATGCTAAGGCAACGCTTGATTCCTCAGATAGTACGGATGTAAGATACCTATTAATTGGAGAGGGCAAATTTGAAAAAGATGAATCAGCAGTTAATAAAGTTGTTATTTCTGCAGATGGATATAAAGACTTAGTATTGGAAGTAAATAAAGATGGTAAAACAGTTGCCATCCACACAAAACACACAGGCGGAACAGCTACTTGTACGAAGAAAGCAGTCTGCGATTTCTGTGGAGAAGAGTACGGAGAGTGCGCATCTCATAACTATGGAGATGAATATGAGTCTGACGGAACTCATCACTGGAAGAAATGTCAGAATGAAGGTTGTGATGCTACGACTGAAAAAGAAGCACATAAAGGTGGCGAAGCTACAACAACAAATAGAGCAGTCTGTGAAGTATGTGGAGCAGAATATGGAGATTTAAAGAAAGAAGATCCTAAGCCAGCAGACAAAACAACAGAAGGTAAAAAAGATGATACAAAACCAGCAGACAAAACAACAGAAAGTAAAAAAGATGATACAAAACCAGCAGAAAAGCCAGATAAGAAAACTGTAAAAGCAAAAAAAGTTGTTGTTAACAAAAAGCGTATTGTGTTAAAGAAAGGCAAAAAAGTTAAACTTAAAGTAAAATTAAAACCAGCCAATGCGACAGAAAAAGTTACCTTTAAGTCTTCTAACAAGAAGGTTGCCAAAGTAACAAAGAACGGTGTTGTAAAAGCTGTTAAAAAAGGTAAATGCAAGATTACTGTTAAGACAGCAAGTGGAAAGAAAGCAGTTGTTAAAGTAACTGTAAAATAGGAGAAACCGGATATGAATAGGAAGGTTAGAAAGTTATTAGCCAGTGTTGTTTTGGGAGTGTGTTTATTTACATTATCCTTTATTCCTTCATTTGCGGCAAACTCTGCAAATTCTGCCAGTGTCGGCAATGTAGAAGCAATGAAAGAAAATGTAGTTTATGATTTTCAGAGTCTTTCTTTTGCGGATGCACCTGACTATGTCAAAGGAATAAAAAGTGTTTCTGTAAATAAAACAAAGTGGGAAGAAGCAAGTTCTCGTTTATCTTTAATGAGACGAGAAGCATACTACAGAAATACAGATGAAAATAAACTTTATTTTGATGGTTCTTCTGATGGTATGTTAAAGAGTGGAAATATTCTCACGATTGAAAGTGAAGGCTATGAAACGCTGTACTTACGTGTGATAAAGGCAACAGCAGATACATTTACTGTTAAAAAGACAGATTCAGATGCAGAGACTCCTTCAGGACCTTCTGATGGAATGAATACGCTTCATGTAAGAATACGAGGAAGCTTTGAAAGTGCTTTAGAAGGACAGAAGAAATATGATGCAATCAGTGGAGCTTCTACTTCTGTTACGACAAATAAAAATAGTGATGTGATTGTTGAAGCAGCAGTTCTTCCTGATGGACAGGAGCCGAAGAACAGCGACTGGAAGCCGTTAAGTGAAGTAATCACAGTAAATAAGAACAGAACAAAGATAAATATTGATACAGAAGCCTGCGGAATGGAAGGTGTTTATTCTGTCCACGACAGTTCTCTTTCTTTATCAGGGGAACCGTTAAAAGCCGGCTCTTATCCAATTAGTGTAACAGTAACGGATGAGAGCGGTCGTACTGCAACAAGTAATGAGCTGAATTTTAAAGTTTATACTCGTACAGAAGTACTTGCAAAGCAGCTTAAACTTGAGAATTGTAAGCAGACAGCGGATGGAAAGTATATGTATGATATGGAGCCATGGGCAATTGCTTCTTTTGGCGGAGAGAACGAAACAGTTACGGTACCAAAGGATATTAAGGCATGGTACGGTTCTCATACAAGTGGAACTTATGGAGAACTTGGTTATGCTGTAGATGGTAGTCCAGTACAGACATTGATTGTTCCAGATGGCTGTAATCTTACTCTTGTAAATATGAAAGTTTTCAGCAGCGTAAATATTGTTGTAGAGAATGGTGGCAAGCTTGTTCTTCGTGATTCTTCTATTCATGGAAATATTGAAGTGAAAAATGGCGGTAAGTTCTCATCAAACTATGATGATTATGGCAGTCAGTTTCTCACAGGTTCTTCAATTAATGGACAGTTGATTTTAAATGATGGAGCAATTTTAGAAAATTCATCTATTTATTCTAACACCAATTTTATATCAAATGGACATATGATTAGACAGAATACGAATCCTGTTATTGTTGTAAAAGGAAAGGTTACCGTAGATGGGCAGGTATTTGTAAAGGGAGATGAAGCAGCAACCGGACAGGATGAAACAACAGGAAAAAGTCTTTCCGGTCAGCCGGCGATCCGTATTGAGAATGGTTCCTTAGATATTAAAAAAGATTCCGTAGTAGCGGTATTTGGTGGAGGATATATCGCAACAACATCTGTTGGCGGCAGCGGAATTATTTTAGATAATGGAAGTATTTCCGGTGAGGGAACATTAATTGCATTTGGCGGTAACGGTACATATGATGATGGCGCAGATGCTATCAGCGGTAATGGTACTGTTTCTGTAAAAAATGTTTATGCACAAGGTGGCTGCAGCAGTATACCAAAAACAGGTTCTACTGCGGGAAAAGCAATCGCAGATGGGGTAACGCTTGCTAAGACATCCAATCGGACATTACTAAACGGCAAGGAAATCAAGGATAACTATGGAACAATTTCTGAGTTGTACTGGTCAAGTATTACAAAAGTTCCAGATGTGAGCAAGTATGTGATAGAAGTAAATGGTTCTGATGAAGAGGATAATACGAAACCAGGCAGCTCTGAAGATAAGCCAGACACAAAGCCGGGAGCATCCGAGAATAAGCCAAATACGAAGCCGGGAACATCCGAAAAGAAGCCAGAGACGAAGCCAGCTTCAGGTTCTACAGTTAAGAAAACAATAAAAACAAAGTCTTTAAAAGTGAAGAAAACAAAAGTTACTTTAAAGAAGGGAAAGAAATATAAAATACAAGCCAAGAAGATTCCAGCATCTTCTACTGCTAAGATTATGTATCGCTCTTCCAATAAGAGGATTGCCAAAGTAACAAAAAAAGGTGTTATTAAGGCATTGAAAAAAGGTAAATGTAAAATTACTGTAAAGACCAGTGATGGAAAAAAGAAAGTAATTATAGTAAAAGTAAAATAATAAAAGCAAAATAATTGAAAAATTCGGGAGATACTATATTTCCCGAATTTTTTACATATAAAAAACTTCACAATAGGAAAAAATGTGGTAGAATTTATTTGTTTATAGACTTTTTTATAAGGGGTGTTTTGCGCCCATTTATAAGTATACCAAATGTGACATAATATAGATATGTACAGTAACCTGAGTAAAGTATGATTTTACAGGATTACTGTAGAAGTAAGGGAAAGAGGACAAACATGGAAGAATACTTGCGTACCTATTGTGAAATTGATTTAAAAGCAATCAGGGAGAATTATATAAATATCAAAAAGAAAACAGGAGATAATGCGATGACTATGGCTGTCATAAAGGCTGACGGTTATGGACATGGTGCAGTGGAAGTAGCACATTATTTAAATGATATTGCAGATTATTTTGGTGTTGCTACAATTGATGAGGGAGTAGAACTGAGAAAGGCTGGATTAAAACAGCCAATTTTGCTTCTTGGCTATAATTCCCCCTCTCTTTATTATAAGAATTTGGAGTATGGTGTAGATCAGACGATTTATTGCTATGATACGGCTAAGGCAATGTCTGAAGCTGCCGTAAAGGCAGAAAAGACGGCGAGAATTCACATCGCATTAGATACCGGAATGACAAGAATCGGTTTATCTCCAGATGAGAAAGGGCTTGCGATTGTAAAGCAGATTGCAGAGCTGCCCAATATAAAGATTGAGGGGTTATTTACCCATTTATCCTGTGCAGATATGACAGATAAGGCATACACAGAAAGTCAGATGGAGAGATATGATCATTTTGTTCAGTTACTTGATGAAGCGGGAATTGAAATTCCAGTAAAACATATCTGTAATAGTGCCGCTATCATGGAATATGAAGACCATCGTTATGATATGGCAAGGGCGGGTATTATTCTTTATGGAATGTATCCTTCTGATGAAGTGGATTTCTCTAATTTAGATCTGACACCGGCCATGAGCTGGTATTCTCATGTAGTAAATATTATGGAGCCAGAGATGGAACGAGGTGTAAGTTATGGAGCGACTTATATTGTTGAACATCCATGCCGTCTTGCTACAGTATCTGTTGGATATGCGGATGGATATGCAAGAAGTCTTTCTAACAAAGGCTGGGTATTGATTCACGGACAGAAAGCACCGATTGTCGGAAGAGTGTGCATGGATCAGATGATGGTAGACATTACAGATATTCCAGATGTGAAGCTTGAAGATACCGTTACCTTGATTGGAAAAGACGGGGATAATTATATCAGTGTTGAAGATATGGCGAACCTTGCCGGAAGCTTTAACTATGAATTTGTTTGTGATGTAGGAAAGAGAGTTCCTAGAGTGTATAAAAGATAGATAATGGACATTCATACAGGATACGACAGACAGCAAGATATTTATGCAGTATGCGGATTTTGCGATGTATCAGATTAAACATACCGTTAAGAATCAGTTTGGTTACTTTGATATGGAAGCATACCGTACAAGCCAGGAACAATATAATGAAGAAAAAGGTTGAGAGAGTTTGAGTGGTTTATGCTGAATATATTGTGGGTGATTATGATTGCCGGAGGAATCTTCTTTGCGGCATTTCATGGCACAATGGGGCAGATAACAGAAAGTTTTATTTCATCTTCAACAGAGGCGGTGAATTTATGTATTTTTATGCTTGGAGTTATCGGTGTCTGGAACGGCATGATGGAAATAGCGGTAAAGAGTGGTCTTATGAAAAAGATTGCAAAGACAATGTATCCCTTTATCCACTGGCTGTTTCCAGACATACCACCCCGCCATAAAGCTAATGAATACATAGCGGCTAATATGGCAGCTAATATTCTTGGGCTAGGCTGGGCGGCGACCCCAGCTGGGCTTAAGGCGATGCGAGAGCTGCAGAAGCTGGAGGAAGGCGGGGGCAGAGCTTCTGATATGATGTGTGCTTTTCTTGTTTTGAATATTTCATCGCTGCAGCTTGTTCCAATTAACATGATTGCCTATCGAAGCCAGTACGGTTCCGTGAATCCAGCCGCGGTTGTACTTCCAGCAATCTGTGCGACAATGATTTCTACTATGGCAGGAATTGTATTCATTAAAATAATGGAAATAACAAGATACAATGGAAAGAAATGTAATAGAAAAAATAAGAAGAAACGGAGATGGATACAGTGAAGTTTCTTCTTTATTTTTCGGATTTTATCGTGCCATTTACCATGTTCTATATTGTTGTATATGGCTTCTTTAATCGCAATGATGTATATGAAAGCTTTCTAAAGGGAGTAAAAGAGGGGTTTCAGATTGTTATTGAAATCGCGCCGACAATGATAGCACTACTCGTTTCGATAGGAATCTTTCGTGCATCAGGAGCATTAGATTCTTTCTCAGAACTGCTTGCTCCCGCAGGAAAGCTTTTGCACATTCCAGTAGAAGTTATTCCCGTATTTATTGTAAGAATATTTTCTTCATCGGCAGCGGTCAGCTTTGTCCTTGATATTTTTAAAGAATATGGTCCGGATTCAAGGCTTGGAATGATCGTCTCAATCATGATGAGCTGTACAGAGACGGTAATCTATACAATTACGATTTACTACATGAGTGTAAATATTAAAAAAACACGTTGGACTTTACCGGGAGCGATGTTTGCGACGATAGCAGGAGCGGTGGCGAGCGTGGCAATAACGGAATTGATTATGTGATTTAATCAATATAGTATTAAGCGTAATTACTATAATAAAGAATATATGAGAAATAACAAGAAAATATAGAAGTTGGAAAAGTAATAAATGAGGAACACTTTATGAAACAGGAAAAAAATATTGATTATTTTCAGATAGAAGGAACCCCCGGCGGCAATCAGGAATGGTGCACAGACTTCTGGATGTATCTTGGCGGCTGTGGTGCATTAGCTGCCTGCGATTTATCTATTTGCCTGGCGAGAAATTATGGTCTGAAAAAATGTTATCCCGGCGATGCATTAAATCTCACTAGAAAAGAATATGTGGACTTCTCCATGAAAATGAAACCCTATATTCATCCAAGAGTCGGAGGAGTCACAAAACTTTCTATGTTTACAGATGGGTGTGGACAATATTTAAAGGATTGTGGATATGGGGCTGAATTTGAGACTCTAGATGGGGATAAACCATATGAAGAAGCTGAGAAATTTGTGAAAAAAGCAATCGAGAGAAATCTTCCGGTAATTTATCTCATGCTTCGTCATCGGGATAAGGAATTTAAGGATCTGAATTGGCATTGGTTTTGTATAACAGGATATAAAACAGAAAAAGAAGAAGTCCAGCAGCGTCAAATAAAAAATTCTTGTATCCACACAGCTTCCATTCAGGCAAATGAAATGAATAAAAATAAAATTAAAGAAGGCATCAACTTAGAAGAAAGAGTTTACTTAAATTATCATACATATGGAGAAGCTCTGTCTGTTGATTTTAAAAGACTTTGGAATACGGGTATGTATAAGAGAGGCGGAATGGTGGCATTGAAGAGTATTAAATAGTAATTTGTTAAAGACAGGAATCGAAAGAAGGCATTATGTAATAACACGCTCTAGCAAGCGATAGATGCGGTTGAGCATTTATCGTGCAGTGATACGAAGTAGTTTTACATAATGCCTTCTTTCGGTTCCGTTTCCTTTAATAAAACTAAACGACTCTTACAGAAGATAATCAGGTAAGTCAACGCCGAATCCGTGATGAACAAAACCGATATGTTCGAGTGTAATGTGTTCAATAGAAATCTTGTTTAACGTCATATGTTGCATACTGCTTCCCTCCCAACTTAAATTCTGTTATTTTATTATAACAAAAGAAAATCAGTTTGAATAGAGGATAATGCGGTGACTTCGGCTATTTTTCGGGCATAAATAGAAATTTTTTTGACATGAGGTTAAGAAAAAGAAATACAATAAAAATAGATAAAAAGCAGGAATTGAGGGCAATTTTGATAATAAACTTCAATAGGATGTGAAATCGCCTAACAAAAAAGAAGTAAAACTAAATTTTTTTGTGAAGATTGTGAATTGAAAAAAAAGAAAAATATTATATAATAAGAAACGTTGAAAAGAAGAGTTGAACCATTGTGGTGAGACCTTAAATATAAATCTTAATTTTCCCCTTTAACTGCTTTGCAGATTTTATATGGTGCGTATCGAGTCATATTGATGACGTCGATGCGTTTTTTTTATTTTAAATAGAATTGTAAATATTTTTTTATCATCAAAAGTTCCTCTGGAAACAGACAATACTTTTTATCTCCATCTTTTACTTTTTTGCAGCATTCCTTAAAATCAAGCCAGCATACTTCTTGAACTTCTTCTTTCTGTAAGGTTAAATCCTCTATATTAACAGGTTCCTGATACAAATAAACATGACTGATTTCGTGATTTTTAAAAGGCTTGCCATAAAATGTTTCCTCGCAACATCCCTCATGGAGTCCCATAAAATGAAGCTGCTCCGGCTTTGCCTTAATTCCAAGTTCTTCTTCCAGTTCCCTTAATGCAGAAGAAAGATAATCCTGACCTGCTGGTAAATGTCCTGCAGAAGAAATATCATAGCATCCTGGAAATGCATCTTTATTTTCACTACGTTTCTGTAACAGCAAATCATAACTGCCTTTTTCATTTTTCCGCACAATCCATACATGAGAAGTTCCATGAATATCTCCATCGGCATGAACTAAGGAACGTTCTTTTACTTCACCTGTGGGATTCCCATTTTTATCTCTTATATCTAAAAATTCCATCGTTATATTCCTTCTCTCTTTGGGGGCGTCTCCTTTGCCTGCGGCAAATCAGAATTTATCAAGAAACTTTTTCCCAGATTTCCTCTCTGGAAAGTGAAAAATTCTCCGCAACAATCTTAGCAATCTCCATAAAATGATCATTCATCTGATCAATATTCGGATACTTATGGAAAAGATACATCAGCTTCTTAATCCACTCAATTCCCTTATAATCAAATGGGTCTTTCGATAAAATATCACTCATCTGATAAGGAAGAATCTGCATCCAGATACTCATACGAGCCAGAAGATGCATTGTAAAATAAATCTGGCGGGTAGAGCCGTATTCGGCAGTGTTGGTGTAATGCTCGCCGTAATACTGAATATTACTTACTGTTTCTTTATGTAAGATATCAACTTTACTGTTGTTAATGTCGTATTTAACGCGAATACCGTAGCGGTGTTTCAGCCATGCGGCATAGCCCCGGCGTTCTGCGTGATACTCAGACCAGTGCTGGAACAATACTGTTTCCGGGTCATCAAATAACTGTCTGTAGGAAGTCAGGTGATTAAGTCGGGCATAGTCTCTATAATCACAAATGTGTGTCAGTTCATGGAAGACAAGACGATATACTTCACAAAGTGGGGAACGTCTTAAATATGGTTCCTTAAAAATCAGTGTAAACGGCTCGTTCATATGCTTTGGATATTTCATACAGGCAGCTACATGCTTCCAGTTTTTGCGGGCAGTTGCCTCATCAAGAGTCTGAGAGTCTTCTTTATTAAATCCATATTTTTTCTGACAGGTATACATATCGTCTGTCAGTACAATCTGAACGTTTAAATTCTTTATTTTAAAGAACTGAATATACGAGTTCATAATTCTGTTAATCGTCTTTTTCATAATATTGCCCCCATAGGCTCTAATAGAGCCGACTTCCCTTTTTATTAATAATCAGTATAGCACAAAAGAAATATAGCGTCAAAATGTATACAGAATTACTATTTAATTCATTAGACAAACTACAGGCGAAGCCATTGCCCTCAATAAGGCATATTTGTGCTTTTAGTCGCGGCGTGTTGAATGTTCGCTTTATGCGCTCGCATCCAACACTTGCTCCGAGACCACAAATATGCCTTATTGAGGGCAATGGCTTCTGTGCTGTGGATAGAGAAGGTGAATTAAATCTTTTGCCCGTTTATCTGCTGCTTCCTCTGTAATATCCTTTTCTATAACGCTTTTTCATTTGATGCAATACTTAGTGAATCAAACGAGTCTTTTTATCATTTTTTCTTTTTGCATGGTGTCAGATACGATAATTTTACCCAGCCTTCCTGTCCTCCATACTCCGTTCTTCCCCAACCGTTTTTAAATTCTTTCATTTCAAGATACGTATTTTCAGGGACTTTTGCGATACTTCTTTGATCCTCTCCCGGTTTTTCCCGAAAGTTAATCTGCTGGGCACTGCTTAATGTCTCTACTTTCCAGGCTGCTTTACTGCTCTCTGGATAGCATCCTGCATAATAAAGATTTATCCAGCCGGTTCTTCCATTATTACTTACTTTACCCCAGCCGTCCCTGGTTTCCTGGACGATAAATTCTGCACCATAAGGAATTCCCTTTAATACTGCATCAAAGGTAACATCTGGTTCTTGATACATACGAATCCCCTTTTCTGTTGAAACATTAATATAAATCTGACTGTCTTTTTGTATACTAATTGATTCCTGGCAAATATACTTAAGATACGACATTTTCATCCAGCCGGAAAGGCCGGCATATTTTACCTTTCCCCATTTCTTTCCTTCTTTTATCGTGCTATCTGTTAATTCACAAAGTTTTCCTTCTGGCAGGGAACCAATCGGTACACTTCCTCCTGCCTCATCATAAATTGGGACACCATCTAAAGAATTACTCTTTATCGTACACCAGGTTCCTGTTCTTTTCTCTTTCCAGATATTTTGTTCCTGCCTCTTCTCTCCTATTTCTTCCGTCCACCAGCTTTTTAAATAGGAAAATGTAAAAAGGAAAATAGCAGCCAGACAAAGCAACGCGATAATATCTATTAATTTTTTATATAATTTGGGCATGACTTTTTCTCCTTTATTTTACACTTCGTGACACTTTATATACTGCAAAAAACAGATTCCCGCTGGCTTCTATTTCATCCACCGCTTTATATGTAAGATGCTCTGTATCTTCCTGTCCTAATAAATTCAAAATATTTTTCTTTCCTTTTGTTATAATGTATACATTCTTTTTTAATAAAAATCCTGTTCCTAAATTAGAAATTCCATCTTTCGCAAGTTTTTCTTCATATAATGGAGAATATGCTGTCCAGCTTCCCGACATATACCAGTTTCCCTGATGAAGATCATCTTTTACACCAGAAGGCTTGCCAAAACTTTGTGTATCTAAAATATAATAATTTTCTTTATGTTTTCCGCAGTAGGCTGCAATTTCTGCTTTTTGTCCACTGCCTGCCTCTCTTCCAGCCTGTATTCCCTGTATCGCTTGTATTCTATCACTTCCATTTACTCCCATATGTAAAATAACTGCCAGTAAAATACATTGAATAACAACAGAAATACGGATAAATGAAGTATCTTTCCAAAAAGAAAGCAAATGACATACAATCATAAATCCAACGCTCAGCATCAATAACCGAATACTTTCTTCTACTCTTTGCGGAAAACGTCCGTTCATTGCAAGGTAAATCCATTCTATATAAATAAGAAATGCACAGGTTCCTCCATAAAGAAAGGTCGAAACCCATCTTAAAAATCCATTTTTCCATTTAAATAACAACGTGACTGCCGTGAGTGGAACAATCAGGAACCACACATAAAATCCAGAAAACTTCAAGAATTCTCCTGTCTGCTTTTTCTTCACGCAATAACGATATGCTTTTTCTTTTGCATTCTCTGCTTTTTGCTCTAATGATAACTGAGGCTCTTGTGTCTTCTGATAATTATAAATTTTCTCGATAGTTTCTGTAGAGAAGTCATCATACAGACAGTAACTATAACTTTTAAATACTTTTTGTGCATTTTCACTCACACCAATGGATTGATAAAAATCTTCGTTTTCTTCATAATCCGGCATCCCCGTATAATCCTGCATATAAGCCCTTGCATGATTATAAATAAAATAATTTTTCCAGCCCATTGAACCATACATCTGGGTATTTAAAAACAATATACCAGCTCCCAAAACACCACAGACTCCGAAAATGAACCACGGTTTAACAGAACGAAAGAAATCCATTCTGTATTTGTACCATATTTCAATCAGCAAAAATGGAATGACCATATAAAAGCACTGTTTTCTCATACAATATGCCGATATTCCTAAAATACCAAGACAAAGTAAATTCCACGGTCTCCACAGTTCCTCTTTTTTTGCAAATCCAGTAAATAACAGACTCATGCATCCAAGAAATGCAGCAACTGTAGAAAATGTCAGATGAAAGAAACAAGGCATCCACACATAAACAAATGCAAGAGTGTAGAAAAAGCATATCAAAATTCTGTTACACCGGAAATAATTTAATATTCGAAATAATACCGCTGTAAGTGCAAAAACTTCCAATAAAACAATTGCTGTCACATACCAGTTTGTTCCATTATCTGACGGAACCGTAAAGGGCAGTTTGGGATTTAACTCATATAACTTTGCTATGATCCATGACAGTGGATATTTTATAAAAATCGCATGTCCATCCGGGGTTCCTGTATAAGAACCATCTAAAATCTGTACAATAGCTGCATCATCATTTACCTCATAAGTAAATGCAACTTTATTACACATTTTCATCATAAAAGGAAGCACGGTTCCAATTGCTAAAATCATATTTATCACAAAATTTATGACCTTGTTGGAAAGAAATTTATGATAGGAATCAAACGCTTTCCCTAAAAAAGAGCCCGCCTCTCTTCCCTTTGCATTTTGCCTGCTCTTTTGTATCTTTCCTTTATTTTTTCCTTTGTTCATAACAATCCCCTACTTTTCTTTACAAATTTTATATATCTATTATACCAAATATTTTACAAAACTGCTTCTGTTTTTTTCATGCATTTTTTAGAGCGTGTTTCAGACACGCTCTAGTCACATTTTCCTGCTTTCCGAAACCAGTGTTCTTTCTTCCCCTGTCCGGTAATCCGATTTAAATCTACTCTTCCGGGTATTCCAGGACAGATTCCATTGGAAGTAAATTGCTGCAGATCTGCACCTTTGTGCGTACTATATCTAGGGCGGTACGCAGCGTCATTTAAGCCGTAACGCGCTTCCCACCAGGCACATTTTTTCGGGCGGTGCCGAATAATTCTCTCATATCTTTCATATTCAGAATACATTGTATAAAGCATCATCTTGTGTCTCTGCCTTTTCAAATAATTCAGGGCACTCTCCACTCCGTCTTCCGTATTTCCGGATTCCACATCAAGCACATATCCTATAAAATGTTTTTCTACCCGCTCTTTACACACTTCCACTAAAAATCTGGTCTGTGCAGTCTCATCCCCTCTGTTCAAAAATGCATATAACCAATATGGAATACCTCTTCTTTCACATTCTCTTATATTCGTATCTAGCGTTTCATCAATATAAGATGTCCCCTGGGTCGCTTTTGCAATAAGAAACGGACAATTGCTCTTTACTTTTCCCC
>ERZ857969.2202-NODE-2202-length-23187-cov-2.939521_pt1 | contig 23187 bp, 19 predicted proteins | sample MGYA00519864_ERZ857969 | MGnify/ENA primary metagenome ERZ857969 (study PRJEB31778, sample SAMEA3449382) | human gut metagenome | biome: human gut; feature: human-associated habitat; material: faeces | place: United Kingdom | collected 2010/2012 ... | reverse complement strand
GTATGGTATCTTTGTGCTACCGGTGCAAGAGTGAGCGAGTTGATTCGTATTAAGATTGAACACGTTGAAACGGGTTACTTTGATCTCTATTCTAAAGGCGGTAAGCTTCGCAGATTGTATATTCCCAAAAAGCTTCGTAATGAAACTCTTGAATGGCTCAAAACTCAGGAGCGTACATCGGGCTACTTGTTTCTGAATCGCTTTGGCGAGCGTATCACTGCAAGAGGTATCTCCCAACAACTCAAAAACTACGCTGAGAAGTATGGGCTTGATAAAAAGGTCGTATATCCGCACTCGTTCCGTCACCGCTACGCAAAGAACTTTTTGGAGAAGTATAATGACATTGCTCTGCTTGCCGATCTTATGGGGCATGAGAGCATTGAGACTACCCGTATCTATCTTCGTAAGACCGCAAGCGAACAACAGGCTATCGTGGATAAGATCATTACATGGTAAAAGAATAGCCGTCCTCGGCTGATATATCAATTCACATTATCCGCTATGGAATCAAGCAGGGAGAATAGCTGGCTAACCTTGTCGGCTATTCTCTTTTGTTCGTTCACAGGTGGAACAATCAGCACCGCTTTCCTTCCGTCAAGTGTACCGAGTCTCGGCATTTTCACCCCATATGAGCAATGATTTGCATATCGCAGAAATGTAGGGGACATTAAGTAGTATTTTGCATATTCAGGTAAAATATATTTGTTGAAGTCAAGTGGCAATATCTCAGATGTACAGTATCCGTCATCATCAACAAGAACAACCTTATTCAGATAAGGACGGAGTTTGCTGTATAATACCTGTCCTTTGTGGAATGAGTGCTTTGTGCTTGCTGAATTTCTTTCTTTTAGTGTTAACTTTTGCGATACTTTCCCCGTATCCTTTTCAATATCTTCTAAGTCCAAAATCCACGCTGTTTTGGGAATATCTTTTGTATCTACATTCGTACAGTTACCATAATCACATACTTCTCCAAGACAGCATATGCCCCAACTATATGGAATATCGTTAATTCTCCAATCGTCAAGTGTTTCAATAAGATTACCCATCCTAAGATAATAAGAGTTATCCTCACCTCTAAAGATAACAGATTCCTTCTTATCACGCTTGATCTTGCCCTGTTTTATAAGCTCCTCTTTCTCGGCTCTGATACGGTCAAGAAGAACGCTTGCAGGCTCATCATCGGGATTTTGCTTAACGAGCTTACCCCTGATGGCGAGATCAAGTATTTTGGATTTGGTGAGCTGTATGGTGGTTTGGAGATCAGTTTTGTCGGATTCGATATTGTCTGCAAAAGAAAGAAGTTGCTCCAATTTAGTTGCTATTCGATACTGCTCGTTAATCGGAGCAACAGGAATCAGGGTTGTACGAATGTGTTCCAAATGAAGATTAGGAACGCCTATTCCTTTAAGAGATGAATTGAAATAGTTTTGTATGGTTGAACTTGCTATTGTTGAAAGCAAATATTCAGGGGATATTATGTATCCTATGATTCTAAGTAAAGCCAAGCTAACATAGATGTCGAATATGCAATCTCTATCAACTATTGCAGCCACACCTGTTGTTCCATTTTTAGCAAGAAGAATGTCATTCTTTTGTGGTGCTAATCTTGCGTATAGTTCATTATGGAGAGATTCAGGAATATACATTATATTATCCCAATCAATATGTCCAGAGGTGACATTTTTTGAAGATAGGAATATGAAACCTTCATCGCTGTATGTCGGAGTTTTATGAGTACCGTCGGTAATTGGTTCGCATATAGCCTGTAATCTCGTCCACTCCCACCCCTCCGGCAGCTCAAACGGTATCTCATCTTCAATGCACTTCACCGTGCCGTCAGGGAACTTCTCATAATGCAAATTATATAAATAATTTTATGGTATCTTATTCTTGATAGGGAAAATGTATGAGTTATTTGATTTGTTGCCAAGTGACAATATTGCAAGGTGAATCATCGCTCAAATTGTGCAAAGCGACAAATTTATATTTTAGGTTATAAATTACCAATAAACACATTGACAGAACAAGAAGACTATGATATACTTGTATCAAGGTTTTGAATTACCTAAAAATATTTTGGAGGGATTAATTTGAAATATACGATTGATACGATTAGAGATGTTTCAATCAAACTTGGTGAAGCCTATCGTGGAAAAATATCGAACATTGGTGGGGCTGTTGTTTCTACTGCTTACGTTTTGAGTAAAATAGAAAAAACAACAAATATATCTACAGCTACTCTTGACACGTTCATAGAAACTGCACATATTTCCCCTGACATTTCAGATATTCTTTCACGAAATTTGAACGGTTTATGGGAAATCGTTTTGAGTTACATTGACATGTTCGATTCAGACATATTAGAAGAAGTAGTTCTTTATGATAATTCGTACTTTAAAATGAGTACGCCAACTTCATTAGTGGAGCTGGCAGATGGGATACTCGAAACCAATGAACATGATAAAGTACTTGATATTTGTTCGGGAGTGGCAACTTTTCCTGTATATGCTTTGCAAAACACAAAGGTAGGTGAATATACTGGAGTAGAACTAAATTTTAACGCAAACGATATTGCCATTCTCAGAGGGTCACTTCTTGGCGATAACTATTCTTTTGTAATAAATAATGCATTGACATATGATTATCCAACAAGTTATGATAGGATTTTTTCAAACTATCCTTTTGCTCTCAAGGGCGCAGATTTAGATGATTGTCGTCGCTCATTGCAGGATCATTTCGGAATTGAGAGCACCTATATTTCAAGATGTTCATCTGACTGGTTATTTAATGCGATGATAATTCGTTCGTTAAACGCTTCGGGTAAAGCTGTTGCAATTATGACAAATGGAGCAGCATTTGCAAAGCCTGATATGTATATGCGTCAGTATTTTGCTGAGAATGGTTATATAGAAGCAGTTATAAATCTTCCACATGCACTATTTGCCGAAACTATGATACCAACAACAATGATCGTCTTTAGTAGTAACAACAAATCCATCAGACTAATAAATGCAGAAAACATCTTTTCCAAAGAAAGCAAAAGACTGAATACGCTTTCTGAAAATGATATTCAGAGTATCCTTAACTGTATCAATAATGGCGGAGTTAATACGATAGATGTTTTACCGAAGGATATGCGAGACCATGACTATAATTTAATAGCATCTCATTATCTTGACAAGCCTGTTGTAGAAGATGGTGTGTGCTTTGGAGCGGTTATAAAAAGTATTTCAAGAGGTTCGCAAGTAAAACCAGAACTGTTGGAATCATACAAGTCCATTATCCCAACAAAGTACAGGTTTATTTCTCTTGCAAATGTAGTAAATGGCTCAATAGATATTGAGGAAGGACAGCAGTATATCACAGAATTGCCGAAAAAACTCGATAAATTTGTAATACCCGGTAATTCTATTGTTCTTTCAAAGATGGCGTCTCCTACATTTCGTTCTGCTGTTGTAAATTGTGATAGTGATCATTTTGTTATTGCAACAGGAAATCTCTATATTATTGAGATCGACGAGAACAAGGCAGACCCGTATTATATCCAAGCTTTTTTTGATAGTGCAGCGGGTGAAACCGCCTTAGATTATGTTTCAGGCGGCACAGCAGTTAAAAACATTTCAATAGAAGCAGTAAAGAATATTATGATCCCGTTGCCACCACTTGAAGAGCAAAAAATAATTGCTCTGAAATATCAGGCTGCGTTAGATGAATACGATGTACTGAAACGTAAAATGAAAAAAGTATTGGAAAGAAAAAGAACAGTGATCGGTAACAAGGGGTGACCAAATATGTGTGGAATTTTACAGATTGACGAGCAGATAAAAAACAGCGACAGGGTTATTTGCCGACATATCGATAATATGGGAATGAATACAACTGGCGAGATTTCTCAGGATATTCTTTCACAACTTCGTCATTTCGTTGAACATATTATGCTGAAGATATATGCTAACGGCGGCGACATAGAGGATAATCAAGAGAATATAAAAAAGGCAGTAAAGTATGCTAAAAGTCAAGCAAGGTTAAAGCATATTTCTCGTTTTCATGGCTTTTTACAGGTGTCTTCGTCTCATCGCACTTTAGCAGAGGAAAATGCCAGTCGATTAATGCTCAAATATTATGAGTATCTATTAAGAATAAGGAATTTTCTTCATGACAATTATTCTATGAAAGTTCTTCATAACCTTGGAAAATTCCATATTGAGACAGATTATAGCTATAAAGCCTACTATGAAAAAATTGCAGAAAAGATTGATTTATGCCGTGCTCCTGTGGGTGATGATTATTGTTTTGATCGGTTTTACATTCAATCAATCAAGCCATTCTTTGTAAATAATAAGATTTACTATGAAGTAGCATTTATACCCGCAAATGATAACGCAAGCAAAACAGACCGTATAATCGCGTTTACTGATATTGAATTATCCGATTATTATGCTGTTAAGTTTGCAATAGCTGATAATTCTATTGAAATCTTTGATAAAACGATGCCTATAAGAATCATTGTCAAGTGGGAAGTAAATATTCGTCCTTGCGAATTTAATAATTTTGCTAAAATCGTATACGGAACAGCCCCTAAACTTTCAAGAGCGGAACAACATAATTTATCGCAGTACTTGACCAAAACGGGAGATAATTTATCTGAAATACTTGATATATCTGATGATGACTTTATAGATTTACGCAATCAGATTGTTCCGAATTCAAAATCTGCATTCTTCTTTGACATTCTGAAACATTGTAGATCTCTTTTGAAAAATCTTTGTCCTGGTGCAAATATTCTAAAATATTTGTTATTTCATATGAATAATAGAGTAATAAAAGCACAATACAAAAGATATTGGCATAAATGGAAGCGTGAATACACAGGTTATTATAAATTATCGGGTCTATATTTGCATTATGAGTCTATTCCTTTTGACGAAATGCCGTTTTGTTCTGCACTTAGGAAACATGTTCCAAGCATTTCAGATATTTTTAAATGCTTTGATGTATCAGGGCGTGAACATGAACTATTGGCTTGGCATATAAAAAATAATATTGAACAAAAAGGAATTCTTTTTACACCATTAGAAAAAAATGAAGATGGAGTTTCCCATAAATATAAACATTTCAAAAATGTTGAATCGTTAGTGAATATATATAATAGTAAATTGTATAGTACTGATAAACAGCAAGCACGAAAATTGATAATAAAAAATGATTATATTTTTATAGAAAGCTATAGAAATGACACCGTATCTATAATTAAAACCATAAAAGATATGACCAACTCCGGTATAAATAATCACTCGAATTCTGTAAAACATTGGATCAGTACTCAAGATAGAAGTGATGTGTCTAATGAAAAGAAAATGGCTTTAATAAATATGTTTGAACATTCAAAAGCAGCATTGATATATGGGGCTGCTGGAACTGGAAAAACGACATTAATTAATTATATATCAAGCTATTTTAAGGATTCCTCAAGGTTGTATTTAGCAAATACTAATCCCGCCGTAAATAATCTCAAAAGAAAAGTGTCGGCATCGTCGAAATGTAAATTCATGACTATTGCTAAATTTAACAATTCACATTCTAAAGATATGAAAAGAGATTATGATATTGTGATAATAGATGAGAGTAGCACTGTAAATAATTGCGATATGAAAGATTTATTGCAGCTTGCGCAATATGAATTACTGATATTGGTGGGGGATATATATCAAATTGAAGCAATTAATTTCGGCAATTGGTTTAATGCGGTAAAATATTTTATTCCTGAAACATCAGTATGCGAGCTGAAAGATCCATTTAGAACAGAAAGCGCACAATTGTTAAGCTTGTGGGATAAAGTTAGAGAAATGAAAGACGATAAATCTGACAGCGATGTTTTTGATAGACTGCAAGCAGGTGGATTTTCCGCGGATCTGGATACTTCGATCTTCATTCCGGCTGCAGATAATGAGATTATTCTTTGTTTAAATTATGGTGGCCTTTATGGTGTTAATAACATAAATCACTTCATGCAAGAAAACAATAATGGCAAGGAAATATATCGTGGTATACAAAGGTATAAAGTCGGAGATCCTATTTTATTTAACGATTCGGCTGATTCATTTTTTAACAGTGAAGAGGATGAGTCGCCTGTCATCCATAATAATATGAAAGCAAAAATCATGGACTTTAGAATTTTAAATGAGGGACAAGTAACAGAGTCAATTCAATTTGATATAGAACTTGATAAACCTCTAATAGAATTAAATATAGAAAACCGCAGCTTCGAAATTATTGGAACTAATAGTGACGGCAATTCTATTATTCGATTTGATGTGCGTAAGAATAAAAGCACAGACGAAGATGACGATATATCTTCCAAGACAATAATTCCATTCCAGGTAGCATATGCGGTTTCTATCCATAAGGCCCAAGGTTTGGAGTACGATTCTGTTAAGATAGTTATAACTGATGAGATAGATGAACTCATAACGCACAGTATATTTTATACAGCAATTACTCGTGCTAAGAAAAGGCTTAAAATATATTGGTCGAAAGCTGTTGAACAAAAAATACTTGATAGAATAAAGCCTATTGACAATTATAAGGATATAGCACTTCTAAAAAACGAAATAAAACAAAGTTAAAGTATAATAATTAACTCTCTAATATATGTATACGTGTCCTTAACATAAACTTAGTAAATATCATGCAGAAGTTTGAGAGTTCTTAACATAAGCGGGCTTTTCTATTAATAACAATGGCTAAAGAAAATCACCGATACAAGCCTTTGTGCCTGTATCGGTGATTTTTTTGCACTTCCATATCAAATTATAAGCCATCACCTCATTTTATACGGCTTTTATTAGACTTTTATAAGACAAATTACAATTTTATAAGAATTCAATCTTGACAAATTCTAATAAAATCAGTATAATTATATTATGGAGGCGATAAAATGCTTGATAATGAACTTGTAGATATGGTGAAACAAATACAGCTTGTTCGCAGCGAGAGCAACAAGATAGAGATAAAAGCGGCAAATAAGGGTTGCCCTAAGGTGCGTGATTCGCTGTCCTCTTTTTCAAATCAGTCGGGCGGAGGCGTTATTATTTTCGGCGTAGATGAAAATGACGGGTACAATGTCTGCGGAGTTTATGATGCCGCTGACCTTATGAAAAAGGTCGAGGCGCAGTGTCAGGAAATGACGCCTGTGATAAGGCCGCTGTTTTCCGTTGCATCTATCGACGGCAAAACTGTCGTATCCGCCGAGATACAGGAGATAGATAATGCTGACAAACCCTGCTTTTACAGCGGTGTGGGCAGGCTGAAAGGCTCATATGTCAGGTCGGGCGACGCTGACAGACTTATGACGGAATATGAGGTTTACAGCTATGAGGCTTTCAAAAAAAGCATTCACGACGAGCTGAGAACTTGCGAAAGAGCCTTTGAAAAGGACATTCAGACCAACACATTCAAGCTTTATTTTGACCTGCTGAAAAGCAAAAAGCCTAATCTTGCCGAGCTTTCAAATGAGGAAATATGCCGCTTGCAAGGTTTTACTGATGAGGGCAAACCGACTTTGACCGGAATAATGCTTTTCTCAAACTACCCGCAGGCGTTTTTTCCGCAGCTTTGCATAACGGCTGTGTCTGTGCCCGGAACTGAGATAAGCAGTACGGCAAACGTCGGCGAACGTTTTATAGACAATCAGCGAATAGACGGAACACTTGTGCAGATGCTGAATGATGCTTTGGTGTTCGTGCGCAAAAATATGAAAACTGCGACTATCATAGACCCGAACACGGGCAAGCGGACGGACAAGACGGAGTATCCTGTAATTGCTATCAGAGAGCTTATCCTGAACGCTATTATCCACAGAGATTACAGTATCCACACGGACACAACGCCTATAACCATAAAGATGTTCAGCGACCGTTTTGAGATAGAAAATCCCGGCGGACTTTACGGCAGAATGACCCTTGACAGATTGGGGAAAGTGTCTGCCGACACAAGAAACCCTAAGATAGCGGGTGCTATGGAGATACTCGGTGAAACGGAGAACAGATACAGCGGCATACCTACGATAATAAATGCAATGGAACAAAGCGGTCTGACTGCACCGAAATTTGAGAGCGACAGAGGCGTATTCAAGGTGACGTTGTACAACAGCGCCGCCGAAAGCGTGCCGATAGATGACATTGAAACTGAGATACTTGAATTCTGTAAAACGCCGAGAAGCAGGAATGAGATAGCGGAGTTTTTCAATGGCAGAATGACGATCGCTTACGTTATGGAAAGGTACGTCAAGCCAATGATAGCAAGCGGCAGGCTTATTATGACGATACCTGAGAAGCCTAAGAGTAAGTATCAGAAGTTTTTGGCGAGGTAAGGGAAAAGGATAAGGAAAAGGGAATACAAATCGAAATTGATCAAGTTTTTGTGACATTGGATGCTTATTGTCTGGCGGACAATAAGATATGAGATTGAAATAAAATCATTAAAAACATTCCAAATGGATCATTTCGTAAAGTAATCCGCAATATAACAAAGGAAAGAAGATAGAAACATGATAATTGAGATATTATTTAGTGGAATAAAAAACATAACAAAGCTTTATAAAAGCAAAGAGGTTGAATACTCTGATTTTGAAGAAATGCCTGTTACTGAAACAGAATATTTAGGAAAAGAATACTGTGAAAAAGTACTTGCGGATGTTGTGGGGGAATTTGAAGAAGAAAGAAGTATTGATTATATAGGGTGCCTGCAAAGAATTGCAAGTGAAGAGTTTGATTTTTGTTTATCGGAATCCAAATATCGGGCATCGTTTACAATTGATACATATGGAGATAGTAAAGCAAGGTTAAAAGTAAAACTTGAGCAAATTGAACCAAGAGAAGAATATGATATGTTGTTGGAACAATTTAAAATTGCAATAAAGAATAGATTGATTAGTGATTGGGATAGATGTATATGGATGACAGATGAGCAATCAGAGGCATTATGTACAACGCTTTATCCAATGGTGTTTGAAGCGGAAAATGAAATGAGAGTACTGGTAAATAAGGTGCTGATTTGTCATATTGGAGTTGATTGGATAAAGAAAATAGGAATGGAGAAATACGATTCAAGTTATGAAAATCTTGTAAAAGATTTCCGACGGATTTCTCCTCAATATGAGGGTGTTGATGATACGTTTTTTTCAATGACACTAGAAACAATGATAGAAATTATTAAAAAGGGAAAAATTTATGATGAAAATATTGCAATATCATCGGCTGATTGGAACGCTCTAAACGAAAAGAAGAACAAGAGTGCTGATGCAGTGCTTGGATATATTCAGAAAAAAAGAAAAGTAAAGGTGGACATATGGAAAGATATTTTTGAGCAATATTTTAATTTCGAATCGTCAGTAATTACTGACTTTATAAAGAATAGAAATCATATCGCTCACAATAAGTTATTAAATTGGATTAGTATGCAAAAAATCAAGCAAAATGTAGAATTGTTAAAATCATATATTAAAATTGCAGATCAAAAATTTGAAGAATCAGATCTTTCAGAAGAACAATATATGACCATAAATGCACAACAAGAGGCAGAACGAGAAGCTGAAAAAGAAAGAGATTGGGAAGAAAACTACTGGAGGGATAGAATTCAAGAGGAAACAGGCATTGAGATACTTACGAGTGATGGAGTTCTAGAAAAATTTAACGAGATGTTAGATGAATTATACACCGAAATTTATGATGAATTATATTTTAATCCATGTTTTAGCATAGGTCAACAATATGCAATTGAAGAGAAAACAACTGAACAGATATTATTTAAAGTTCAATCAAATGCAGTACAAGAATCTGAAATAGAAGTAGTAGTTAGTCTTTGGCTGGATGGTGATATGGATTCAGATAGTTCAGCAACAATTAGCTGTAGGAAAACGAATGAAAATGATAAATATTTATTTGAAGCCGAAATTAGATACCACAATGGTTCTGGGTATGAAGATTATGATTTAGGTGGTATCTATGTAGATAGTAAATCCGAACTTGACGATTCTGAATTAAATGATTTTAAAAATGAATTAATGGTGTATATTGAAGAAGAATTAAATCCAATGGTAAAAAAATTAGCTGAATATAATAGAGCTGATAAAAAGACTGTATCTGATGAAGCTTGCTGGGAATGTGATAAAAAGGGTATCTCTGTAATGAACGCCTTTTACCCTAAAGGATTTTGTTGTTTCTGTGGTACTGATAATAATGAATAACCAATTGTAGAAAGAATTTGTGCTTATATTATCTGATTCTTATGTAGAGAATTAGATAAACAAAGGATTGACGTTATACGAATAAAACCCAGTTTTGTAGGACTGATGTTTAGTACGGAAAATTAAATTTGATTTATGTAAAAACAATGATATTTCCCAGTTTGTAGATGTACATTAAATTATTATCAAAATAATAGCCACACCTGGTGCCGATTCGACATTACAGGGGACTTGCATTTTTTATGCAGATGTAGTATAATATAATATAGAATAGCGGCTGACGTCTGCGGACTAAGCCTAAGATAGTCGGATGCGTCTGGCTATCTTTTTTATTGCCGAAATTTATCATCGACCCCGATATGGCTTGGCGGCTGTATTGGTGTTTTTTTATCTGACAGACTTTACTCTGCCCTTGCTTTCCCAGCAGAAAAATGGTATAATGAGAATAACAAAATTTTTCAAGAAGGCAGACTGTATGGGCGTATACGTCCGTTTTGCTTGTGAATAATAGCTATAAGGAGATGGTGTTGTGCTTAGAATATTTTTTGGAAAACACCCTAAAGAAATATACAATACTGAGGTCTATTATGCAAATCAGTATGATAAAATGTGGGTCATGGAACCATTTGCAAAAAAGATCATTAAGGATATTGATGACTCAACTGTAATTGGCCCTGATCTTATAGAAAACGATATTTTTGGCAAATTTAATTCAACGGAATTGTCAGCGGGCGTTAAGACTCTTTTGCTGATATATAATCAGCCTAAAAAGATCTTCAATATTTCAAATTGCGGAGATAACTGCTCAAAGTATCTGCTTGAAATGGCTGAAAACAAGGATATTACGGTATCATTGCATCATTTGATGGACTTTGGAAAGTCTTTTTCTGTGAAAATAATAAATGAAGGGAAAAGAAAAGTGATTACAGACCCAATTGAATATTTGATGCTTGCAGATAGATATCTGAGGGGTGAAGAAAATGAGGGGTAAAATAAAAATACAAATAAAAAACAGGCACATAACGTTTAATTTTACTCTTGAGAGAAATGTAACGATATTGACAGGGGACAGTGGCACTGGAAAAACGAAACTCATCAATATGGTGAGAAACTATTCCGAACTTGATGAACAAAGTGGTGTAATTTTAAAGTGCAGTAAACCTTGCCTTGTATTGTCAAATGCTAATTGGGAAACCATTCTTGAAAATACCCACGAGAGCATTGTTTTTGTTGAAGAAAGTACACCATTTCTATCTTCTTATGAGTTTGCAAAAGCGATTCAGGGTTCTGATAATTATTATGTTCTTGTAACAAGAGAGCCGTTGGCGCAAATTCCATACAGTATAGATGCTATCAGGAAGATCCATAAAAATGGTGCAAAACCGAAGTTCGAGAAGATATATAAGAACATTTCAAAAAATGATATATCAGCATTTCCGTATGATATTGTAATCGTTGAAGACAGCAGGTCGGGTCTTCAGTTTTTTAAGAAAGCAACTGAAGATCACGATCTCGAATGTATCAGTTCTAACGGAAAGAGCGGAATTGTAAAATTACTGGAACAGCATAAAGGTAAGCGTATTCTTGTAATAGCCGACGCTGCGGCACTTGGTTCAGAAATCAAAGAGCTTATGTATTTAAAGTCTGTATCAAATAATAAGATCGATCTTTTTTTGCCGGAGAGTTTTGAATGGCTTATTCTTCGCTCGGCGATTTTTGACCGTAACGATAATGTTCAAGAGATTTTGGCTGACCCGGCAGAACATATAGATTGTGAAGAGTATTTCAGTTGGGAGCGTTTTTTTACTGCATTGCTGGTGGCAGAAACTAATGGCAGAGCAAATCTTGAGTATCACGAGAACAAGAGCCATATCCCTTCCGGATATTTATCCGAACAAAATATTTATTCTATTTTAAATGCAATGGAATAATAATAGACAAGCCATACTCTGTGTTGATTTGATTGCACAGGGTGTGGCTGTTATTTCGATTCAGCTTGCTTTCCCCGCAGAAAAATGGTATAATAGGAATAACAAATATTTTCAAGGAGGCAGGCTGTATGGGCATCTACGTTAATCCTAATAATGTGGATTTTCAGCGTTGTTTGCAACAGGATATATACGTTGACAAAACCAATCTGACGTGAAAATTGTTTTAACTTCATAAAAACGCAAGCAGAATGTACACAAGAAATGGCAAGCACGACATTTGCGGTTTGGATACAGACAGGCTTTCTTCAGAAGATAAGGCAAGACAAATTTATCAGTGTTCCATTTTAAAAGATATGTTGCAGTTAGAGAGGTAATAAATGATTACAATATATAAACACGGTCAGATACCCAAATCAATAGAAACTGTTAAATTGAACGATGTTTATTTTAACAAATATACTGCTCAAATGCTGGATAATAGGGCAAATAGAGTAATTGAAAAAATTGACCACGCTGAATTGACCGGGCCGTATACGATTAAATCACGCTTTGACGGGACAACTTTGAACACCGATAAGCTTTCCGGTAGTTGCAAGACGGTATTGAATATAATGTACAATACTGATAAGATTTTTGACATAAGAGAATGTGGTGATAATGCTCTTGATATGATCTATTCTCTTGACGAAGGAAAAATCTGTTGTGATTATCCGCTTATATCATTTGATATGACACGAGTGAACGTGTATGATAAGAGTAAGAAGAAATGCAGAGAAATAGATGATTATGAAGAATTGAAGGAGTGGTGGAGCGATGAAGATTAAACCGATCGTGATGCAAGAGATCAATACTACCCACACTTCCTTCATCATTGATCTGCATTTTGATTACAACGTTACTTTTATCACAGGCGACTCTGGCGTTGGCAAATCCGCTCTGTATTCATTTATTGAAGAACTGTCTGCAAATGATAAAAGAATAAGGTGCTTTAATTACCTTGACCAAAAAAAGAATTACAAAGCTTCGATAAAAAATTCGAAGGATAAGCTTTTTGTAATAGACAATGCAGATATTCTGTTGGACGATAAAATGAGGCACTATATTGCTTTTGATGCGCAAAACCAATATGTAATAATAGGACGAAACCCCACCGGCTTAATGCTTGAGTTAGATGAGATCTACGAATTGTCAAGCGAGAATATCAATGGCAGAACACTATTATCATTAAAGAAAAGCTTTTAAACGATGAGTTGGAAGATAGATTCTAAAAAAGCTGTTTAATTTTTTCAGCCCAATAAAATCTAAACTGTTTTATAGTAGAATCCCACCACTCCACCATATCCACCTACGCCAATTTTACGCCAAAATGGCGTAGGTTTTGCGAGAATATATAAACTTTCGTAAAAAACAAAAACGTCGCAAATCCGGTAAAATCAAGGGTTTGCGAGCTTTTGGAAAGATATAAAAAGGCGGTGTTGGTATTTCCCTACGATGAAGACGTTGGAGTAAACATAGTAAGATAATTTGTTGAATTAATGGGCAATTCCAATCGGGATTGCCCATTTTTAAAACAAACAGAAATACAAATCGGAATTTGTAGGGAGGTTAATTATATGGAAAAGAATAAAAAAGAAAATACAAATAATTTGATATCAAGAATAAAAGCAAGAGCTAATGCAGGCAAAAATACGGAAGAAAAGAAAAGTCCTGATAGTTTAATATTAAGAATAAAAAGAAGAGCAAATGCTGATAAAAATAAAGAAAGAGACAGATAAATTCCAGTTTGCCAACCTACCCTTTGAGAGAGGAGAAATCCCTTTCTCAAGGGGTATTTTTATATTGTGCAGTTTGTATGAGGTTTCTTGTGTTTCATATTATCACATAAGAAACCGCAAAGACATCACCGCTCTTACTTCTCCTCAAACATCCACTTGACCGCCTTTTCAGCATACTCACTCCAAAAAATCATATCGTGGTTGCCTTTGCTTTCAAAATACTCGTGAGAAACGTTTCTGCTTTCAAGAAATTTGTGAAGATCACGGTTGTTTTCAAGCAGGAAATCTTCTGTACCGCAGCACATAAATATATTTGGGATATTTTTGCCCTCTCGCTGAAGTTTGTCTATAAGAAATTCGGGATTGTTCCTGCTGTTCAGCACCTCAGAGGTTTCGCCGAAACATTCTCTGTAATATTCATAATTCGCCACATCGTTGCCTTGCCCCTCTGACATTCCTGCAACTTCGTGTACGATAAGAGCCGAAGATAATGCAGCAACCTTGCCAAAGGTTTCTGGATATGCAAATGCTGTATGAAGTGCACCAAATCCGCCCATTGAAAGACCCATAATGTATGTTTCACTGCCGTCTTTCGCAAGTCTGAAAACTCGTCTTACATAGTCCACAAGCTCCTCGCCGACGAATTTGCAGAACTGATGACCAGTCGAGCGTCCGTCCAGCCAAAAAGAATTTTCGCCCGAGGGGATAACTACCGCAAAATTATACTTGTCCGAAAGATATTCAGGCACCCAGTTTTCTGCGTCGCCTGTAAAACCGTGCAGCAAGAAAAGCGTTTTGGTGCTGTTTTCCGAGTATTTCGTATCTGTCTGCCCCCAGTCCTGCCTTATATCACATGGCAGGTACATTTTAAACGTGGTATATCTCCGCAGGCAATTTGAATAAAATCTGATCGTTAAGTTTGACATAGCTTTTCCTCCTGTTTTTTTATATAATTATACTACATAAAATCAGTTTTGTCCAAGGGGGCAGCGAAAAAAGCTGTCTGACCTTGCGGCTTTTGACCTTTATAATACAATACTAACCGAAATGTGCCCTACATATCCTCCCTCATCATATCATTCTCACTCTTTATAAACATAAGCACAAAGCATATAAGCAGCAATGCACAAGATATCCATATAAACTCATTGCCTATGTATAATGAATATGCTCCACCTATTCCTGCACCGCAGGCAAATACGAATATCGTAAGAAAATATTGCAGCGATTTCCTAAGCAGCGACTTGTCCCCTATCCTCATGTATGCACTTATGGATTCCATTGCACTTCTCATATTTCCTATGCACATCGTGCTTGCGTATGGATAACTATTTACTTTCCTGAACGATTGCACCTGCATTGCACAGGCACATGATGAAAGTGCATTCGCAACAAAATCGTATGAACCGCCAAGCGGTATAAACCCCACAATGCAAAGCAGCACCATTTCCGTGAAAACTATTATCTGCCGCCAATGTATAAATCCCACGTCCTTGAAACGTGCGTGCAGACGCTCGGCTATGAAAATCCCCATTGCAAACGCCAGCACAGGTATAAGATAGTGCAACGCCCTGTGCCAGTTGCCTTTTGCGACATATGTGCTCATAAGCACAATGTTTCCCGTCTGTGCATTTGAAAAAACTTCACCTCGCACAAAATACGAATATGCGTCCTGCAAGCCCCCTGATATGGTCAGAAGTATCATGAGCATATTGGTTTCAGACATTTGTTTTCTTGATCGTAACATCATTTTATCATATTCCTTCATAAAAAATTAACAAGAAAAATATTTTTATACACTTTAATTTTCTCCTTTTTCCATTATAATTATCTCAGATATATAAGTCAAATATATAATTGATATGAAAGATATAAAATATTGATATAGCAAGAAAGTGATAAAGTGAATATAAATTACGAATATTATAAGATATTTTATTATGCCGCAAAGAACCGCAGCTTTTCAAGAACGGCAAAAGTGCTGCTCACAAATCAGCCTAATATCACAAGGGTGATAAAAATACTCGAAGGAGAACTTGGCTGCACGCTTTTCAATCGAATGAAAAACGGCGTCACGCTTACCCCTGAGGGAGAGATACTTTACGAGCACATCTCAAAGGCGGTGGAACTTATTACAGAGGGCGAAGATGAGATCTCAAAAGCCAACGACCTGCAAAGCGGAACTGTCACCATAAGTGTGACGGAGACCGCACTTCACGGCGTTATGCTGCCACTTCTCAATGAGTTCCATGAAAGATATCCGGGAATAAAAATAAAGCTGCTGAACCATTCAACCCCTCAGGCACTGACTGCTCTCAAAAGCGGCATTGCAAACCTCGCTGTGGTAACAACGCCGATAAGCACAGAGGGCTCGCTGAATTTTCATAAACTCAGAGAGTTCCGTGAACTTATCATATGCAGCACAAAGCTAAAGGATCTTGCAAAGCGAACGCTCACTCTTGAGGAACTTTGCAGCCACCCTATAATATCACTTAACCGAAACACAAGGACATATGATTTCTATTCCGACTTCTTTTTCCAGCATGGAATAGATTTTCAGCCGGATATAGAGGTCGCAACTGCCGATCAGATAATGCCGCTTGTGAAAAGCAACCTTGGCATAGGCCTTATACCTGAACCAATGGCACAAAGCGGCGATGTTTATATTCTGAAAACTGATGAAGAGTTTCCAAAGAGGAGCATCGTTCTTGCAGAAAATGCAGACAAAAAACTCAATGCCGCCGCTACAGAGATACAAAAAATGATACTGAAAAAGTGTAATATGTTTGCAAATGCTGAGATATGACATACATGAAAGGAGATAATAATATGCCAACAGTTTTGCCAAAAGAAAATGAAGTCGAACAGTTTTTTTCAAGGATAATGGCATCGGAAGGAGCTTGCGAAAGGCTCAGCAGCGTGCTTTACGATCACCTTAGTGACGACGATATGCAGACCGATCCTGACCCAAAACATCTTGTGCAGGTGCTTTTGACCGCATATACGAACGGTGATATAAGTGCACTTCTTCTGGAGCTTTGTGGAAGAAGTCTTTTCGATCTGCTGAGAGAGGCTTACCTTATACCAAAGCGTTTTCACGGAAAAGCCGGAAAAAATCCTGAACTCCTTACGACCCCTGAAGGCGATGTCATTGAAGAAAAGAAAAAGCTTGTCACAAAGCATGAGTTCGAGAAATTTCGTGATGTGTACAAAAACCACAGCTGTGCACCACGTTCAAAGCTTTATCTTGCAGACGGATATGACCTTATGAGGGTCTATACCGACGGAATGAACATTAAGGAAAAGCGTGTTGACAAAAGACGTGGCGTGCTTATACTTTACGCCCTGCCTGACACTGTAAAGCTTGGACTTTCCGAGGCTCAGACCTATGATGTTATATGGAATACTTTCCACAAGATACAGCAGACTGCCCCAACTGCAATGGTCTATTACGGACAGGAAACAGGCGAAAAGGCTGGAAAATCATTTGATGAGATCGGCGTTTTACTGCCTGTTCATCAGTTTGAAAAGAAAATGCTCATGCACCTCAGCGAGATAGACGGCATTGTGCTTGCCTGCCGTGAGGAAATGATGAAAAAAGCAGGCTCAGACAGCCTTGATCTTTAAAAACGGAAGTGATACTGAATGTCACAAACTATAGTTAAGAAAAATCACATGGATATCCCATGGCACGATTTCACAGACGCCGAAAAGGACGAGCCAGTATCAAAGGCGAGCCTAAAAGAAAAAGCCTCTGTTATAGGCAGGGTGGGAATGATGTTTCTCTCCTGCGGAACAGGAGCGTGGCGTGTGAGAAGTTCCATGAACACCATGTCGGATGGGACTGACCTGCACAGCAGATATCGGGCTTATGTCCATAAACTACACCTGTTTTGACGGCGAGGCTTGCTTTTCGCAGTCTCTTTGCCTTACTAACACGGGAGTAAACAATTCAAAGCTAACACGTCTTGAAAATTTCATCAACGATTTTGTCGGCCGCTGCGATAGTTTGACTTGCGAACAGGTCCACAATGAACTTGACGATATCGAAAAGATACACGGACTTTACTCGCCGCCTGTTTTGGGCCTTGCGGCGGCACTTGCCTGCGGAGCGTTCACATTTCTGCTTGGCGGTGGACTGACCGAGATGATATGTGCATTTTTCGGTGCAGGCATTGGCAATTATGTGCGGAGCAAATTCACAAAGCACCACCTTACCCTTGTGCTTGGAATAGTTGCCTCAGTATCGGCGGCGTGCCTTTCATATGCAGGGCTGTTTGAACTTGCGAAAATACTTTTCAATATAAAAATGCAGCATGAGGCAGGCTACATATGTGCAATGCTTTTTATTATACCTGGTTTTCCGTTCATCACAAGCGGCATAGACCTTTCAAAGCTCGATATGCGTTCGGGCATCGAGCGGCTGACCTACGCCCTCATCATTATAATTGTAGCCACAATGACGGCGTGGTTAATGGCACTTATCCTGCACCTTACGCCAATGGACTTTTTGCCTCTGCACCTTACCTTATGGCAGTTCATACTGTTCAGACTTGCGGCAAGTTTCTGCGGGGTTTTCGGATTTTCCGTTATGTTCAACAGCCCTGTCAAGCTTGCAGCCTCTGCGGCAGTTATAGGTGCACTTGCAAACACTCTGAGATTGGAACTTGTTGACCTTGTTTCATTTCCTCCGGCAGCTGCTGCGTTTGTGGGGGCATTCACCGCAGGCATACTCGCCTCGCTGCTGAAAAAGTATGTGGGCTATCCGAGAATATCCATAACCGTTCCGTCCATAGTCATAATGGTTCCGGGATTATATCTTTACAAGGCTTTCTATAATTTGGGCGTCATGTCCCTTGAAACATCTGCGTCATGGCTTGCGTCTGCCCTGCTGATAATACTAGCTCTGCCTTTGGGGCTTATCTTCGCTAGGATAATTACGGACAGGTCATTTAGGTGTTGTACTTAAAATCTTAGTCAAAGCCTAAAGCTATACCGAATCCACAGAAAAAACTATATTGATATACACTTTCCTATTAATACTATTCTCCATTACATATAACTGGCGTCAGCGGCATTTGTCAGCAAAAGCGAAGTGCTGAGGTGTTTTAAGAACATAACAGGACAGTCGCCGTTTGAATATCTAAAAAATTATCGTCTGCGCAATGCGGCATATATGATAAAAAACACATCTGACTCGATAAATGCTATCTGTGGGCTTTGCGGCTTTGACGATCACAGCTATTTTTCAAAAGCCTTTAAAGAAGCCTACGGGTGCAGTCCCAGAGATTTTAGAAAGTAGAATATACGGGACAATATCTCACAGATTTATCCGTCTGTCATGTAGAAATTACATTTTCTTGTTTATAGGACTACGATAAAACTATTATCAAACAAAAGACGTTTCATTTTATCCAAATGGAACGTCTTTTGCATTTGTGCTTTTTCTTGTATGAAAAAAGAGTCAATTATTCTCCTCCCAATAATCCTCTGCATCCTCGTAGTCATAGAAATCATCATAGTGATCTTCATAGAGATCCTCTGGGTCGTCATAATCATGAGCATCATACTCAGCAGATTTACTGGTTGAGGTTTTATTGGTATTCTTACGGGTAGCTCTGGTAGCTGAACTACTTGCTGTAGTGGTTTTCGGACGTGATGTTGTAGCAGTTGTGAATACTGAAGTATAGCTGTTCTTATTATTGTAATACTTAGGGTCATGTATCAAACAGTAGCTGCTGCCTTCTTCAGGAGTATTGTCACAGCCTGAGTGTGCGCATTTGGGGCACAGGGCATCATAGATCATGGCTATCCCTATGATGATCAACACAGCGACAACGATTCCTTTGAGATTGAACGAACTATGCTGAGAGCTGTTTTCTGTTGTCAGCTTGTAGCCTATATAATCGTCAAGCATATCCTTGTTTCTGTTGTTTTTTCCAGATTCCATAATCACACCTCCAAACTGTATTTCTAATATTATACCATATTTTTTAGATTTGTGGTAACAATTTTTGGACAGTTGAATATTCTGTCCCTTTTATCATTTTTCAGTGGCAAAGTCGGGAGATGTTGCCCACTTGGACGTTTTTATAAAGCAACGAACCATTGAGTACGAAACAACGAATTGATAATTGACCTGAGTTTATCTCTATGCTATAATTAGCGTACACCGGTGATAAAATAATTCGGAGGTATTTAAATGCAAGTAAAAATTGGTGAGAAAATAAAAGAACTGCGAAAGGTGACAGGAAGGAAGCAAGAGGACCTAGCCACTGCCTTAGGTGTTACGCCACAAGCCATTTCAAGGTGGGAGGCAAATGGCGGTTATCCGGACATGGAGATGATCCCATCGATAGCTAACTATTTCCATATATCGATCGATGAATTGTTTGGCTATAATAATGACAGGAACAGAATTATTCAGAAATATAATGATAAGGCTCAATGGCTGATAAATAATAACGATGATATGACAGAGTGTATTGCTCTAATGCGTAGAGGGCTTGAAGAGTTTCCAGACAGAGTGGATTTTAAGACCAAGCTTGCTTGTGCTTTAAATAAGCAAGGTTGGAAAAATAAAGGCAAAGAGCCAAATATCTTTTGGGAAGAAGCCGCTAAACTGTATGAGAAATTATTGCCTCATGACCAATCGTGTATCATTCCGTTATTATCCGTATATTCCTGCCTTGGTAAATATGAAAAAGCCGAGCAGAAAGCATCTGAACAGCCCGACCTTGAATTGTGCAGACAAGTTCTGTTAGGAAATTTAGGAAGTATCGGCAGTATAAATGATGAGAAAAGGGCTGAACAATATCGTGGAGACGCAGTGTTAGAGCTTCTTCATGCTTTTCAAAAATCACTTGATGAAGCGATAGTGTGTAATAATGAGCTGAATAATAGTCGAGAAGGATTGGAGCTTCTTTTATTGACTCGACAGTTGTTTGATAAAATAGTAGGTACTGAATGCCATGGATTTCACAGTGACTTATGTTTTATAGATATGAGATGCGTCAAAATCGCAAATAATATCGGAGATCATAAAGTTGCCATGGACTGTTTTGATTCAGCGTTTGAGCAATATATTAAATTTGAACAATGGAAAATTAAACAATTCAAAAGATCGGAAGAACGGAATAATAAGAGCATAAATGATGAGAATAACGATGAGCATTTTACTTCATCACTGTTGAAATCTGTAAATCCGTCAGGTCATAAAGTAATTGTATGTGAGCCAAGCTTTTTAGTAAAGACTGCGACTTCCTTTCCGGAGAAGGAAAAGAAGTTAATTACAGAAGATCCAAAGTACGCTTGCATATTTGAGCAATGATTTTACATGATCAGTAAACAACAAAAACCTTTCTTTCGTTCGACAAATTTCAGTTTATAAAGGTACAGTTAAATTATTATCAAAACAATGGCCACACAACACCACAGGCTCTCGCCACACTGAAAAGCAGCGTGGCAGACCTTGCGGTGGTGACAACGCCTATAAGCACCAAGGGTTCACTCAGATAACATAAACCAAAAGAGTTCAAGGAGCTTATCCCCATTATACAGCTTGAAGCGAACTCTATGCCAATGGGTAAAAATTTTTTTCAAACCTCCCCAATTTTACCCCTAAGTATGCTATAATAGAATAGACAAGAAACCCGACCCAAAACCCAGCGAGGTGCTTTTATGACATATGCAATATCTGATATCCACGGCTGTTATGAGGAGTATATTAAGCTTCTCGAAAAAATAGGCTTCTCTGAGGACGATACCCTCTATATCATAGGTGATATCTGCGACAGGGGCGAAAAGCCTATGGAGATCTATAACGACATCATGGCTCGGGATAATGTTATCCCGCTGTTCGGCAACCACGAACACCTTGCCTATATCAATCTCCGCCACCTTATAAAAGATGACGTGAGCAAGCTTACAAAAGACGAACGGCTAGACCTGATCGATTGGCTCACCAGCGGAGGAAAACCCACTTTCAGCGAATTTATCTCCCTCTCCAAAGCCGACCGCATGGACTTTATGGAGTTTCTCAAAAGCTTCTCAATGTATGAGGATATCACCATAAACGGCAAACGTTTTGTCCTCACCCATGCAGGTCTTGGGGGCTTTAGCGAGGATAAGCCCCTTGATGAATATACCCTCCACCAGCTTATCTGGGAGCGTGCCGACTATTCAAAACGCTATTTCAGCGACCCGAATACTTTCCTTGTGACAGGTCACACCCCTACCGCTAATATCCCAAACCACGGCAGACCCGAAGCCTACAAAGCCAACGGACACATAGCCATAGACTGTGGCTGTGCCTCAGGTGGACGGCTGTGCGCCTACTGCTTTGAAACTGACAGTGAGTTTTATGTTGACAAAATAAACCAGCCCCTTGAAAATCACTTCAAAATGTGATATACTTGTCCCGTTAAATATCATAACCGACGAGGATAAAACAGTTTGTGTTACATTTGCAGGAGGTCTATTGTATGTTTGAAAAAATATCATTTCCCGAATATGAATATGGATCTATCCAAAATTACTTAAAGAAATTGGGATATTGTTATACCACAAGAGTATATAAAGAACTTGGAAAATATAAAGTCGGGGAATTATATGCTGCCCCTTGGGGAGATGTGTTGATAATAGATGAAGTTAAAATATATTGGAAAGTATCAGACCGACCATTCTATAACGAAATGAATGATGACGAAAAGGCAGAGATACGCAAATATTCCGAAGATATGGGATTGCCATATGAATTTATTAAATTTTCCGTTTATGAGTAATAAATTTCAGTTTACTCCTTTTACTCACACCCACCGATACAGCCCCTCTGTATCGGTATTTTTCTGCCCCAACTCCCCTATCCGCCCCACCTCTATTGACATTTCCCCCTCAATGTGCTATCATAAAAAAGAACAAGTTAGTCGCAACTATCTTAATAACACCACAGGAGGAAGAAAAATGGATATGAATGAAAAACCAAAGCTCTCAGGCGTGCCTGAAACTATGCTGCAAACCGTGTATGCCCGTGCAAAGGAAACCAAAACAAGGGGTGCGATAAAAGATACAAAAGCCGTGGAGATAATAGATAAGATAAACTATGATTTCTCACTTGCCGATAAGGACTCAGCAATGCACAGTGGCGTTGTGGCAAGGACAATAGTCCTCGATAAGCTTGCGAACAAGTATCTTGCAAAAAACAAAGGCGCAGTGGTGGTGAATATCGCCTGCG
>ERZ857969.2201-NODE-2201-length-23187-cov-8.177546_pt1 | contig 23187 bp, 18 predicted proteins | sample MGYA00519864_ERZ857969 | MGnify/ENA primary metagenome ERZ857969 (study PRJEB31778, sample SAMEA3449382) | human gut metagenome | biome: human gut; feature: human-associated habitat; material: faeces | place: United Kingdom | collected 2010/2012 ... | reverse complement strand
GCATTTTCTTTATCCCTGTTGATAGGGAATATATGCACTGGGTCCATCTCCTAAGCGGTAGGCCACCAGTTAGAGTCTGGTCGGGGGTACCAGTGAGCCGCAGAACCGTCGAGTTTTGCGGCTCTTTGTCTATCAGGCCAACACCACAACGAGAAAGGAATCCGTTATGAAACATCCCCCCAAGCCGCCCCGTCATAGCCTCCGGGACCTGGGCCCCATCATCCGCCGTCAGCCGGCTGTGTTTGCCGTATATCTGGTGCTGCGTCTTATCGTTATCGGCACCCTGGTGTCCTCCATCATCCGGCAGGAGTATGAAAGCGCGTTTATCTGCCTGCTGGTGCTGGTGCTGTTCATGCTGCCGTTTTTCATCCAGCAGAACTTCGGCATTGAGCTGCCCTCCACCCTGGAGATCATCATCCTGCTGTTCATCTTCGCGGCGGAAATTCTGGGCGAGCTGGGCTGCTATTTCATCACCTACCCCCACTGGGACTCCATGCTCCACACCACCACCGGCTTTCTCTGCGCCGCCACAGGCTTTGCTCTGATCGATATCCTCAACCGCAACAGCCGCATCAAATTCCAGCTGTCGCCGGTATATGTGGCCCTGGCCGCCTTCTGCTTTTCCATGACCGTGGGCGTTCTGTGGGAGTTTTTCGAGTTTGGCATGGACCGGGTGTTCCACATGGACATGCAGAAGGACACCATTGTCCACTCCGTCACCTCCGTGATGCTGGACCCCACCAACAGCAACATCCCCGTCACCATCGACGATATCACCTCCGTGGCCGTCAACGGCCGGGACCTGGGCTTCGACGGGTATCTGGACATTGGCCTGTACGACACCATGGCGGACCTGTTCGTAAACTTCATCGGCGCCGTGGTGTTCAGCACCATCGGATACTTTTATATCAAGCACCGGGGCCGGGGAAAGATCGCCCGAGCCTTTATCCCCACCATCGCCGGGGAGGCTTCTCCGTCGCCGGAACCCCCGGAAGCGCCGGAGGCTCCCCGGGAATAAACCGCATAGCAAAGTGGGAGGGGCAGAGCTCCCCCCCAGCACAAAACCCCCTCCGCAGCAGCGGAGGGGGTTTTGTCATTATATTGCACTAAATACACATCATCTTGCGCTCACAGCATGGTCACCATGGGAATCACCATGGGGCTGCGCTTGGTATGCTTGAACAGATAGCTGCTGACGGCGGCGCGGACGGTCTTGCACACCTCGCCCTGGTCCTTCCGCCGCCGGGCAGACATGCCGTCCACGGCGTTCTCGGAGATGTCCCGCAGCTCCTGCAAAAGCTCCTCGGATTCCTTGACATATACAAAGCCCCGGGTGACGATCTCCGGCTGGCACAGCAGCCGATGGTCGTGGGAGGACATGGGCAGCACGATGACCACCATGCCGTCCTCGGCCAGGAGCTTCCGGTCGTTGAGGACCACGGCCCCCACATCGCCCACGCCGGAGCCGTCCACAAACACCTCTCCGGCGGGAACGGACGTCTCGCACTTCATGTGCTTGGTGGTCAGCTCGATAACGGAGCCGTTTTCCGCCACGCAGATGCTGTTGGGATCCATGCCCATGGACTCCGCCACCCGCTTGTGGATCTGCAGCATCCGCTGCTCGCCGTGCAGAGGGATGAAGAACCGGGGCTTGGTCAGGGCGTGGATGATCTTCAGCTCCTCCTGGCAGGCGTGGCCAGACACATGCAGCATATCCGCCTTGTCATACACCACGTCGGCCCCCTTGCGGAACAGCTCGTTGATGACCCGGCCCACCGTCACCTCATTGCCGGGAATGGCGGAGGCGGAAATAATGACCTTGTCCTGGGGGCCGATGTCGATCTGCTTATGGGTGGAGAAGGCCATGCGGTACAGGGCGCTCATTTCCTCGCCCTGGCTGCCGGTGGTGATGATGACCTGCTGCTGGGACGGCAGGCCCTTGATGCGGTTGATGTCCATCACCGTGCCCTTGGGCAGCTTCATATACCCCAGCTCCGTGGACACCTTCATGATGTTCTCCATGCTGCGGCCGGTGACGGCCACCTTCCGCCCGCAGGAGGCGGCGGCGTCGATGACCTGCTGGATGCGGTGGACATTGCTGGCGAAGGTGGTGACGATAATGCGCTTTTTGCACCCGGTGAACTGCCGGATAAACGTCTTGCCCACGGTGCGCTCGCTCATGGTGTAGCCCGGGCGCTCCACGTTGGTGGAGTCCGCCAGCAGGGCCAGGACACCCTCCTTGCCCAGGGCGCCGAACCGGGCCAGGTCGATGACCTCCCCGTCGATGGGAGTGGAGTCGATCTTGAAGTCTCCGGTGTGGACCACGGTGCCCATGCGGGTATGGATGGCAAAGGCCACGGAGTCGGCGATGGAGTGGTTCACATGGATGAACTCCACCTGGAACTTGCCGGCCTTCACGGTCTGGCCTGCCTCCACCGTCACCAGCTTGGTGCTGTCCAGCAGCCGGTGCTCCTGGAGCTTCAGCTTGATGAGTCCGGCGGTGAAGCGGGTGCAGTAAATGGGCATGTTGATCTGCTTGAGCACATAGGGGATGGCCCCGATGTGATCCTCGTGGCCGTGGGTGATGAACAGGCCCCGCAGCCGGGACTTGTTTTTCACCAGATACGACACATCGGGGATGACACAGTCGATGCCGTACATGTCGTCGCCGGGGAAGGCCATGCCGCAGTCCACCACGATGATCTCGCCGCCGTACTCATAGGCGGTCATGTTCTTGCCGATCTCATTCAGACCGCCCAGAGGGATGATTTTCAGTTTTTCTGCCATATTTTTTGCAAATTCTCCTTTATAGTGGGTTGTTCTCCCCACGGCACACGCCGCAAAATGGGCGCAGAAAAACCGGGACGCACCCGTCCGCCGGCCGGCCCTGCATCGCCGCCGGAGTCCGGGAATCGCGCCCGTCTGCCGTGTGGATCAAGAGGGAAGCACGGGGAGGGAGTGGACCTCCGGCGCGTCCCGGTTATACATGAACGCATGGGCCCATTGGCCCCGCGCAGCATACAAACAGTCCGTGGATACTCCACGGCTTATACATAGTATAGCACAGTACCGGCGGTTTGTACAGTCTTTCCCTTCCCTTTTTTCTCCGTTCTCTCGACAGAGAGCAAAAAAACATGCCCGGCAGTTCAGAAATTCGTTGACAGGCGGCACGGAGTGTGGTAGAATAAGTCCTGCATTTGAGTCTGTCATGCTTTTGCGCGCACGGAGAGATGGCTGAGTGGTTGAAAGCACCGGTCTTGAAAACCGGCGATGTGAAAGCATCCGTGGGTTCGAATCCCACTCTCTCCGCCAGAAAATAAATATGTATGCGGAAGTACCCAAGTGGCCGAAGGGGCTCCCCTGCTAAGGGAGTAGGCCGTCAAAAGCGGCGCGAGGGTTCAAATCCCTCCTTCCGCGCCAGCAAAAAGAGACATCCGAAAGGATGCCTCTTTTTGCTTCACGCGGCTGATTTTGCCCTTCCCCCGTGAAACCACCCGTTGACAAACCCGATCAAACGGTTTATACTTATTGCCATCAAAAAGGCAGTGACGAAGAAGAAGCTGTTTTTCCGCGGCCAAAGAGAGGGGCGCCCCCGGCTGAAAGCACCCCGCCAAGGACACGGCCCGTACCACTTCCGAGCCGCCTGCGACGAGCAGGACGGGTATCGCCCGTTACAGCGATCGAAAGCGACGGCGTATGCCGGATCTCTTCCGCCGATACTGCGTTGCAGAAGCTTGAAATACAGACCGTATTCCTGCGCTCCTGCGCCTTGTCTCGACGAAAGATATCCCGCCATCCGCAGCGGACAGTAAAAATGCTGCGCAGGCCGTAAGCAGGGTGGAACCGTGGAGTAATGCCTATTACCTCACCCCTGATACCATTCAGGGGTGGGGATTTTTATTTATCCAGCCCCGATCACAAGGAGGAACAGACTATGAGCGAAGTCAACAAGGAATTTACGTTTGAAAACGAACAGTACCGCAAGACCTACTGGCACACCTGCTCCCACATCCTGGCCCAGGCTGTCAAGCGCCTGCACCCGGAGGTGAAGCTGGCCATCGGCCCCAGCATCGACAACGGCTTTTATTACGATCTGGACGCGCCCTTCGCCTTCACCCAGGACGACCTGGGCGAGATCGAGGCTGAAATGCGTAAGATCTGTAAAGAGAAGCTGAAGCTGGAGCGCTTCGAGCTGCCCCGCGCCGAGGCCGTCAAGTACATGGAGGAAAAGGAAGAGCCCTACAAGGTGGAACTCATCAACGATCTGCCCGAGGACGCCCACATCTCCTTCTACAAGCAGGGCGAGTTCGTGGACCTGTGCGCCGGTCCCCATGTGGACTCCACCGGCCGCATCAAGGGCAACGGCATCAAGCTTACCGCCTGCAACGCCGCTTACTGGCGTGGCGACTCCAACCGCCAGACCCTGCAGCGTATCTACGGCGTGGCCTTCCCCAGCAAGGACGAGCTGGATGCCTATCTGAAGGAGCGGGAGGAGGCCGTGAAGCGCGACCACAATAAGCTGGGACGCGAGCTGGAATATTTCACCACTGTGGACTGCATTGGCCAGGGCTTGCCCATCCTGCTGCCCAAGGGTGCCCGCGTTATCCAGCTGCTGCAGCGCTGGGTGGAGGACACCGAGCAGCAGCGTGGCTATCTGCTGACCAAGACGCCCCTGATGGCCAAGCGTGAGCTGTACAAGATCTCCGGTCACTGGGATCATTATCTGGACGGCATGTTCGTCATGGGCGATCCCGCGGATGAGACGAAGGAGTGCTTTGCCCTGCGTCCCATGACCTGCCCGTTCCAGTATCAGGTGTTCCTGAACCGCGGCCGCAGCTACCGCGACCTGCCCATGCGTCTGGGCGAGACATCCACCCTGTTCCGCAACGAGGACTCCGGTGAGATGCACGGCCTGATCCGCGTCCGCCAGTTCACCATCTCCGAGGGACATCTGGTGCTGCGCCCCGACCAGCTGGAGGAGGAGTTCAAGCAGTGCCTGGATCTGGCCAAGTACTGCCTGGGCACCGTGGGCCTGTTGGAAAAGTGCACGTTCCGCTTCTCCCAGTGGGACCCCGCCAACCCCAACAACAAGTACGAGGGCACGGCGGAGCAGTGGGACCACGCCCAGGCCGCCATGGAGCGCATCCTGAAGGATCTGAACGTGGACTACACCGTGGGCATCGACGAGGCCGCGTTCTACGGCCCCAAGCTGGACATCCAGTACAAGAATGTGTACGGCAAGGAGGATACCCTTGTCACCATCCAGATCGATATGCTGCTGGCGGAGCGCTTCGGCATGTACTATATCGATGAGAACGGCAACAAGGCCCTGCCCTATATCATCCACCGCACGTCTCTGGGCTGCTATGAGCGGACGCTGGCCTACCTGATCGAGGAGTACGCCGGTGCGCTGCCCACCTGGATGATGCCCGAGCAGGTACGCTTCCTGCCTATTACTGACCGCGCTGCCGACTACTGCGTGCAGCAGGCCGCGGAGCTGCGCAAGCAGGGCTTCCGCGTGGAGGTGGACAGCCGCAACGAGAAGATCGGCAAGAAGATCCGCGAGGCTACCCTGGAGAAGATCCCCTTCATGCTGGTGGTTGGCGACCGCGACATGGAGAACGGCACCGTCTCCGTCCGTACCCGCAAGGGCGAGGACCTGGGCGCCATGACGCTGGAGGATTTCTCTGCCAAGCTGCGCCGGATCGTGGATGAGAAGCAGAAGATCTGACGAGTGCCATAAGTTATAAGGTAAGCGAGAGAGACAGGCGGAAGCCTGTCTCTTTTGCTGCAGTCAGACAAAAAACAGATTTCGCCAAAAGAAAAGTTTATTATAGCAAAACAGCAGGATTCTGACAGAAAACCGCATGAAAAATACATGAAAATGATGCAAATGCGCCAAAAAATGTGGGAAAGTGTGTGGATGAAAAACAAGGAGATGCGCTATTGAACACCATTCAGAGACACAAATATGTTGACAGAGTGTGAACTTATCTGGTAAAATCAAATGGGTGCGCAGCACCCGAATGCATAGAAGTGAATGGGGCGCGCCCTGTTCGCTGTTTCCTTCTGGCGGAGGAAACAACAAACTATGGTAAAGGAATTAGGAGGTAAACATGAAAAAAGTAGTTTCTCTGCTGCTGGCTCTCATCATGGCGCTCTCCCTGGTCGCCTGCGGCGAAAAGAAGGGCGAGACCGATGATAACACCGTGCCCTACAAGATCGGCATCGTGACCGGCTCCGTCTCTCAGTCCGAGGATGATCGCCGCGGCGCCGAGGCCTTCCAGAAGGAGTATGGCGAGGATATGGTCCAGCTGGCCATCTATCCCGACAACTTCACCGAGGAGACCGAGACCACCATCCAGAGCATCGTGAACCTGTCCGCCGACCCCCTGATGAAGGCCATCATTGTCAATCAGGCTGTCCCCGGCACCACCGAGGCTTTCCGCAAGATCAAAGAGACCCGCCCTGACATCATCTGCATCGCAGGCGAGGCTCACGAGGATCTGCCCGAGATCAGCTCCGCTGCCGACCTGGTCACCAACAACGACTTCGTCTCCCGCGGCTATCTGATCATCCGCACCGCGCACGAGCTGGGCTGCGACACCTTCGTACATATCTCCTTCCCCCGCCACATGTCCTATGAGACCATGAGCCGCCGCGTGGCCATCATGAAGGCCGCTTGCGAGGAGTTCGGCATGAAGTTCGTCCTGGAGACGGCTCCCGATCCCACCTCTGACGTGGGCGTTTCCGGCGCTCAGGCCTACATTCTGGAGCAGGTGCCCGCATGGGTCGAGAAGTACGGCCAGAAGGCTGCTTACTTCTGCACCAACGATGCGCACACCGAGCCTCTGCTGAAGCGCCTGCTGGAGTGCGGCGGCTACTTCATCGAGGCCGACCTGCCCTCCCCCCTGATGGGCTATCCCGGCGCGCTGGGTATTGATCTGACCGAGGAAGCCGGTGATTTCGAGAAGATCCTGACCAAGGTCGAGTCCGCCATCGTTGAGAAGGGCGGCGCCGATCACTTCGGTACCTGGGCTTACTCCTACGGCTACACCCTGTCCGCCGGTCTGGCCCTGCACGCCAAGAACGTGCTGGACGGCAAGAGCGAGCTGAAGGACATGGACGATGTGGCTGCCGCTCTGCAGGTCTACTCTCCCAAGGCGGCCTGGAACGGCGCCAGCTACACCAACGCCACCACCGGCGCGAAGTCTGAAAACGTGTTCCTGATCTATCAGGATACCTATATCATGGGTGATCCCGGCCACTTCATGGGCAACGCCGACGTGGAGATCCCGGAGAAGTACTTCACCGTCAGCTGACGACAGGCTTTTGAAGCAACCATTAAAGCGGGGAGGGAGGGCATCCTCCCTCCTCGCTGCTATAGGTAGGGATGAATATGGAAAAGAACAATGCTCCGCTGCTTGAGATGCGGAATATCAAAAAGGGCTTTTTCGGCAATCAGGTGCTCACAGACATCAACTTCACCTTGAAAGAGGGCGAGGTGCTGGGTCTGGTGGGCGAAAACGGCGCCGGAAAGAGCACCTTGATGAAAATACTGTTTGGCATGGACGTGATCCGTGAGACGGGCGGCTACGAGGGGGATGTCCTGATCGACGGAGAAAAAGTGCAGTTCAACACCCCCTTTGATGCGCTGAAGGCCGGCATCGGCATGGTGCATCAGGAGTTCTCGCTGATCCCCGGCTTTACTGCCACGGAGAACATCCTCCTCAACCGCGAGCCCAAGAAAAAAAGCGTCATTTCAGAAGTGTTCGGCCCGCGTCTGGACACTCTCGACTATAAGGAAATGGATAACCGCGCCGCAAAAGCCATTGAGAAGATGGGCGTGGCTATCGACCAGAAGATGGTCATCAGCAGCATGCCCGTGGGGCACAAGCAGTTCACGGAGATCGCCCGCGAGCTGAGCAAGGAGAACCTGAAGCTGCTGATCCTGGATGAGCCCACCGCCGTGCTCACCGAGCAGGAGGCGCAGGCCCTGCTGGACTCCATCCGCGGCATGGCCTCCCGGGGCATCGCCGTGATCTTCATCACCCACCGCCTGCAGGAGATCCTGTCGGTGTGCGATAAGGTGGTCATCATGCGGGACGGTTATGTGGTCAAGGACGTGCCCGCCCGCGAGACGGACGTCCGCGACATCACCCACTACATGGTGGGGCGCGAGGTGGCTGCCGGCGGCGCTGCCCACGACATCCGCGACCACTCCGATGCCCGCACCATTCTGTCCATCCGCAAGCTGTGGGTGGATATGCCCGGCGAGATCGTCCGCAACGTGGATCTGGACGTGAAGGAGGGCGAGATCCTGGGCATCGGCGGTCTGGCCGGCCAGGGCAAGCTGGGTATTCCCAACGGTGTGATGGGCCTGTACGAGGCGGGCGGCACCGTGGAGTTCGACGGCAAGCCCATCGCGCTGAACAGTCCCCGGAAGTGCCTGGACTCCCAGCTGGCCTTCGTGTCCGAGGATCGGCGCGGCGTGGGTCTGCTGCTGGATGAGTCGCTGGAGTGGAACGTGGCGTTCCCCGCCATGCAGGTGCAGAACAAGTTCCTGAAGAGAATGGGTTTCTTCACATGGCGCGACGAAAAGGCCATCCACACGGTGACGAACCGGTATATCGATGAATTGCAGATCAAGTGTACCGGCTCCGGCCAGAAGGCCAGAGAGCTGTCCGGCGGCAACCAGCAGAAGGTGTGTCTGGCCAAGGCGTTCGCGCTGGAGCCCCGCTTCCTCTTCGTGTCCGAGCCTACCCGCGGCATCGACGTGGGCGCCAAGGCGCTGGTGCTGGAGGCGCTGAAGAAATTTAACCGCGAATCCGGCGTCACGGTGGTGATGATCTCCTCCGAGCTGGAGGAGCTGCGCCAGATCTGCGACCGCATCGCCATCGTCTCCGGCGGCAGGGTCGCCGGTATCCTGCCTGCTGACCATTCCTCCGAGGAGTTCGGTATGCTCATGGTCAGTCAGGTGAAGTAAGGAGGAAGAAATGGGCAATACGACCACACTTGGAAACAAGTCAAAATTCAGAGAGCTGCTGGACAGCTTCGGCCTGCCGCGTCTGATCATCGCGTGCTTCCTGCTGCTGCTGCTCATCGCCGCGCCCTGCGTGGGGCTGGATTTCCCCACACAGATCACCAATATCATCACCCGTTTCAGCTGGAACGCCGTGATGGTGCTGGCCATGGTGCCCATGGTACACTCCGGCTGCGGCCTGAACTTCGGCCTGCCGCTGGGTATCGTGTCCGGACTGCTGGGTGCCACGCTGTCCATCGAGCTGGGCTACACCGGCTTTGCCAGCTTCCTTATGGCCATCCTCATCGCCACGCCCTTTGCCCTGCTGTTCGGCGGCGGCTATGGTTGGCTGCTGAACAAGATCAAGGGCGGCGAGATGATGATCGCCACCTATGTGGGCTTCTCGTCCGTGTCCTTCATGTGCATGATGTGGCTGCTGCTGCCGTACAAGCACCCTACCATGGTGTGGGGCTTCTCCGCCAGCGGTCTGCGTACCGTCATTTCGTTGGAGGGCTATTACGACAAGGCGCTGGCCAACATTCTGACCATCGACCTGAACAGCATCGGCATCAATCTGGTGATCCCCACCGGTACGCTGCTGTTCTTCGTGCTGATGGCCGTGCTGATGTGGGCGTTCCTGCACACCAAGACCGGCACCGCCATGACCGCTGTGGGCTCCAACCCCGCCTTTGCCCGCGCAGCGGGCATCAACGTGGACAAGATGCGGCTTATCTCCGTGATCATGTCCACCTGGCTGGGTGCTGTGGGTATTCTGGTGTATGAGCAGGGCTTCGGCTTCATACAGCTGTACAACGGCCCCTTCTGGATGGCCATGCCCGCCGTGGCCGCCATCCTTATCGGCGGCGCGTCGGTGAATAAGGCATCCATCGGCAATGTGATTATCGGTACGATCCTGTATCAGGGCGTGGTGACCATGACCCCCACCGTGATGAGCGCCGCCTTCCAGATGGATATGAGCGAGGTCATCCGTATCGTGGTATCCAACGGCATGATCCTCTATGCCCTGACCAGAAAGACGGAAAGGGGGCGCTGACATGAAGGGTAAGAGATTCGACGTAAAGCAATTCCTGGGCAAAAACTCAGTGCCCGTCCTGTTTATCATCATCTGCGCCGTGCTCATTCCCGTGTCCGGCCTGCCGGTGAGCTACATACTCAACGAGGCTATGACCCGTCTGGGGCGCAACGCCTTTTTGATCCTGAGCCTGCTGATCCCCATTATGGCCGGTATGGGTCTGAACTTTGCCATGACGCTGGGCGCTATGGCCGGCGAGATCGCGCTGATCCTGGTGGCGGACTGGCAGATCTGGGGTATCCCCGGTCTGGTGCTGGCGGCCATCCTGTCCATCCCCCTGTCCATTCTGCTGGGTCTTATGTGCGGCAGCATCCTGAACCGCGCCAAGGGCCGCGAGATGGTCACCAGCTACTTTATCGCCTACTGTATGACCGGTGTGTACCAGCTGGTGGTGCTGTATATGATGGGGCCCATCATCCCCATCCTCCACAACACACTGAAGCTGCCCCGCGGCTTTGGTATCCGCAACACAGTCAGCCTTCTGCAGATGCGGCAGAGCGTGGATAACGCGCTGGCCGTCTATGTGGGCGGCGTGAAGATCCCCGTGCTGACGCTGATCATCATCGCATTGGCCTGCCTGTTCATCGTGTGGTTCCGCCGCACGAAGCTGGGACAGGACATGCGCGCGGTGGGACAGGACATGAATGTGGCGCGGGACGCCGGCATCAATGTGGACCGCACCCGCCTGATCTCCATCGTCATGTCCACCGTGTTCGCGGGCTTCGGCATGATCATCTACCTGCAGAACATGGGCAACTTCCCCACCTATACGGCGCATACCAACGTCGGCATGTTCTGCATCGCCGCGCTGCTGGTGGGCGGTGCCTCCGTGGAAAAGGCGTCCATCGGCAACGTGTTCCTGGGTGTGCTCCTGTTCCATACCATGTTCATCGTGGCGCCGGCCGCCGGAACCAAGATCACCGGCGACTCCATGATCGGCGAGTACTTCCGTGTGTTCGTGTCCTACGCCGTTATCACCGTGGCACTGGTCATGTACGAGGCCAAGAAGCGCAAGGAGAACCGCACGCTGGGTCAGCAGCTGGCCATTGAGCAGAAGGCCGAGGAGGAGGGGAGAACCGCATGAAAACGACGAAACGCTCGTGGATCATCCGTATTGCCTTTATCCTGGTGCTGGTGCTCGTCGCCGTGCTGATGCTGCGCATCGGACGCGGCCACACCGTCTATTTCGACAACCGCGCAGTGGACAAGGGCGGCCAGTCTGTGGAGGCACCCTATAAGATCACTGTGTATGTGAACGGTGAGCAGATCTCCAAGCTGTACGAAAAGGAGCGCTGCTTGACCACCGTCATCGGCGACAAGCTGGAGCTGACCGTGGAGGTCATGCAGCAGAAGGGCGGCAGCGAGACAACGGAAACGTACCAAATGACACTGCCCCATAACATCGACGGCATCATCATCAACCTGCCGGCGTATATGGCTGGTCTGCCGGAGGAGGCCTATCTGGAGGAATTCATCCCCGCGCCTCCCACCGAGGAGGACGACGAGGAAGCGCCCAACACCGAGGACGATATGGGCCTGGGCGACTTCTGATAATGTGTGCTGCATACACAGCCCATGCGAAAGCATGGGCTGTGGGCGCATAGGGACTTGCTTGCGGGCGGCAGGCGGATATGCTATACTGAATGGGCGGCGCGGAGACTGCGGCCGCATGGGAAAGGAGTATCAAAATGGCTGTTTTGAAAGGCTTGAAGCCAGAAAAGGTGTTCGCATATTTTGAAAAGCTGTGCTCGGTGCCCCACGGCAGCGGCAACACGAAGATCATCAGCGATCTGTGCGTGGGCTTTGCCAAGGAACTGGGGTTGAAGTACCGGCAGGAGCCGTGCAACAACGTGGTGATCTGGAAGCCGGCATCTCCCGGCCATGAGAGCGCCGAGCCGATCATCCTGCAGGGGCACATCGACATGGTGTGCGCCAAGACCGACGACTGCACCAAGGACATGACCCGCGAGGGACTTGACCTGATGACCGACGGGGAGTGGATCTGGGCGGACAAGACGTCGCTGGGCGGCGACAACTGCATTGCCGTGGCCATGATCCTGGCGATCCTGTCGGATGATACGCTGGTGCATCCGCCCATCGAGGCGGTGTTCACCGTGGACGAGGAGGTGGGCATGGACGGCGCCTTTGCGCTGGACTGCTCTGACCTGAAGGGCAAAAAGCTGCTGAATTTGGACTCCGAACTGGAGGGCGTGTTCACCGTGTCCTGCGCAGGCGGCATGCACTCCGATTGCCTGCTGCCTGCAGCGCTGACCGATGCGGCGGGCATGGAGGGCTTCGGCATCACCGTGGCCGGCTTGCGGGGCGGTCACTCCGGTGCGGACATCCATCTGGGACGCGGCAGCGGCAACCGCCTCATGGGACGGGTACTGGCCACAGCGCTGGAGAAGTTCCCCGGCCTGCGGCTGGCGGCCTTCTCCGGCGGGCAGTTCGACAACGTGATCTGCTCCCGCTGCGATGCGGCGGTGGCGCTGCCCAAGGGCAGCGGCCGGGCGTTCGAAGCGTTTATTCGGGAGCTTGAGGGGGTGCTGAAAAACGAGTACGCCGTCACCGACCCCGATGTGACGCTGACCTGCGCGGCGGCGGAGACGGCAAAAGCCGTGTCCGCAGAGCGCACCGTGACACTGGTGCAGGCGCTGACGGCCATGCCGCAGGGCGTGGAGGCTATGGACACGGATTTCCCCGGTCTGGTGCAGACATCCCTGAATATGGGCGTGGTGAAGCTGGACGGCGACGGACTGCACATCGCGTTCTCCATCCGGTCGTCCATCGCGTCCCGGAAGCTGATGCTGGCGCAGCGCGTGCGGGCTGTGGCGGCGCTGGCGGGCGGCACTGTGGCAGAGCGGGGCGTGTACCCCGGCTGGCAGTACAAGCGGGAGTCGCAGTTCCGGGATACGCTGCTGGCGGCGTATAAGGATCTTACCGGTAAGGACGGCGTGGTGGAGGCCACCCACGGCGGTCTGGAGTGCGGATTGCTGATGGAGAAGATCCCCGGTCTGGACGCGGTGTCCATGGGGCCGGAGCTGCACGATGTACACTCCGTGCGGGAGCGGCTAAGCGTGCCTTCCACGGAGCGCACCTATGAACTGGTATGCGAGCTGCTGCGGCGCAGCTGTTGAATGTGACAGAAAGCTGAGAGGCGGGGCTTTGCCCCGCCTCTGTTATTTTGCAGGATTGCCCAGCAGAAAATGCACTTCTTGCGGGGCGTTCCTGCATAAAACAATTTAGCATTATGAATAGACCACCGCTAAAAAGTACCATGATACAGACAAAACTACAGATTTGCCGAAAGAAATGCCGACTAAGAAAAGCGGAATGTCCGCACGGACGGGAAAATCGTTCCGCAGAAAAATGAAATTTTCCGCATTTAGATATTGCAAAAAGTTTACGCCTGCGATATAATGGCACCGTTGAACACCGCCGTGCCCGACCGGCCGGCGGAAAAAGCTGTTTTTCAGGAAGAGGAAAACAATTTATCTATCAATAAGGAGAAAGAACATGAAAAAGTTTTTTGCACTGGTTCTGGCGCTGGTCATGGCGCTGAGCCTGGTCGCCTGCGGCGACAAGAAGGACGACAGCGGCGATGTGACCGCTGAGCATACCGACACCACCACCGTGGCCGTGGGCGCGGTGATCCTGGCCCGCGACGACGTGTCCAGCGACGACGTGTACAAGTTCGTGGCGGACATCTTCGACAACGCCGCGTCCCTGACCACCAGCCACGCCAAGTACGGCGAGCTGAGTCTGGAGTACGGCGCTTCCATCACCTCCGTGCCCTATCACCCCGGCGCTGCCAAGTACTTCTCCGAGAAGGGCTTTGAGGTCGCCGCCGTGAAGGACGGCGCCGGCAACACCGACTCCCGCAACCTGCGCTTCGTCACCGGCGGCGAGTCCGGCACCTACTACGCCTTCGGCTCCGTCATCGCCCAGCACGCCACCAACAACGCCGGCATCAACGTGGTCGGTCTGGTGGGCAACGGCTCTCAGGCCAACGTGCAGGAGCTGGTGGACGGCACCGCTGACTTCGCGTTCTGCCAGTCCGACGTAATGGCCTACGCCTACAACGGCACCAACCTGTTCAAGAGCAAGATGGAGGGCTTCTCCACTGTGGCCGCCCTGTACATGGAGCAGGTGCAGATCGTCACCACCAACGCCAGCATCAAGACCGTGGCTGACCTGGCCGGCAAGTCCGTGTCCATCGGCGCTCCCGGTTCCGGCGTGTACTTCAACGCCATTGACGTCCTGGGTGCTTACGGGCTGACCGAGGACGACATCAAGCCCACCTACCAGTCCTTCAGCGACAGCGCCGACGCCCTGAAGAACGGCCAGATCGACGCCGCCTTCATCGTGGCCGGTGCCCCCACCACCGCTGTGACCGACCTGGCCACCACCAAGGATACCTACCTGGTCAGCCTGGACAGCGAGCACATCGCCAAGCTGCTGGAGACCTCCGACTATTACACCGAGACGGTCATCGCCAAGGACGTGTACTTCGGCGACTGATCCTTAACGGACAATTGACAAAAACCGAGGCTACGGCGGGGCTTCCCGCCGTAGTCCTCGTGCTATTCTGTATTTTTTGGGGAGAGAAACGACTATGAGCATCGACAAGAAAAAACCGGATACCAGCCCGGCCGACGGCGTCAATACCGCCGCGGACGAGGCCCCGGATCTGGACGCGGTCATGCGTAAATATGACCGTGAATCCGCCACCCGCCTGTGGGAGGGTACGCCCCAGCTGATCATCCGCATCCTCATGGCCGCGTTCGGTCTGTTCTGCATCGGCATGACCCTGTTTTCCAAGGCCATGCCCGAGATCCGGCTCACCATGTTCGTGGGCTGCATCATTATCATCGGCTTCCTGACCTACCCCGCCAGCAAGCACCACGTCAGGGTCAACTACCTGCCCTGGTACGATATCGTGCTGATGGTGGTGGGCGCGGCCTGCTTTTTCTACTTCGCGCTGAACGCCATGACGCTGGTGCGCCTGTCCACCCGTATCGAGACGGTCCACGTCATCATCGGCGTGGTGGGTATCCTGATCCTGATGGAGCTGTGCCGCCGCTGCGTGGGTCTGCCTATTCTGTGCGTGGCCGGCGTGCTGATCGTGTACGCGTTCATCAACCAGCTGAGCTACGCCGGCGCGGTGAACGGTGCCACCCTGTATGACGCGCTGAAAACCATCATCTACAAGCTGTTCTACACCACCTCCGGCGTCATCGGCACGCCCATCAACGTCTGCTATACCTACATCGTTCTGTTCATTATCTTCGGTGCGTTCCTGGAGCGCACCGGCATCGCCAACTTCTTCATCAGCTTTGCCAACCGTCTGGCTGGCTGGTCCAGCGGCGGCCCGGCGAAGGTGGCTGTTATCAGCTCCGCCCTGTGCGGCATGGTGTCCGGCTCCTCCGTGGGCAACACCGTCACCACCGGTTCCTTCACCATCCCCATGATGAAGAAGACCGGCTACAAGCCCGAGTTCGCCGGCGCCGTCGAGGCCGCGGCCTCCACCGGCGGCCAGATCATGCCCCCCATCATGGGTGCGGCAGCCTTCCTCATGGCCGAGTACATGAAGCTGCCCTACGCCCAGGTGGCCGTCAAGGCCATCCTGCCCGCGCTGCTGTACTTCACCGGGATCTTCATCGCCGTCCATCTGGAGGCCAAGAAGCTGGGCCTGAAGGGCGTTCCCCGCGAGGAGCTGCCTGCGTGGCGTCTGCTGGTCCGTGACTGCTACCTGATCATTCCTCTGATCCTGCTGGTGTGGCTGGTGTCCTCCGGCAGCAAGACCATGTCCCACTCCGCGGCCTATTCCATTCTGGCCGCTATTGCCGTGGGCTTCGTCAATTTCTTCCTGCAGGGCAAGCGCGGTGAGGGCGACACCCAGCCCATGACCACCGGCAAGGCGCTGGGTAATGCCGGCAAGCGCTCCTTCTTCTCCGCGGTGGAGTCTCTGGAAGCCGGTTCCCGCGGCGCTATCACCGTGGCCGTGGCCTGCAGCATGGCGGGCATCATCGCCGGCTGTATCACCGTCACCGGCCTGGCCTCCATCCTCATCAACGCCATCGTCCAGCTGGCGGGCAACGCCACCATCGTCGGCCTGGTGCTGACCATGCTGTGCTGTATCGTCCTGGGCATGGGCGTGCCCACCACGGCCAACTACTGCATCATGGCCTCCACCTGCGCGCCCATCCTCATTCAGCTGGGCTTTCCGCTGGTGGCCGCCCACTTCTTCGTGTTCTACTTCGGCATCGTGGCGGATATCACGCCCCCTGTGGCCCTGGCGGCCTACGCCGGCTCGGCCATCGCCAAGTCCGACCCCATGAAGACCGGCATCAACGCCACCAAGCTGGCCATCGCCGCCTTTATCGTGCCGTACATCTTCGCCTACAGTCCGGCCCTGCTGTTTGAGAACATCTCCGGCTGGTGGGAGGTGGCGCAGATCTGCGTCAGTGCCCTGCTGGGCATCTTCGCCATCGCGGCGTCCCTGAACGGCCATCTGTATAAGAAGGTCCACTGGGCGCTGCGTATCGTCCTGGCCGTCGGCGGCCTGGGCATGATGATCCCCGGCACCCTCACCGACGCGGTCGGCCTGGTGCTGGTGGCGGCGGTCATCGCCTACCAGAAGATCAGCGCCAAGAAGCACGGCGGCCCCGTGGTGACGGCCTGACCCCATTTGAAGCAAAAGCATCCCCGCACACCGTGCGGGGATGCTTTTTTACACTGTGTTCATACATTTACGCGCATTTTGCCTAAAGTGCATAGTACGGGCATCTTGCAAAAACTGTCTGAATTTGGTATGATACAGGCGGTAAGGCAGTTTTTGCACAAAGAGAGGAGCATGGACATGGCACAGACCACAAAAAACACCATTCGCAAGGGCTTTCTGGACCTGCTGGAGCAGCGGCCGCTGGATAAGATCTCCGTGGTGGACATCGCAGATCACTGCGGCGTGAACCGGAATACGTTTTATTACTACTACTGCGACATCTACGCCCTGGTGCGCGAGGTGCTGGAGACGGAGCTGGACCGCGTCCTCAACGCACCACCCCTCTGCACCAGCTGGTACCAGCTGATGATGCGGGCGGCGGCGTTCATGCGCGCCAACCGCCGCGCGGTCTACCACCTGTACCAGTCCAGCCAGCGCGACCTGCTGGAGCACGAGTACTATCAGGTGGTCTACGGTGCCGTGGAGGATCTGGTGCGCCGCACGGCGGAGGACCTGCCGGTGGCGGAGACGGATGTGCAGTCCATCGCGGCGCTGTATACGGCCACGCTGGTGGGCCTGCTGCAAAGCTGGCTGCACTACGGCATGAAGCACGATGAGGAACAGTTCGTGGAGCGCGTCACCCGCCTGACGGAGGGCACGCTGCGCCACGCGCTGGAGCGCAGCTGCGGGGTGGAGAAGGCGTGAGCGGCTTCTGGAAATGCGTCCTGTACGCGGCGGCGCTGGCCCTGCTGGCCCATCCGCTGGGTCAGGCGCTCCCCGGTCCCTTTGACCCGGAGAAGCGGCTCTTCCGCAGCCGGAAATGGGAGCAGAACGGCCGCGTCTACACCAAATTGGCCATCGATAAGTGGAAGAAGCTGGTGCCGGACATGAGCCGCATCCTGCCGGACATGGTGAAGAAGGAACTGCCCGGCAGCGGCGCCGTGACGGCGGATCAGGCTGCGGCGCTGGTGCAGGAGACGTGCCGCGCGGAGCTGGTCCACGGGGCCTCCTGTTTGCTGGGCCTGGCGTTTCTGTGGCTGTGGCCCGGCTGGGGCGGCGCGATCGTGCTGGCGGTGTGGGTGCTGCTGGCCAATCTGCCCTTTATTCTGATACAACGCTACAACCGCCCCCGGCTCATGCGCCTGGCGGCGCTGCTGCGAAAGCGAGCGCAGCGGAAAGGAGAGCAAAATGCGCGTACTGATCCTGACCTGTAACACCGGCGGCGGGCACAACGCCGTAGCCGCCGCCCTGCGTGACAGCCTCCAACGCTGCGGCGCGTCCTGCGACGTGATGGACGGCTTGGGCTTCATCTCCAAAAAGGCATCCAAATTCGTTTCCAAGTGGCACACCCGGTTCTATCGCCGGTATCCCAGGCTCTACAAGGCGGGCTATATGTCCGCCGAGGGCGACAAGGAGATGGACCGGCGCGACGGCCCGGTGTACCGCTACATTGCCCGCGGGGCCCGCCGTCTGGGCCGCACGCTGCAAAGCGGCGGCTACGATGCCGTTGTCTGCGTCCACGTGATCCCCGCCATGATGATGACGGCGCTGAAGCAGGCGTGGAGCGCCTGTCCGGTGTTCTGCTTCGTGGCCACGGACTATACCTGCAGCCCCACGGTGGGTGCCTGTACCCCGGATATCTGCGTCATTCCCCATCAGGAGCTGGCCGACGAGTTCGTCAGCTGCGGCATCGCCCGCGATACCCTCCTGCCCGCCGGCATTCCCGTGCGTTCCGCCTTCCGCCAGCGCGGTGACAGGGCCGCGGCACGAAGAGCCCTGGGCCTGCCGGAGACCGGCCGCCACATCGTCCTCATGTCCGGCAGCATCGGCTGCGGCCCCATGGGCGACGTGGCGGAGGACCTGGATATGCGTATGGCCGACGGCGACTTTGCCACGGTGCTGTGCGGCAGCAACAAGCAGATGCGCTATGCCCTGGAGCTGCGCCGCCTGTACCGCGTGGAAGCCATGGGCTTCACTACCCAGGTGCAGCTGTACATGGACAGCGCGGACGTGCTGGTCAGCAAGCCCGGCGGCATCAGCATCACCGAGGCCGGCACCCGCGGCGTGCCGCTGCTGCTGGCGGATATGGTGGGCGGCTGCGAAACGCGGAACGAGGCGTTCTTCACCGCCCACGGCTGGGCGGCCTCCTGCCCGCCGGACAACATGGCCGCGTCGGCCCTGGCCTTTCTGGAGGACGAACAGCAGCGTCAGGCCATCACCGCTGCCCAGAGCCGCGATTTCGACGGCCTGGCCGCCGACCGTGTGGCCGCCGCCGTCCTCGCCCGCTGCAAGAAATGACCCCAGCGCCCACGGCGACAGCCGTGGGCGCCTTCTTTGCGCTTTTTGTACGGCGTCCCTCTTGCATTTCGCGCAAACTGTCGGTATACTTGTTAAAGAAATATCGATTTGTTCACAGGCAGGTCATATTCATATAGTAGGATGAAACTGTGGCCCCGAACGTGGGCTGCGGCCGAAAGGAGGGCGTCTGCCCATGATGATCGAGAAAAGCGGTACCATCCGCCTGCGGGACATTCCCACCGCCGCGGGCCTTTCCCCGAAGGACCAGGAGCTGGCGGCGGGCATGGTGCGGGTGACGCACCTGTACCGCAGTGCGCTGAAGGTAGCCGTAACGCAGATGGAGATCCTGGACGAGGAGTTCGCCCGTCTGTATGACCACTCGCCCATCCACCACATCGAATACCGTATCAAGACGCTGGACAGCATCATCGACAAGCTGCGCCGCCGGGGCCTGGAGGTCAGCATCGACAACATCTATGCCCACATCCAGGACGTGGCCGGTATCCGCGTCATCTGCAACTATCTGGATGATATCTACTACCTGCGCTCCCTGCTCACCCGCAGCGAGTCCTATACCGTCCTCCGCGAGGTGGACTATATCAAGGAGCCCAAGGACACCGGTTACCGCAGCCTGCACCTGATCGTCAACGTGCCCATCGTCATCAGCGAGGGCACCATGGTCCTGCCGGTGGAGATCCAGCTCCGCACCATCGCCATGGATATGTGGGCCAGTCTGGAGCACGAGCTGCGGTATAAATCCGACCGCAAATTCACCCAGCAGGATGCCGCCCGCCTGCGCCTGTGCTCCGACGCCATCAGCGAGATCGACAGGGAGATGCAGGATATCTACCAGGGCAACGAACCCCAATACCACGCCTGAACACAAAAGACCGGCCCCGCCGGTCTTTTTTCGTCCCCCGCCAAGGCCCATAACTTCCCCTTATACCTCCCACCCGCATTTGTTATGCCAACATCTGGATATTCCCGTTGCCTTTCGCGACACTTTCTGGTAAGATGGTCATACAACAGAGCCTGCGCGCCAAAAAACTTTCCCAACAAGAAATTTTGCGGCACACAGGCCCGGGAGAGAAATATGTGAGCCATAGAAGGAGGAACCGCCATGAAGAGACGACTGCTCCCCATTCTGATGACCCTGGTATTGGTATGCGCGCTGCCCATATGGGCAGCTTTTGTTACATCGGGGGATGTAACAAATCCCCTGGTGTGCACCGCCGGCGCGACGGAGCTGAACTTGCAGGGAATGATAGACCGGGCAAACGCTGGCGATACGATTAAATTGAGCTCCAATACGGAGGTGCATGCCACGCTGCAAATTACAAAAAACCTGACCCTCGACCTGAACGGCTGTACATTGAGGATGACCGGTACCGGCAGCGTGCTCAAGGTGCATAACGGCGCGACCCTGACCATCACGGACAGCCGTCCCCAAAATCCGCATACAGGATCCTATGAGGATTTGCCCGCCGGCGGTGTCATTACCGGCGGAGAGGGAACGAACGTGACGGGAATTTACTATGTTGGGGGAGCCGTATTCCTGGAGAATGATACAACCCTGAAGCTGGAGGGCGGTACGATCACCGAAAACAGCAGCAGCGGCGGCAGTGTCTTTATTTCTGGTGAAAAAGCAGTCTTCGAGATGTCCGGCGGCACGATCACCGGAGAAACTGTCGGCGTACGTAATAATGTGGGGACCTTCACAATGACCGGCGGCCGCATCACAGGGTGCAGTGACCGGGGCGTATATATGTTCAATGGGAGTATGACCATGTCCGGTACGGCGTATATCGGTGGGAACCCGGGAGCCGGAGAGGATATTTACGTACGCGAGCCGGTTCATAAACATACCGACTTATCCGTTACCGGCGGTACCGTTGAGGGAAATGTGCGTATAGAATTCGGCGCAAATTTAGGAATGACACAGGAGAGCTTAAAACCAGTGGCTAATTCCGTTGTGAAAGAGCAGGGGGTGTTTGACGGGCATATCAAAGTGGAAATAGGCATCAGCGGCACTTGCGTGGACTACAACAGCGTCAATTTTATTGACGAGGTCGCCAATACAAGGACCCTAAAGCTTGTTCTACAGCGTAATGCAGTTGAGGAGCCGGAAACTCCCGCCACAGTAAATGGCCAGGCCTTTAAGTACTGGGCGGCAAAGGGGTCCTCCGAAGCGTGGAATTTTGATACCGAAATAAACGAGTCGATAACGCTGTATGCCGTGCGGACCCCGGCCTCCTCCGGCGGCTATTACTACTACCCTACCACCGATACTAAGGCCGACGATGCCAAGGGTTCTCCCAAGACCGCCGACCCCGGCGTAGCCCTCTACGCCGCCCTGTCGCTCCTGTCCCTCACCGGCCTGACCTGCACCGCCAAAAAGCGCTGAAGAAAAAAAGGAGCCGCCCGCAGGCCACATCTTCATAAGTACAAATTGTGGCACAAGGGCGGCTGATGCGAAATGCCCCGTCGCAGGGATTTCCTGCGGCGGGGCATTTTTGACATCTTTAGGCAAAGAAATAAAACCACAGCTCTAACAAGAGAACGAAAAAAATCTTTAACACGAGTAAGACCTCCTATTGCAATATGCTGGTAAAAGCTTGCTGGCCGTTTTACTAGAGCAATAGGAGGTTTAATGCGTTTTAAGAAAGATGAATACAAAAATTCCGCAAAGTAAACTAACTTTGCGGAGCATCTTGTGATATAAAAGTACTACACTTATTGGCAGAAGTCAACAGGAAAGTGCAATAATCGATTGATTAATGGAAGTTCTCCAACATTCGAATATTGTAGACAAATTTGAGATTGATAGGCAAAGGAGGATGACTATGCAGCATTGCAAAAGAGAGTATTGTAATGCAGGAACACGGCAGTGGTCGCAAAGAGGCATCTACATCCGCAAGGCATCTAAGGCCAAAAACTCAGAACAGATAATTATTAGGAGCAATGATTCACGCTACAGGGGTTATCCTAAAACTGAGAAGAATGCCATTCAGCAAAGAGGTGTGGTCACTATCCAAGAGGCCGTAACAGGCTTCTTGGCCGAAAAGGAAAACACTATAAAGCTCTCATCTTACCTGCGCTATGAGCAGATGCTGCGAAAGCATATTCTCCCATCGTTGGGTCGTGTATGTGTAGATCAGTTATCAACAAAAGCATTCACATCTTTTTTGCAGCAAAAACAGATAGATAGCGAGCTGTCACAGAAGACGTTGAAAGATATAGGCACATTATTGAAGGGCGTTTTAAAGTATGCAGAGACTACATTCAATTGCAGCAGTCCTGCACATGGCGCAAAACTCCCGAAGTATCGGCAAAATATGCCGGAAATCTTTTCAGATGCAGAGATAAACTCCATTGCCAATAGAGTACTCGATGTACCGAGTATTCTAGGAATAGCTATTTTGCTGACATTGAACAGTGGTTTGCGTTTAGGAGAGTTGTGTGCACTACGGTGGTCTGACATTGACTTTTCGTCGGGAGTAATTTCTGTTCAGCGCACAGTACAGAGATTGACCGTAGATGGAGTAGGCAAACTGGTGATCCAGCCCCCTAAAAGTTTATCATCCCTACGACGGATACCCATTCCTGCAGATATGTTAGCGTTGCTGAAACAAGTGCGTCTTTCTAATTCAATAGATAGTTTTTTGATGACAGGCACGGACGCACCTATGGCCCCTCGTACCTGTCAATACCAGTACAAGCTGTTTTTGAAGGAATGCGGAGTTCACTATCGAAATTTTCACATTCTGCGCCACACCTATGCAACTCGCTGTGTTGAACGGGGAATAGATGTGAAAAGTGTGAGCGAAATGCTCGGACACTCAGATATTAAGACGACTTTGAATCTGTACCATCACCCATCATTAGCCCATAAGTCACAGGCCGTACAAAACATCTGCTTTTTACCTGTACAAGAAACGTTTATACCAACACAACTGATGGGTAGTGCGCTCATGCAACGTTTATGAGCTGTGAGTTCCGCAAAGTTAGTTTACTTTGCGGAAGTGCGGCAGGAAGGCCATTACATTTCTG
>ERZ857969.2195-NODE-2195-length-23274-cov-9.016323_pt1 | contig 23274 bp, 16 predicted proteins | sample MGYA00519864_ERZ857969 | MGnify/ENA primary metagenome ERZ857969 (study PRJEB31778, sample SAMEA3449382) | human gut metagenome | biome: human gut; feature: human-associated habitat; material: faeces | place: United Kingdom | collected 2010/2012 ... | reverse complement strand
CAAGCGCGTCGGACGGCGCCAGCAGCGCGCGGGCAAGCGCCAGACGGCGCTGCATGCCGCCGGAATAATCGCGTACCTTCTTTTTCCCCACGTCGCCAAGTCCCAGTTCTTCCAGGAGCGCCTGCGCCGCCGCGGCGTTGTAATTCGCGCCGAGGACGAAGCGAAGATTTCCCTCTGCGTCCAGCCCTTCGAGCAGGCGGTTTTCCTGAAAGACCGCCGTCCAGCGAAATTTATCGCCGTTGACCGTGCCGCTGTCCGGCGTTTCCAGCCCGAGCAGCACGCGCAGCAGCGTCGTCTTGCCGATGCCGGAGGGACCGAGCAGACGCGTCACACCGACGCGCGCGGTAAAGGAAATGTCGTCAAGCACGGCATTCTCGCCGTAGTGCTTGCAAAGGTGTTCGACTCGAAGCTCCATCATGCTCCCATCCTTTCTGCGATCTTGTCCACGAGGAGAAGAAACAGCTTTTCAAACGCCGCCGAGATCAGCACGATCGCCGCCGTCCAGGCGAAGAGGTCGGCGGTCTGGAAGTATATCTTCGCGTTGTAGAGCTTCTCACCGATCGAGCCGCTGGAGAGGGCGATGACCTCCGCCGCGGTGCCGGCCTTCCAGCAAAGGCCCAGCGCCGCACTGACGGCAGAGCGGAAGTAGGGAAGCACCTGCGGCAGATACACGCCCCGCAGCGTGCGCGAAAACGGCACGCGGAACACGCGCGCCATCTCCAGAAGAGAGGCGTCCGTGCGCCGGATGCCCTCAAGCACATTTAAGTACACGGGCGGGAAGACCATCAGCGCCGCGATGAACAGCGGCAGCGTTCGGCTGGAGAGCCAGATAAGCGCCAGAATGATGAACGATGCCACCGGCACGGTCTTGACCGCCGCCACGAGCGGCGCAAGCAGCTCTTTGACGCGCGAAAACCGCGCGGAAAGCGCCGCCAGCACAACCGCCAGCGCGCAGGAAAGCAAAAAGCCGCCCAAGATGTGCATGCTCGACGTGCCGATGGCGCGCCAGAATACCGCCGTGCCCGCAAGCGTCCAGAGCCGCGCGAGCGAGGATACGGGAGAGGGGAGCAGCAGCGCGCCGTGCGGGTATGCCGCGTGCAGTGCCATCGCGGCAAGCTGCCAGACGATCAGCCAGAAAATGACCGCCCAGAGACGCACGTTCTGCTTTTTTCCGCGCATGATCATCTCTCCTTTCCTTGAAATACGGCGGCGGGACAGCGCCCGCCGCCGCAAAGAATTTATGCGAAATAGAAGCTGTTATCCGGCATCTCGCCGCCGACAGCGGCGGGAGACGCATTGTAGAGCACCTCTAAATAACCGGGCAGCGCCTCAAGAAGATCTGCCCCCGTCAGGCAGACGATATTGCAGTAGGGCAGTGCCTTTTCCGCGACGGCGGCGTCCACGATGCTGTATTCGCCGATGAGCGCGGCGGCATCCGCGGTGTTGGCGTTCACCCAGTCGACGCTCGCGGCGTAGTCCTTGAGAAAGGCCTCCACGGCGGCAGGATTTTCCTCCACGACCGCGCGGCGGGCAACAATGACGCCCGTGATGAGCGCCGAGCCGTTATCGAGTGCGTCCCATTCAGCATTCAGATCGAGCGCCATGCGCAGGCCCTCGATCTTGCTCTGCGCCACGGTGACGAAGGGCTGGGGCAGGAGCGCAACGCTCGCCTGACCGGAAGCCAGCGCCGCGACACACTCGCTGTGCTCGCTCTTCCAGTCGATCGTCACATCGTTATCGGGATCGATGCCGTTTTCCGTGAGAAGATAGCGCAGGGCGTATTCCGGCGTAGAGCCCTTGCCCGCCGCCACGATGGTCTTGCCCTTCAAGTCGGCCATGGAGTGCACGCTCTCGCCGTTTTCCACGATGTAGAGAACGCCGAGCGTGTTGACCGCCAGCACCTCGATCTCGCCCTCCGTCTTATTGTAGAGCACGGCGGCGAGGTTCGCGGGCACGCAGGCCATGTCGAGCTCGCCCTTGAGGAGCGCGGGCGTCACTTCATCCGCAGAACCGGCAAGGGTAAAGGTATATTCATTGCCAGTCGTTTCGCCGCTTTCGCTGTCCTTCATCAGCTTCACAAGGCCCATGGCCGTAGGGCCCTTGAGCGCGGCGATAGAATAGTTCGCAGGGGTGAACTCTTCCTGTTCGGTCTGCTGGTCGTCCTGCGCGTCGTTCGGCGTCTCATCCGCCTTCTGTCCGCAGGCGGCGAGCGAGAAGACGAGCGCAATCGTCAGGCACAGGGCCAAGAGATATTTGAGATTCTTTTTCATTGTTTTTCTTCCTTTCCGATGCTGCCCTCGGGCGCGTAGACCGTTTTGGCGGTGATGCCGTCCAGACGGCCGATCTTGCCCGACAGGGCGGAGATGACGTTGCCCGGCGCGTCGAGCGCCACGCTGATGATATTCACGCCCTTTTCGCGGTACGGCACGCCCATGCGCCCGATGATATACTGACCGTACTGGTGCAGAAGCTCGTTGAGCGGCTGGACAGAGCTTCCCCCGCGGACGATGATGGCCAGCACGGCGACTCTCGTTTCCATTAACGCATTCTCCTTTGTCAAAATAAAAATCATCCCTTCCGCCGTTCAGCAGAAGGGATGGAAACAGCAAATGACGACGCAGCAGGGCTGTGTCTTTGTTTTCCCTCTTCTTGTGGCTCGGAACGCATCCTCGCAGTCAGAACGGTAGAATGAATCTGGTTCGCCGCCGGTCAGAGTAGTCTTCCCGGAAGGCAAAGCGATGATACCACACTTTCGCTGCAGCGTCAAGATGGAGGGACAATGGTATCGGATAAGCTGGAAAAAAGGCCAAAAGAAAACGTCCGTGAACAGTGCAGGGCATATAAATTCCATTGACTTTTTCGACGTTATCTTATACGATATGATAAAAGCACAAGTTTTATACGCAGGGCTGGATCCCGGCCCCGGGAAGTCAGCTCTGTGATCTCACAGGGCTGATTTTTGCTATTTGGGGAGAAATGAGAGGGAAGCGCATGCCATATTACGCACACATCCGGCAGGATGAAAACGGCCAGACCATCTATCAGACCGTCGCGGAGCACCTGACAGGTACAGCCGCGCTGTGCCGAGAGTTTGCCGCCGACTTCGGCGCAGAGGCGGACGGAGATCTGATGGGGCTCGCGCACGATCTCGGCAAATGCACTGACGCATTCCAGAAGCGCCTGCTTGAAGGTGGTCCCGTTGTCGACCACACCACGGCGGGGATGCTCACCTGTATAAGGATGAAGCGGCCCAGCGCCGCCGCGTGCGTCGCCGGTCACCACGGCGGACTTTTGGATGTCGGAAATCTGAGGACCGACCGCGCGGGCGAGGCCACGCTCTCCGGCCGGTTCAAAAAGGGTGTGGAGGGACACTATCTTGAGCGCTGCGGCGAAAGCGGCGTGACACTGCCAACTCTTCCGCCTGAGACGCCGGAACGGGATCCATTGAAAGCGTCGTTTCGGACAAGGATGCTCTATTCCTGTCTGGTGGACGCGGATTTTCTCGATACGGAGCGGTTCATGGACGGCGAACGTGGGCGCGGCGGATATGACGATCTTCCGACGCTGCTAAGGCGGCTGAAAGAATACATCGCGCCGTGGCAGGAACCGAAAACAGTGCTCAACAAGCTGCGCTGCAAAATTCTAAACAGCTGTCTGGATACAGGCAGTAAACCAAAAGGCATTTACACGCTGACCGTGCCGACCGGCGGCGGAAAGACGGTCGCGTCGCTCGCCTTTGCGCTGCGGCACGCGGTGGCGCACGGGATGAGGCGGGTGATCTACGTCGTGCCGTACACGTCGATCATCGAGCAGAATGCCGAAGTATTCCGCGAGATCCTCGGCGACGGCAATGTGCTCGAGCATCACTCAGGTGTGCAGTTCGAGCTTTCCGACGGCGCGTCGCCCGAGGAGGTGCGCCGCGCGCTAGCGGCGGAAAACTGGGACATGCCGGTCATCGTCACAACGGCGGTGCAGTTTTTTGAGTCCATTTACGCAAACCGTTCGTCAAAATGCCGCAAGCTCCATAATCTTGCCGACAGCGTCATCATTTTTGACGAGGCGCAAATGCTGCCGCTTTGCCATCTGCGGCCCTGCGTGGCGGCGATGGCATCGCTTGCCGAGCAATTCCGTTCAACGCTTGTGCTGTGCACAGCCACGCAGCCGTCGCTCGGTGACCTGCTGCACACCTATGCGCCAAGCTGCCCTATCACAGAACTGTGCCCGCAGACGGCGGAGGAATACGACAGCTTCCGCCGCGTGACGTTTCGGCAGGAGGGCATCCTGGAGGACGATGTACTTGCGGAAAAGCTCAGCGAGCACCGGCAGGTGCTTTGCATCGTGAACAGCCGCAAGGCGGCGCAGAGCATCTTTGCGCGCTTGCCGCAGGAGGCGAGCTTTCACCTCTCGACGCTGATGGTGCCCGCACAGCGGCAGACGCTTCTCGATGAGATCCGGCGGCGCCTAAAGGCGGGGGAACCGTGCCGCGTCGTGTCGACCTCGCTGATCGAGGCGGGCGTGGACGTGGACTTTCCCGCGGTGTACCGCGAGCTGGCTGGGCTGGATTCCGTCTTGCAGGCGGCGGGGCGCTGCAACCGCGAGGGGAAACGGGCACCGGAGGAAAGCATCGTCACCGTCTTCGAGCGGGCAGAACTGCCGCCAATGTTGTTCCGCACAGCAATCGGCGCTACGCGCGAAGCATTGATGAACAGCTGCGATATCGGCGCGCGGGAAACGATGCAGAACTATTTCGACGCGCTGCGCAGCTTAAGCGGAGAAACACTCGACAAGTCGGGTGTTATCAAGGCGTTTGAAAAGGGCATCAACGGCTGCGAACTGCCGTTTCGCACCGTGGCGGAGAATTTTCATCTGATCGATCAGAACACGCGCACGGTCTATGTCCCGTTTGGCGGCGGAGCGGCGCTCATCGAACGGCTGAAAGCGGGCGAGTGCTCCAAGGGTCTCTACCGCAAGCTGGGGCGCTACACAGTCTCGGTCTACGAACCGCATTTTCAAAAGCTCTATGCCGCGGGCGCGCTGCTGACCGCGCGGGATATTCCCGCGCTGGATGAAAGCAGCGCCATCCTTTCGGACCTTACGCTGTATGATGAGCGGACAGGCCTGACGCTGGAACCGGAAACCGGAAAGGCCGAATTCATATAAGCTGTCCGTTTTATCGGACAGGGCATCGTTCATACTGAGACAAGAACCAAGGTAAACCAAAGAGAGGAGTGATCCAATGCCGATTCAAGTGGAGGTCTGGGGCGATTACGCCTGCTTCACGCGGCCTGAGATGAAAACGGAACGCGTCAGCTATGACGTGATGACGCCGTCAGCAGCGCGCGGGCTGTTGGAAAGCATCTACTGGCACCCAGGGCTCCGTTGGGTGATCGACCGCATCCATGTGTGCGCACCCATCCGCTTCACCAACATCCGCCGCAACGAGGTCAAGGATGTCATTAGCGCCCGCAGGGCAAAGACCGTGATGGAAAAAGGGCAAGGGGAGCTGTACCTCGCCGCGTCGGAGAGCATTCAACAGCGCGCGGCTATGGTGCTGCGGGACGTACACTATGTCATCGACGCGCACTTCGACATGACGGACGCCGCTGCGCCCGGCGACAATCCCGGCAAGTTTCAGGACATTATCAAGCGACGGCTGGAAAAGGGGCAGTGTTACAGCATGCCGTATTTCGGCACGCGGGAGTTTCCCGCGCAGTTCCGGCGCTGCACGGAATTGCCGCCGTGCCCCGATGAGCTCAAAGGCACGCGCGACCTCGGCTGGATGCTGTGGGATCTCGACTACAGCGATCCTGCGAACATCACGCCGAAGTTTTTCCGCGCGAGCCTTGTCGATGGTGTGATGACTGTTCCGCCGCCGAACAGCAGGGAGGTGAGGGGATGATCCTGCAAGCGCTGACACGGTACTATGAAGACCTCCTCTCGCGCGGCGAGATCGCCGCGCCCGGCTGGGCCCCTGCCAAAATCAGTCTCGCACTTTACATAAACGAAAACGGTGAGCTGACGCAGATCGTTCCGACAATGGTGGAAGGGACAAAGGGTAAAAGGACGGTCATGCAGCCGCAGCTGATGGTGCTGCCGGCAGCGGTGAAACGAACGGTCAGCATTGCCTCGAACTTTTTGTGGGACAATTCCGCTTATTTGCTCGGCATCGACCAGAAAGGGAAGCCTGAACGCAGCCGCGAGTGCTTTGCCGCCGCGGCAAAGCTGCACCACGCGGTGCTGGATAGCGTCGATTCGCCCAATGCCCGCGCAATACTGGCTTTCTTCGACACTTGGAAGCCGGAACGCGCGGCAGAGCATCCGGCGCTTATCAGGCAGCTCGATGATGTGACCGCGGGCGGCAACCTCGTCTTTCGCGTGGATGGCCGCAAGGTCGAGGAGGATGCCGCTATCCGCGAGGCATGGCAGCGGTATCGGAACGGCGGCGAGAGCGGCGTCAAGATGCAGTGTCTCGTGACCGGAAAAGAGGATGAGATCGCTGCTGTGCACCCGTCGGTCAAGGGCGTGCGGGACGCGCAGTCCAGCGGCGCGGCGCTGGTGTCATTCAACGCGCCGGCGTTCTGCTCCTACGGACGGGAGCAGAACTACAATGCCCCAGTGGGAAAATATGCCGCCTTTGCCTACACCGCCGCACTGAATCATCTGCTTGCGGACAGCGACCACGTCCAGCACATCGGCGATACGACAGTCGTCTGCTGGGCAGAGGGCGCAGATGATGCCTATCCCGGCTTTTTCAGCGCCGTGATTGGCGGCGGCACATACGGCGGCCTGTCGGACAATGATCTGCGCGCGGCGCTCAAACGTCTGGCGAATGGGCTGCCGTGCGACGACCTCGGCGTCGACCCGAATCGACCGTTTTACATTCTCGGTCTCGCGCCCAACGCGGCGCGCCTTTCCGTCCGCTTCTTTCTGCGCGACAGCTTCGGAAAGCTGATGGAGAATGTAAACGCGCACTATGCAAGGCTGGAGATCGCCGGTGCAAAATATTCGATACTCCCTTTGTGGGCTCTGCTGAACGCAACCGTACGAGATCCCAAAAAACAGGTCCCCAGTCCAGTTGTGTCTGGGGCAACGGTGCGGGCTGTATTTTCAGGAACTCCATACCCTGTATCTTTGATGGAAGCTGTCTTGCTTCGCATTCGTGCAGAGCGAAACGTTACTTGGGAGAGAGCCGCTATTTTGAAGGCCTATTTGGCAAAGAACTACGAACGAGGAAGCGATCATTCAATGTTTTCGGAGGTGACAAGTGTGCAGTTAAATGAAGATTGTAACTATATGCCATATCTTTTGGGCCGTCTGTTTCGAGTGATGGAAGAGATTCAGCTTGCATCGATGGGGTGGAGCGTGAACCGGAGTATTAGGGACAGCTATTTCAACTCGGCGGCATCAACACCGAGGAGTGTATTTGGCAAACTGTTCTCCTTGAGTAATTACCACCTGAAAAAACTCATGCGAGATAAGCCAGGATTAGGGAAAAAGCTCGGAGACTTGGAAAGTGATCTTGCTGCGCGACTGACCACACCACCACCGGCGCGATTCACGCAGGAAGAAACAATCTGTTTTTATCTTGGTTACTATCATCAGTGTAATGACAAAAAGGAGGAGAAAGAAAATGTCTGATCCCATCAAGAACCGTTATGAATTTGTGGTGCTGTTCGACGTGGAAAACGGCAATCCGAACGGTGATCCCGATGCGGGCAATATGCCGCGCGTCGACCCCGAGACCGGCTATGGCCTTGTGACGGACGTTTGCCTCAAGCGTAAGATCCGCAATTATGTTGAAATGGCAAAAGAGGATGCAGATCATTATCATATCTACATCAAGGACGGCGTACCACTGAACTCGAGCGATAAAGAGGCCTGTGCCTACGTCGGCGCAGACCCCGATAAGCTGAAGGAAGCCAAGAAAAAGGACGAGCATCTGGATGAAAAAATTCGCGACTTCATGTGTTCCAATTTCTACGATATCCGCACGTTCGGCGCGGTGATGACGACCTTTACCAAGGGTGCGCTTAACTGCGGTCAGGTGCGTGGACCGGTGCAGCTCGGCTTTGCCCGAAGCATCGACCCCATTCTGCCGCAGGAGGTGACCATCACGCGCGTCGCCATCACGACCGAGGCGGACGCGGAAAAGAAGAACACCGAGATGGGCCGCAAGTACATCGTGCCTTACGGTCTCTACCGCGCGGAGGGCTATGTGTCGGCGAATCTCGCGCGCAAGACGACCGGCTTTTCGGAAGAGGACCTCGAACTCCTGTGGACGGCTATTTTGAACATGTTTGAAAACGACCATTCCGCCGCGCGCGGCAAGATGGCCGTGCGCGAGCTCATCGTCTTCAAGCACAACTGCGAGCTCGGCTGCGCTCCGGCGCACAAGCTCTTTGACCTTGTCAAGGTCGAACACAAGGACGGCGTGACCGCGCCGAGAAGCTACGGCGACTACATTGTCAGCGTGGATGAAACGCACCTTCCCTCCGGCGTGACTTGCACGCGGATGGGGTGATCTATCAGGACGAGGACTTCCTCCAGCTTTCCGGCTTACAGCATTTCAAATTCTGCCGCCGCCAGTGGGCACTCATCCATGTAGAAAAGCAATGGGCGGAAAACTACCGCACAACGGACGGCGCGATCATGCACGAAAACGCGCACGACGGCTCATTCACCGAAAGCAGGGGCGACCTCGTCATCACGCGCGATATGCGCGTCTTTTCCCGCACGCTCGGCGTATCAGGCGCGTGCGACGTGCTGGAATTCCGCCGCGGCGAGACGGGCATTCCGCTCAAAGGCCGCGAGGGTCTGTGGCAGCCCTATCCCGTGGAGTATAAGCGCGGAAAGCCGAAAGAGGGCACGGAAGACACGCTCCAGCTCTGTGGACAGGCGATGTGCCTTGAAGAAATGCTCTGCTGCGAGATCCCGCGCGGCGCGCTCTATTACGGCGAGCCGCGGCGGCGCACGGAAGTCGACTTCACCCCTGAGCTGCGGCAGGAGGTGCGTGCCCTCCTTGAAGAGATGCATGCGCTCTATGCGCGCGGCAGCACGCCAAAGGTAAAGCCAACAAAGGGCTGCAACGCCTGCTCGCTGAAAGGATTGTGTCTGCCAAAGCTGATGAGAAGCAAGTCCGTTTCCGCGTATCTGCGCGGCGCAATGGAGGGAGAGCGATGAGACAGCTTTTGAACACGCTTTTTGTCACATCGGAGGATATTTACCTCTCGCTGGACGGGGAAAACGTTGTGGCGAACCGCGGCGGGGAAGCGGTCGCCCGCTATCCGCTGCACACGCTGCAAAGCATCGTCTCATTTTCCTACGCGGGCGCGTCGCCCGCCCTGATGGGCGCATGCGCGCAGCGGAAGATTGGACTTGCGTTCTGCTCGCCGCGCGGGAAATTTCTCGCCCGTGTAGCAGGTCAGGCGCAGGGGAACGTCTTGCTGCGGCGGATGCAGTACCGCGTGGCGGACGACCCGTCGCAGAGCTGTCGCGTCGCCGGAATGATGATCTTCGGCAAGGTCTACAACGCAAAATGGAGCGTGGAGCGCACGCGCCGCGACCACGCCATGCGCATTGACGAATCGCGCTTTTCAGCCGTGTCCGACCAGTTACAGGGGCTTCTGCCGCAGATTGCAGCGGAGACGTCGCTCGATAGTCTGCGCGGCCTCGAGGGTGTCGGTGCGGCGGCATATTTCAGCGTGCTGGACGACATGATCTTGCAGGGAAAAGAGACGTTTTTCTTCCGCGAGCGCAGCCGCCGTCCGCCGCTCGATGCGTTCAACGCGCTGCTGTCGTTTGCTTACAGTCTGCTCGCGCACGACTGCGCCTCGGCGCTTGAAAGCGTAGGGCTGGACGCCTACGTCGGATATCTCCACCGCGACCGGCCAGGGCGGGAGTCGCTGGCGCTCGATTTGATGGAGGAGCTGCGCCCGTGCTTTGCCGACCGCTTTGTGCTCACGCTCATCAACAACCGTGTGCTTAAAGCGATCGATTTTGACTTCCGCGAGAGCGGCGCGGTGCTGCTGACGGACACAGGGCGCAGGACGTTCCTGCAGAAGTGGCAGGAGCGAAAAAAAGAAACCATCACGCATCCGTTTCTCGAGGAAAAGATACCGTGGGGTCTGGTACCGTATGTACAAAGCCTGCTGCTCGCGCGGTACCTGCGCGGCGACTTGGACGACTATCCGCCGTTTTTATGGAAGTGAGGCGCCTATGCTGGTTCTGATCACCTACGATGTGAACACGAGCGACGCCGCCGGACGCGGGCGGCTGCGCAGAATCGCAAAGGAATGTGTCAATTACGGTCAGCGCGTGCAGAATTCGGTGTTCGAATGTCTGCTGGACACGGCGCAGTGCCGGAAGCTGCAAAATGAACTCTGTAAGATCATTGACCCAGAAAAGGACAGCCTTCGATTTTACTACTTGGGTAAGAAGTACGAGAATAAAATCGAACACTTCGGCTGCAAGCAGACGTATCTGCCCGAGGAACCGATGATCTTATAGTGCGAAGCACAAGTGCGCAGAGATCACTTGGGCGGTTCGCACCCAAAATCCGCATGATTTTCCTGCATCAAAAAGGAGCAGAATGCCCTGACAGGCGGCATTCTGTGCAAAAGCATCTGAAATTTGTCTGTTATCGCAAAAATGTGCATAGTGATTTGTACACTTTTGCTGTCGCGCCCCGCAAGGGGCGCGTGGGTTGAAATACCGCAGACATGCAGCAGCGAGCCGCTGCGCAGGCGTCGCGCCCCGCAAGGGGCGCGTGGGTTGAAATTCTGCTGCGAGCGTGTGGTTGTATCCGCCGAACTTTGTCGCGCCCCGCAAGGGGCGCGTGGGTTGAAATAAACATGCGCACCAGCTGGTCAGCCGGATGCGTCGTCGCGCCCCGCAAGGGGCGCGTGGGTTGAAATTTCAGGTTCTCCTTGACGGTCTTCACCCAGTCTGCGTCGCGCCCCGCAAGGGGCGCGTGGGTTGAAATAGGTCAACCTTCCCGCGCGGCACCTTCGGTGCCGTCGCGCCCCGCAAGGGGCGCGTGGGTTGAAATCGATCTGTTTTCTGTCGCCATGCCGAACAGAGCGCCGTCGCGCCCCGCAAGGGGCGCGTGGGTTGAAATCATTTTTCTTCGTGCCTACCACCACGTCCGCCGTGTAGTCGCGCCCCGCAAGGGGCGCGTGGGTTGAAATCGGTACTGATACAGGGCGTTGGCCGTATGGCTGCCGTCGCGCCCCGCAAGGGGCGCGTGGGTTGAAATAGGGTCACGCTGGTGTCCATGGGATTTCCACTCGTCGCGCCCCGCAAGGGGCGCGTGGGTTGAAATAGACTGGTGCTGGACACGTTCAGGGTTTCCGCCTGTCGCGCCCCGCAAGGGGCGCGTGGGTTGAAATATCTTGACCAGGTGCGTGGCCGTCAGGGCATTGTGGTCGCGCCCCGCAAGGGGCGCGTGGGTTGAAATCTCCAGGAGGAGGCGGGCACCACCTTGTAGGTGGTCGCGCCCCGCAAGGGGCGCGTGGGTTGAAATTAAAAGCATAGTCGGCCATGTCCTCACCTCCAAAGTCGCGCCCCGCAAGGGGCGCGTGGGTTGAAATCCTGACGCAGACGGTGAACGGCATGACGCTGAGCGGTCGCGCCCCGCAAGGGGCGCGTGGGTTGAAATAACGACGCGGGGCTGGAGGAGATCGCAAACATCGTCGCGCCCCGCAAGGGGCGCGTGGGTTGAAATCCAACTACACCACGCTGGGAGAGCTGGTGGATGCGCGTCGCGCCCCGCAAGGGGCGCGTGGGTTGAAATATTGTGTTCGGAGGTGAGGGATAATGGCGACCGGTCGCGCCCCGCAAGGGGCGCGTGGGTTGAAATGACGAAGGCGCGGATAGCACCGGAGGAATGCACGTCGCGCCCCGCAAGGGGCGCGTGGGTTGAAATTCTGCTACACTATCGTCAGAGACGGATGCAGTGCTTGTCGCGCCCCGCAAGGGGCGCGTGGGTTGAAATATCTACACCAACTATGTGCAGGGCGTGGGCTTTGGTCGCGCCCCGCAAGGGGCGCGTGGGTTGAAATATAGCTCAGCGGCAGCAGGTTATGCACCCGCACCTGTCGCGCCCCGCAAGGGGCGCGTGGGTTGAAATAGCCCGTGGGCGTACCCGGTGGCCTACACCGCAGTCGCGCCCCGCAAGGGGCGCGTGGGTTGAAATAGGAACGAATTGTCGCCCAGCTCCGCCGCCGTCAGGTCGCGCCCCGCAAGGGGCGCGTGGGTTGAAATACATTCAGAGCGTGACGTGCTACCATTGCACCACCCGTCGCGCCCCGCAAGGGGCGCGTGGGTTGAAATAAGTCCGTTTTCGGGCTTTTTGGTTCCGGTGGCGTCGCGCCCCGCAAGGGGCGCGTGGGTTGAAATTACCCCGCCAGAATCAAACCTCCGGCGTTTAATTGTCGCGCCCCGCAAGGGGCGCGTGGGTTGAAATTTATCAAAGTCCATGGTCTGAGACGATACAATAATGTCGCGCCCCGCAAGGGGCGCGTGGGTTGAAATGCTTCCATTCTTGCCCTTATCTCAAAAAGCATTTTCGTCGCGCCCCGCAAGGGGCGCGTGGGTTGAAATATTGAACGCACTGAAACTGTGCATAAGTCCGGCGTCGCGCCCCGCAAGGGGCGCGTGGGTTGAAATTTGTTTATATCGATAAATATTGCAAAAACCCCTACAGTCGCGCCCCGCAAGGGGCGCGTGGGTTGAAATGTCTCAGACTATGGATTTTGATAAAAAGATTCGTGGTCGCGCCCCGCAAGGGGCGCGTGGGTTGAAATTACTATTGCAACTCTGCTTTCTCAGGTCGGTGAGTCGCGCCCCGCAAGGGGCGCGTGGGTTGAAATATGTTGATTTTTTCTCCTTTCAAAATCTCGTGAGTCGCGCCCCGCAAGGGGCGCGTGGGTTGAAATATTTCCTATGGGAGAGCGGTTTGCCGCTCTCACATGGTCGCGCCCCGCAAGGGGCGCGTGGGTTGAAATGAATCCTAACCCCGCAACCAATAGGGCTTGCACCCCGTCGCGCCCCGCAAGGGGCGCGTGGGTTGAAATTTCTTGGTCTGATGATCAAATACTCCAGTTGAATGTCGCGCCCCGCAAGGGGCGCGTGGGTTGAAATGGAAAGAATCGTCTACACGAAAAACTATCAATACGTCGCGCCCCGCAAGGGGCGCGTGGGTTGAAATTCCCCTCTTGCGCTTACACAGGAAGTCTCGCAGTGTCGCGCCCCGCAAGGGGCGCGTGGGTTGAAATCTGTTTTTATTATGCTTTTGGGTGCTGGATTGTTGTCGCGCCCCGCAAGGGGCGCGTGGGTTGAAATTATTATGGATTGGTTCGGAGATACGTTTTTTATTGGTCGCGCCCCGCAAGGGGCGCGTGGGTTGAAATCGAGACATTAACCCACCAACTACTACCGGCCTTGTCGCGCCCCGCAAGGGGCGCGTGGGTTGAAATCATCTCTGCCAGAATTTCGGGCGGCATTTCTTCGGGTCGCGCCCCGCAAGGGGCGCGTGGGTTGAAATTTTTTAACGCTCGTGAATGGCAAGCCGTCAATGCAAGTCGCGCCCCGCAAGGGGCGCGTGGGTTGAAATGATTGCGAAACCATCGTTGGAAAATCTGAAACGTAGTCGCGCCCCGCAAGGGGCGCGTGGGTTGAAATCGCGAGTTTAGACAACTGCTGATAACCGACATAACGTCGCGCCCCGCAAGGGGCGCGTGGGTTGAAATCTACCGGGGGCACGGTCGAGGCCATCACGGCGGCGGTCGCGCCCCGCAAGGGGCGCGTGGGTTGAAATCCATGTATAGCTATTTCAACCCAAATCCAAACGGTCGCGCCCCGCAAGGGGCGCGTGGGTTGAAATATTCCACACCCCACTACATGGCTGAATCAAGGCCGTCGCGCCCCGCAAGGGGCGCGTGGGTTGAAATCCCGCTCTGCGTGTGGCGATGGACAACGGGGAAGAACGGTCGCGCCCCGCAAGGGGCGCGTGGGTTGAAATGTCTGTATATGTGCGCTCACTTACGCCCTCAACCGTCGCGCCCCGCAAGGGGCGCGTGGGTTGAAATATGATGCCCGCCTGCAAGAGCTGCATATCACGGGGTCGCGCCCCGCAAGGGGCGCGTGGGTTGAAATGTAAATGGAGGCGTAAGAGTAGTTTGCACAAGAGTCGCGCCCCGCAAGGGGCGCGTGGGTTGAAATAAGTACAAGGACGAGCGTCCGGCGCTGGCGAAGACAGTCGCGCCCCGCAAGGGGCGCGTGGGTTGAAATCAACCCCGGCCGCGCCTTTGTCTCCTGCGCCATGCGTCGCGCCCCGCAAGGGGCGCGTGGGTTGAAATGCCTGGCCCTTGAATTCTGCGTCGGCAAGGCTCATCGTCGCGCCCCGCAAGGGGCGCGTGGGTTGAAATCTTGCTGAGCTATCAAAAAGTCCAGATATTCTTCCGGTCGCGCCCCGCAAGGGGCGCGTGGGTTGAAATACGACGTTGCTCGTGTGCAGGTCAGTAAATGCCGTCGCGCCCCGCAAGGGGCGCGTGGGTTGAAATAAGTTTTGAGGGCGGCGCATGAGAAAGAAAGTCAACGTCGCGCCCCGCAAGGGGCGCGTGGGTTGAAATATCGACTACGTGCAGCTTATCCGGCCGAGTTCAAGTCGCGCCCCGCAAGGGGCGCGTGGGTTGAAATCCCTTGATTTTGATACCAGCCAGCATGCCGAGTTGTCGCGCCCCGCAAGGGGCGCGTGGGTTGAAATATCCAGAACTGCACGATCTTTAAGGGCCTCCAGAGTCGCGCCCCGCAAGGGGCGCGTGGGTTGAAATACCTCCCTCGCAGATAAATGGTGGGACGAGATCGTCGCGCCCCGCAAGGGGCGCGTGGGTTGAAATGTAGATGGCTCGCTGGCTGTGGAGACGCTGTATCGTCGCGCCCCGCAAGGGGCGCGTGGGTTGAAATAACATAGATCCGGCGCAGCCGTGGCGCGGCCGCGGCGTCGCGCCCCGCAAGGGGCGCGTGGGTTGAAATCGGATCGAGTTTGCCGTCATGCCCGTGGCGTAGTTGTCGCGCCCCGCAAGGGGCGCGTGGGTTGAAATCAGCTCCGCGATCTCCTCTGGTGTCATGTCGCGGTCGCGCCCCGCAAGGGGCGCGTGGGTTGAAATCCTTGTTGCTGGCTTCCAGGTCTTCGAGGTACGTGTCGCGCCCCGCAAGGGGCGCGTGGGTTGAAATGCCGATATCGCCGGTGATCGAGTGCTCGGAATTACTGTCGCGCCCCGCAAGGGGCGCGTGGGTTGAAATATCTAATCCATAATTATCCTATTTGGCGTTTTTGTGTCGCGCCCCGCAAGGGGCGCGTGGGTTGAAATTCCGTACTCTACCCCTGCTATCTTGAGTTTTGCCGTCGCGCCCCGCAAGGGGCGCGTGGGTTGAAATCGTTACCTTGAGGCGAGCGCGAAGCGTGGCACGCGTCGCGCCCCGCAAGGGGCGCGTGGGTTGAAATCCAGATCGAGCTGGACGGCTACATGGTCGGCGGCGTCGCGCCCCGCAAGGGGCGCGTGGGTTGAAATAGCGCGGCGATCACACGGTCAGTTACCTTCCGGGTCGCGCCCCGCAAGGGGCGCGTGGGTTGAAATCTAAGCTGGGAACAGATGTGTAACGGCGTATCGCATTGTCGCGCCCCGCAAGGGGCGCGTGGGTTGAAATTTGTTTTTTGCCCGGAGGTGATAGCCCGTGAGTAGTCGCGCCCCGCAAGGGGCGCGTGGGTTGAAATATATCAAGCCCGTGCGGGACCGGGTGCTCGGCTTTGGTCGCGCCCCGCAAGGGGCGCGTGGGTTGAAATGTTCCGCGACCCGGTTGATGATACCAGGACCCCGGTCGCGCCCCGCAAGGGGCGCGTGGGTTGAAATATGTTATTCGTCCTTTCCTTTAATTTTGATTCCCGCCAGTCGCGCCCCGCAAGGGGCGCGTGGGTTGAAATTTTTGCTAATGCCATCAAATACTTGTTTACGCCGTCGCGCCCCGCAAGGGGCGCGTGGGTTGAAATGCCCGTCTTTTTTGCCGTTGTTCCAGATTTTGGCGTCGCGCCCCGCAAGGGGCGCGTGGGTTGAAATACTTACGGATGAGCCTTTATTATCTTTTTCAGTTGTCGCGCCCCGCAAGGGGCGCGTGGGTTGAAATTTCACCCAGCACAGAAAGTACGGCTATCACTGCATGTCGCGCCCCGCAAGGGGCGCGTGGGTTGAAACGCTCCCGGATTCTCATTGCCGTATCCCTCCATAAAAAGGAAGTCTCTGCCAACCGGCAGAGACTTCCTTTCATTTTTCTATTTTACTGATCAAAGCTTGGGTTTACGTAGTAGACGTTTTTCTCGTCCAGGCGGTCCTTGGCGAGGCGCAGGCCTTCACCGAAGCGTACAAGATGGAAATAACAAGCCTTCAAATGCGCCATTCGATCTTGATGGAATCGCTGGTCGCATAGATGACACGGATGAGCTGATCTACCGTCTGTCGCTTATCGTCAAAGCTCAGTTCGTCCCACATAGTCAGGTGATTATTGATCTCCGTATAGTCCGCTTCCTTGTGCAGCTTCCGTTCAGAGATACGCTTCATCAGCTCCTGCTTTTTTCCATCCAGCTCTTTGATGCGTCCGCTGATATAGCGGAACATGGTATCGTCTGCAGCCGACAAACGCTCCATCAAGGCGGCGATCTCACTTTCGGCTTGCGTGAGTTGGATGCTCAACGCAGTCAATTCAGGGTTAATGCGATTTCCTTTACACTGTCTGAGTTTTCTGAATTGTGCCAGTTTTTTTCGCATCTCATCATAGATGATCTGCTCAAACTCGTCCGTGTAGATCGTTCCGGGACCCTCACAGGCTTTGGCGTTCATTTTGTTCGAGCAGAGAAAGTATCTGGAACGGGTGGTCGAATAGTGCTTATCCACCAGCGCGTATCCGCAGACGCCGCATTTGATCTTTCCCGCCAGCCATGTGTTCTTGGCTTTCTGATACGGCTTGATCTGCTGCGCTTCCAGACACTTGGCACGGCATTTCAGCCACAGGTCGGCGGGAATGATCCCCTCGTGCGGCGCCAGCACCAGATGATTGCCCTCCAGATTCATCTGCTTGCGGCCGGTGGAATCCTTTCCTTTGTAATAGTAGCACCCGTTTGTGCCAATAAAATCTCCTGGGTCGTTTGCCATGATGGCGCCTTGGTCCCGATAGAACTCATAGACGGATAGATCCGAGCGAACGTAAATAGGATTTCGCAGAACGTCTGCAAGGCGCGTGCGTCCCCATGGCTTTCCATTTTTGAGAATGCCGTGGCTCTGGAAGTAGCGGATGATGTCACCGTAAGAGCATTCCGGCTTGGAATAAAGCTCATAGATCAAACGCACCTGCTCTGCTTCTTCCGTGTTGATCTCATACATGGACGTCTTGACACCATCAATGGTTGTCGGGATCAGCCGGAATCCATACGGAACTCTGCCGCCCATATAGAAGCTCTTTTGACTGCGAGAGTAGTAGGCGTCAGCCACGCGCTTTTGAATAGTTTCTCGTTCCAACTGCGCGAATACAATGCAGATGTTGAGCATGGCGCGTCCCATGGGGGAAGATGTATCGAATTTCTCTGTTGTGGACACAAACTCGACCTTGTGTGTTCCAAACTGCTCCATCATATTGGAGAAGTCGAGAATGGAACGACTGATGCGGTCCAGCTTGTAAACAACGACCTTGCCGATCACTCCGCTTTCAATGTCATTCATCATTTCCGCAAAGGCTGGGCGGTCTGTATTCTTCCCGCTGTAGCCTCTGTCGGTATAAACCTTGTACTGTTCACCTCTCATTTCGTATTGGCAGAACTCAATCTGGCTTTCGATGGAAATGCTATCGGCTCTGTCAACGGATTGTCTTGCGTATATTGCATTCATTTTGTAGCTCCTTTCTCATAGAAAAGAGCTGCTGACAGGTACATCATACCGCAGCAGCTTCTAAATAGCTATTATTTTCCTGTTGTTTTTCGTATTTGATAAAAATCTCGAAAAGGCCCTCTTCAATACATCGCCGCTGCTCCATGCACTCTTCAGCGGTAAGTTGAGGGGAGAGGTTTTCGATTCGAATCATGGCTTTTCTGCCGGAAACGATATGCGCATCACTGTCGTAAGTGAAGGGGCGGACAATAATAACGATCACCTCCCATGGGTGCTATCACTCTATTTATAAAAAACTTGTCCTATGCAAAAGAGACAGACCCAATCGGTCTGTCTCTTTCACCGGTATAATTCATGGCAGGGAAGTATGGATCACCTACATACCTCCCATCGTTTGCTCATGCTGCTGCTTTTTCTGTTCTTCTTGCGCGGCGTGTTCATCCAATTTTTCTTTCACCGCCAGAGCCGCGCCTGCGGCGAAGCCGATCACAGCGCCGAGGTTTTCGGCGGCGATCTTCGCCTCCATGCGCCGCCGTTTTTCCTCGGCGTCCTCATCTTCATCCAGTAGTGTCCCTGCGGCAGCCAGCCCAGCCGCAGCGGGGATCAGAGGAACAGGCCGCGGATCGCCGCCGCGCCATACCAACCCGCCAGTGCCGCCGTGCCAAGGATCAGCACCAGCATGATCCACTTGAGGGCCACCAGCAGGCTGAAGTCCGGGAGCCAGTCGATCCACTTGGAGGAATACTTCTCGCTCAGATTCCCAACCCGTTCCAGCAGTTTGTTCATCTCTGTCAGCGATCTCTGCATCTCCGTGAGCGACTGCTGCACCGGCGTCAGGTCGATGTGTGGTTTCAGCTCCGGCAGGGTCTTCCGAATTTCCTCCAGCTCCCAGTTTATTCCGTCTGCCTGCTCCGCCAGTTTGTTCATCGCCTGCGGCAGATCGCACTGGATCACAATGGGTTGGATCGTCTGCGCTGTTTGCTGTGACGCAGTCGACGGTGCGCTGTTCGGCTGATTCAGCCGCTTCAATTCCTCCATCGGTTTCCTCTGCTCGATGGAATTTTCTTTGGACGAGCTTTGCCCGTATTCTGAATTCATGCTCCATGGCCTCCTTGCAATACTTTTCTTCGTGTAATTTGTTGTCACGGCATTTCATGCCGTCCGGTGTGGTGTAGGTGATGTATTTGCGGCTGCTCTCCCAGCACACCGCATAGCCCTCGGATTCCATCAGAGAAACGAAGGCGTCCTTGTCGGCGGCGTATTTCATGCACGCATCGATGGTGTTCATGAGCCGCAGCTTCCAGCTTTGGCCCTTCAGTGCCGTGTGATATTCCGCGCCGCTCATGCCGCGGGCCTGCTGCGTTGGCGCGTCAAAGACAGGAAGACCCATTTCCTGACAGATCGCGTCGTTGCGCCGCATCAGCTCCTGCAGTTGTTCCTTCGCCATGTGCAGCTTCTTGCCGGTCTCAAAGTTGACGGAGTTGATGACGCAGTGGGAGTGGATGTGCTCGCGGTCTACATGGGTGCAGACCAGCACCTCGCAGCCGTCAAAGTATTCCGCCAGCCGCCGCGCGGCTTCGTGAGCCTGCCGGGGATCGACCGCCGCGCCTTTTGGGAAGCTCTGCACCATGTGATAGAACATCACGCCGCCGTCCTTGTGGTAGAGCAGCTTCGTGTTCAGAAAATCGTCGTAGACGCTCTGCGGCTGGCAGTTGATGCCGCTGACGAGCGGCGCGCCCTCCCATGCGGTTTTCTTTTCCTGCATGACGTAGAGCATCACGCCGCGCATGGCGGCGCGGGACTGTGTGCCCCGTTTGTAGTTCACAAAATGTACGATGGCCATACGGCTCACCGCCCTTCCATGACAGCCCGCAGCGCGGCGCTGACCTCGGACAGCTCACCGGCAGCTTTTTCCAGACCGATGACCTGCACCTTGCCCATGTTGGCAAGAACGGTGAGGCGGTTGATGTTGCTGCCGATGCCCTTGAGCTGGCGGAGCAGCTCCTTCTGCTCGTCGATGACGACGATTCGCTTGCCGAGACAGCAGGCGGTGACGTAATCGCTCATGGACATGTGGGCCTTTGCCGCCAGCGCTTTGATCTTCTCGCGGTCAGCGGACGCCATGCGCGTGCTGAATTTGATATCTTTTTTCATGTTTTTCTCCAATCGTAGCTAAAAGTGGGTGTGGGCTTCTGCCCGCAGCTTGGGGGTGTGGGGCCATGCCCCGCCCAGTGCATTTGGCAGGGCAGCGGCTTCGCCGCAGACCAGACAAACGCGATGCTGGCCACCTCCAACGGAGGTGATAAAAGCTCCCGTAAAAGGAAATCTCTGCGCCTATTGGGAACAGCAGGATTCGTGGAGGGATTTGCCATCTACAGCAGAGAAACAAGATGTTTCTTCTGCTGGCTTTCAAGGGATTTTTTCTCCCTTCACACAGCGCTATTCTGACATTCCTGTGTGGGGGTATCACTACCCTCGGCGTATGCTTCATGCTGTCGAAACGCTGGGCGCGCAGGGGGCAGCGGTGGCTTAATAGCTCCTTGCCGTGTACTCTCTCCCCGTCGGCTCTGCGAGCGCACACAGCGGCTTACACGGGCAAACACGGGGCGTTTTCACCGCCTGAGACATCGACAGGGTCGATAGGGTCAACAGCTTGGGTACCCTGTGCATCGTCACTTTCGGCACGGCGCAGTTCGATGAGTCGCTTTCCGTTGCTGCGGCGCACCACGGCGGAAATGCCGATTTTGCTTAGTGCGGCAACGCTTTGCAGGATCAGGCGAGACACCTTCTTCGGCGTGATGCCCTCGCTGCCCACAGGGTCGATCTGCGCGGACAGTTCCGTGGGAGTGCCGATAAATTCTGTGCGGTCACGCATCAGTTCAGAGAGAAGAATGACGATCCGGTCGCCCAGCAGCTCCGGCTGTGTTCTGCTGTCCGACATCAGCTCCCACACATTTTCCGCGTTGCGCTCCAGCGTCAGCTCTCGGTACTCGATGTCGCGCCCGATGCAGGAGAGCGTCGCTCTGCCGCTGCCGCGCCTGTCCTCCACCAGCGTGAAGCTGGAATCCACCGCGCCGCTGATAGCCGTTGTGCCGGAGATACGGCTGAACACATCGTCGGCGAATTCTTTTCGCAGATGGTGGATCAGCAGAATGGCGATGCCGTGGGCATCCGCGATGTGCTTCAGTGCGGAGAGATCACGGTAGTCGTTGGCGTAGGTATTGTCATAACCGGTGCCGCGGATCATCTGCAGCGTGTCTATGATAATCAGCACTGTGTCAGGATGCTCCGCGAGGAACGTGCAGAGCTGTTCTCCCAGACCCTTGCCGAGAGTGTCACTGTTGGTGGTGAAGTGGACGCTGGCGGGGGCGTCCTCCGTGATCTCGAACAGGCGGTTCTGGATGCGGAGGGTGGAGTCCTCCAAGCAGAGGTAGAGCGTGGTGCCCTGCTTCACGCCCATGCCCCAGACGGCTTTGCCCTTCGCCACCGTGACGGCCAGCCACAGCGCCAGCCACGATTTTCCCACCTTTGGAGATCCTGCGAGGATGTGCAATCCTTGAGAGAGCAGTGTGTCCACCACGAAATTCAACGGTGTGAGCGGCTGACTCATCAGCGTTTCACCATCGATGGTTTGTAATCGGTTTTCTTTTTTCAATTTCGAATCCTCCTTAAAAAATATTGCTCCCATCGGAACGATGAGAGCAGAAAAAAGCAGAGGGGCGTTACCACGGGACGGCGCGTGGTTTTTCCCTCTGCTTGTATTGTGGAGGAATTCATGCTATGCTGAGAAAAAGAGCGGACAAATTAAAAATCAAGTAGGACAATTTTTGCGAGGGAGGATACACATGGGAGGCAGCGTCATTTTCTACACCTATGGCAGCACCTTGGAACTGAACGGCCAGCAGTTGACCGCTGGTATGCTGACCGCCGATCTGCTGAATCTGTCTCCGGACGAATACATGCGCCTGAAAAAGCGTATGACACAGATCACCGATCTTGCGGAAGAATATGAGCGGAAGCGGGACATAGCGCTTTGGTGGAAGCTGAATGAGAAGATGGACGCGCTCTGCCAGAAACTGCGCCGGTATCAGGTGTTCCGCCTGCTGCTGGACGAAGACGAGGACGCTTTCTTCTCTGCCATACGGGAGATCACGGAGCAGTTCAGCGTATTTCCCACAGAGGATCGAGCACCGACAGCGGAAGCGCAAAAAAGGCAGTTTGAGCGTGTGGCGAATCAATTCTCCGAGCGCGGCGAGTACGCTCCCCTCGACCTGTTCCATCCGAGTGAGGCGGATTTGGAAAAGGGGAAGACTTTTTATTATGAGCTGCTTCGTGCCTTCGGCCCCACCAAGGACGCATGGCGTGGCTACCAGAAGTACCTTGACCGCTACGCGCTGTACCTCCATGACATCCGTGCTTTCAACGAGACCATTCGGAACTTTATTCAGTTCAGCTTGTCCAAACTGGATCATAACAGCCCGGAGGAGTACGCGAAGGCTCTCTACGGTTTCTACAATGATGAGCGCATTGCGGAAAAGCTGATCGTCAATCCCATCCGCAACAACGGCGATTGCTATACGACCCACGACGCCTACGAGCTCTCCTATTCGCCGCGGCAGTTGCCGGACGGCTCCGTTGCTATCTGTCAGGAGCACGTGACCGACAGCTTGCAGGCGCTGATGAAAGCGGATTATATGCTGGCGCTGAACAGCGGACACAACGTCCGCCGCTGCATCATCTGCGGACGGTATTTTCTGCTCAAGAGCGGTGTCCACGCGCTGTACTGCGAAGGGGCATGTCCCCACGCGCCCGACTACACCTGTCGGCAGTTTGGTTCCGTGGAGGTTCAGAAGGAACTCGCAAAAAATATCCCGAAGGTAAAAGTTAAGGTGACCGCTTTTGCCCGCATCACAAAGGATATGCAGCGGGGCGCGATCTCACAGGAGGACGCAAGAAAAGCCAAGGACTATGTGCGGGATCTGCTCTATGATGCCCTGCGCGATGCAAATATCTCCGTGGAGGCTTTCGAACAGAGTATTTCCTCTGAGCGCGTTTACCAGCGCTGCGGGATCACCAGAACGGCCAATCCGAGGGGCCGTCCGCCGAAGGAAAAGGCGGGTGAGCAAGTATGAGCAACGAGCAACTAATTCGCCAATATTATGACGGTGATGAAGCCGCGCTGGAAAAGCTGTACCATAAAAACATCGGTCTAATCCGCGGCATCGCCAAGGAAACCGCGGCGGAGTTCAACTGCCTGATGACGGACTCACATCATCCGAATCAGTGTTCCGCGTATACGAAAACGATTCTGGACGATCTCTGCGGCGAGGGCACGTTGGAG
>ERZ857969.2192-NODE-2192-length-23298-cov-17.987222_pt1 | contig 23298 bp, 20 predicted proteins | sample MGYA00519864_ERZ857969 | MGnify/ENA primary metagenome ERZ857969 (study PRJEB31778, sample SAMEA3449382) | human gut metagenome | biome: human gut; feature: human-associated habitat; material: faeces | place: United Kingdom | collected 2010/2012 ... | reverse complement strand
TTACAAGTATAATTTTTTTCAAAAACCTCTTGACTATTTATAGTTTGTCATCTCCCGTAACTTCTGTATCTCTGTATTATGTCCCAAAACAATTAAAACATCCTGTGGGTGCAGTGCATACGATGCGGATGGATTTACATTAGTCTCTTCCAATCCGCGGATACCGATAATACTGATGCCATAGCGTGAGCGGATATTTAACTGCTCCAATGTTTTTCCCGCCCAGTTTGACGGCACTGCCATATCCACAATACTATATTCATCCGAGAGTTCAATTGCCTCAAAATAATTACCATTCATAATATCGTTGCCAACACGGATTCCCATTGCACGGTCAGGAAAAATTACTTTGTCTGCCCCGATACAGCTCAGAATTCTTCCTTCCATATCAGTGGATGCCTTTGCCATGATAAATGGCACATTCAATTCTTTTAACTGCATCGTAATCAGGGCACTGGTCTCCAAACTCCGTCCGACGCCGATAATCGCACCGTCATAATTTCCAATTCCTAACTGTTTGACCGCTTCCGGGTTCGTGGCATCCGCACAAATTGTATGCGTCACTTCCGAAGCAATCTGCTCTAACCGCTCCTCATCTTTATCCACTACCATCACGGTAGCACCGGAATTGGCAAGGGTTTTCGCAACATACATACCAAAATCACCAACACCAAACACAACAAATTCTTTTCGTTTCATCGTATTCCTCCTATCCAACAGAAACCCGCTCTTTCGGGTACGTTTTTACATTCACAAAGCGCTTGGAGTTAAAAAACAAGGCAAGCGAAATCGGACCGATTCGTCCAATATACATTGTTACTATAATAATTAACCGCGACACCGTAGTCAAATGCGGGGTAAAATCTCTGCTTAATCCAACCGTCGCAATGGCAGAAACAATTTCATACAGACAATCAATAAAATTGCCCGGCTGAACTGCCGCTAAAATGACTGTAGCTCCTAACATTACACTGAAACTCACGGCAAAAATCGACAGTGCACGGCGCACCGCCATATCACTGACTCTCCGTCCAAACATTTCCGTATCACGACGCCCCTTAATAATGGAAACAACCGTTAATACAAGTACCGCCATCGTCGTTGTTTTGATTCCTCCTGCTGTACCGGACGGTGACCCGCCAATAAACATTAAAAGACAGCACACAAGGGCAGTCGACTTATTTAACCCTGACTGTGAAATGGTACAAAATCCTGCTGTTCTTGTCGTTACTGACTGAAAAAAAGCTGCCTGAATTTTATCAAAAAAAGACAAAGGACCAAGTGTTGCCGGATTTTGAAATTCAAGAATCAATATCAAAACAGCACCAACCACAATCAAAAAAGCTGTCATAAAAAGTACAAGTTTTGCATTTAACGATAAATAATGTAAAGATTCCCTTCCGGTTCGGCGTTTTCTTTTTCTCTGTTTCATAACATCCAATACATTCCACCAGACCGGGAAACCTAGTCCTCCTAAAATAATCAGCCCCATTGTTGTAATATTCACAACCGGATTTCCGACATAACGGCTCAAACTATCCGGTCCGATTACATCCATCCCGGCATTGCAAAATGCGGACACGGCATTAAAAACAGAATACCAGATTCCCGCCAAACCGTAATCCGGAATAAACACTGTCATATAAAGAAGGGCACCCACTGTCTCTATGACAAGGGTCCCCTTTAAAATTTTTTTCACCAAAACAACAAGCCCCTGAATGGTATCAAGGTTATACGCATCCTGAATCAAAAGTCTTTCTTTCATGCCAATCCGGCGGCGCAGAATCAACATAAACATCGTGGTAAACGTAATTACACCTAAGCCGCCAACCTGCGCCAAAAGTGCAATCACAACCTGTCCGAACAGACTCCAGTGTGCGTATGTAGGCACCGTCACAAGGCCGGTCACACATACCGATGTAGTCGAAGTAAACAGTGCATCTACAATTCCGGTTGCTTTTCCTGTTTTCGAAGAAAGCGGAAGCATCAAAAGAAATGTTCCAATTACAATAGCAACAAAAAATCCTACTGCTATAATTCTCGTCGTTGTAAATTCTTTTTTCCTGCCGAAACGCTTCATTAACGAATCACTTCCCTTTCCTTATGGACATAATGCAGTACACATTTACCTCTGCCACGTGTCTTTGCTTTATAAAGCGAGTCATCCGCCTGCGTGTACATCTGCTCAAACGAAACCGGGACTTTTCCTGCCACTGCAGCTCCGATACTGCAAGTCATATTAATATTTCCATTCTCATTCGATATTGCTTTTATTTCGTGCTGAATACGGGAGCATTTTCCAGCCAGCCAGTCCTCACTCTTTAAGTTTCTGACATAAACCATAAACTCATCCCCGCCGACACGTCCAATGATATCCGAGCCACGGAAAATACTTGTCAAAAACTCCGCAACATTTTCCAAAAACATATCGCCGACAAGTTTACCAAGTTCATCATTCATGCGCTTCATATTATCAATATCAACAAGAAGAAGTGCACATTCATGTGACTCATCCCTTGCATTTAAAGTGTCACGCAGAGAATTTTCAAATGAAAACTTATTCAAAATTCCCGTAACAGGGTCTACCATACAGCGTCTCTGATACTCACGCTTCGCATTATTATCACGGATTCGAAGCTGCACAATCGTAAGTGTCATCATATAACCGAGCACCAATCCAATAAATGCCGTAAAGACGTCAGATTGGGCAATACGCGGAACTTTATACCAAAGAGTAACAATTGAGTAAACCAAATCAACAATTGCCATTAATGGTATAATCAATCGAAAGCGAAGAATAAATACCGTTGGTGTTACAATCAGTAACAGCGGCACAAAACTTGCCGGGACATTACGGTACGGAAAAATGTCAATCCATGCAGTTATTATAAACATCCCCAGTATAAATAATGTACAAATTGTATTTGCCGCACGATAATAAATCTTTGGTCTCGAAGCATAAAAAATTGAAATTCCTGCTGTCAAAACAACAAATCCAAACAATACATAATACGATAATGAAATAGTCCATCCACGAATCAAAAATGGCGTAAAGAAAAATGCAAACAAAATAAATGGCACCAATAAAATCGTAATTTTTCTTAACATTCTTAAATTCTGTCTGCCACTCTCTTCCCTGCAATCTAAAAAAAACTGTCTTCGTTCGCGGTTATATCTGTTAAAAAGTTCCGAATACAATTTCGTACGTGTCATAATCCCCTCTCCTTTTTACTTAATTCTGATTCATTTTTGCCAGTTTTGCTGCCTGATCCGCAGCAATCAAACTATCAATAACTTCATTCAAATCCCCATTGATAATCGAATCCAGCTTGTGAAGCGTAAGTTTAATTCGGTGATCCGTTACCCTTCCCTGTGGATAATTGTAGGTACGGATTTTCTCCGAGCGGTCTCCGGTACCAATCTGGCTTCTTCTCTCCTCCGCTTCCGCATCGTGTGCTTTGGCGCGCTCCAGTTCATACAGTCTCGCACGAAGCACCTTCAGCGCCTTATCCTTATTTTTCAACTGTGATTTTTCATCCTGACATGAAATAACGATGCCGGTCGGAATATGAGTTAAGCGCACCGCTGAATCTGTCGTATTGACACACTGTCCACCGTTTCCGGAGGCACGGAACACGTCAAATTTACAATCATTCATGTCCAATTCCACTTCCACTTCCTCCACTTCCGGCATAATTGCCACAGTAGCTGTCGAAGTATGGATTCGTCCGCCGGACTCTGTTGCCGGAATTCGCTGCACACGGTGTACGCCACTTTCATATTTTAATTTTGAATATGCACCGGTTCCATTAATCATAAAAACAATTTCCTTAAATCCACCGATGCCATTTTCATTTGAATTCATTGTATCCACTTTCCAATGGTTTGCCTCCGCAAACTTACAGTACATACGGTACAAGTCAGCAGCGAACAACGCCGCTTCATCACCACCGGCACCGGCACGAATCTCCACGATTACGTTTTTATCATCATTCGGGTCCTTTGGCAGAAGTAAAATGCGAAGTTCATTCTCAATGTCGTCAATTTTTCCTTTGCACTCATTGAGTTCCTCTTTTGCGAGTTCTCTCATTTCCTCGTCAGTTTCCTCTTCGAGCATCGCCAAACTATCTTCAATCCCCGCTTTTGTCTCTTTATATTCGCGGTATTTTTCCACAATCGGCTCCAAATCTGACTGTTCTTTCATCAGTTTCTGATATCTCGATGCGTCATTTAACACCTCCGGCTCACTTAATTCTTTGAGCACTTCATCATAACGAAACAAAATATCTTCTAATTTGTCAAACATATGCTTCCTCCTAACGAACCATTTCCGTCTGTAAACCAAACACAATCCGGTTTCGTCCACAGTAATCTTTTTTTATTGTAATTTCTTTGAACCCTGCCGCTTCCATCAGTCCGCTTACTGCGTCTGCCTGTTCACAGCCAATTTCAAAAAACAAATAACCGTTTTTCTTTAAATATTTCGGTGCTTCTTTTATAATGCGCCGGTAAAAGAAAAGACCATCCACACTGCCATCTAAGGCAAGTCTCGGCTCATAATCCCTTACCTCCGGCATCAGCGTCAAAATCTCATCACTTTCAATATAAGGCGGATTCGATACAATTACATCAAATGTACCCTCGATATCCGCAAATAAATCACTCTGAACACAAGTGACATCCACCTGATTTCTCCCCGCATTCTCCTTCGCTGTAAAAAGTGCTCCCTCCGATATATCCGAAAGCGTTACACTCTTACAGTTGCCAAGTTTCCCCAGACTAATTCCAATGCATCCGGAACCCGTACACAAATCAAGCACATCTGCTTCCTCGCATTTTTTCAGCACTTCCTCTACCAGACACTCAGTATCCTGCCTCGGTATCAGGACATTTTCATTGACCAAAAACGGAAGTCCCATAAACTCCGTTTCGCCTAACAGATATTCGAGCGGAATCCGCTCGCACCGTTTCGCAATCAGTGCAAGAAAACGTTCGGTTTTCTCACTTTCAGTCTCCAACTCCTGATTTAAAAAGAAACCGCTCTTTGACGTTTCAAAACAATCCGAAAATAAATACCATGCATTTAATTTTGCCTCCGGTACACCTTTTTTCGATAATCGTTTTTCGCCTTCGTTTAAAAGTTCCTGCCACGTCATGTGTCTGATTCCTTCTTTTCTTCGTCCGATGGTTCCGGTGCTTCAAAATAACGGTCAAGAGCATTCAAAATTTCATCTTCCTCTCCATCATCCTCATCATCAATGCTGAGAATCTCGATTTCGTCCTCAACCTTTTCCATAACCTCTTCTACCGGTTCCTCTTCGTTTTCTGTTTTTTCTTCCTCAAGAAAGGCTTTCCAGTCAAATACTGCTTCCACCGCCGCAATTGCCACCGCAATCATTGAGTCATCCGGCTCTTTCGTTGTAAGACTCTGCAGCATAAGTCCCGGTTTACTTAACACATTAATAACTTTATTATCATGCTCACCCGCATAACGGATGAATTCATAAGACAAGCCTGCAATAACCGGAATCAATAAAATACGCAGCACCATACGGAGCCACACATTTCCTACTACAATAAACATGAAAAACAAAATACTGACAAACATAACAATCAAAAGGAAACTTGTTCCACAGCGTTTGTGAACCGTCGTCTGCATACGAACATTTTCCACCGTTAATTCTTTGCCATTTTCCACGCAGTTAATCGATTTATGCTCTGCCCCGTGATACATAAACACACGCTTAATATCTTCCATACAAGAAATCAGTTTCACATAAATAACAAAAAGAGCTACACGAATGACACCCTCAATCAATCCACGCAATTGAGGCGAAGGCACCGGGCGTTTCAATGCTTCGGAAATGAGAAATGGAACAATCACAAAGATTCCAACCGCCAGCACAATAGCAAGCAGCATAACAAGCCCCATAACGAGGCTTTCTTTTTTCTCATTTTTTTCTTTCGCCTCTTTTTCCTCCTCTTCTTCAAAAAAAGAAGCCGAATAATTTAATGTTTTCATTCCCGTTGACAAAGACTCAGCAAATATCACCATTCCACGGATAATCGGCAGAGACGCTATTTTGTACTTGTCCCGAATACTCGATGTCGCTTTTTTCGTCACTTCAATTCCACCATCCGGCTTACGGACGGCAACCGAATATTCTTTTTCATGCTTCATCATCACGCCTTCGATGACTGCCTGACCGCCAAGCTTTGAATACCTCATGAATACTCTCCTTTCATTAAATATGGAAAAAAGGGCAGAGTCACGCCGACTCTGCCCACATTCTCAATCCACTATTTCAAGCCATACTTACGATTGAACTTATCGATTGCACCACGAGCTGCTACCGACTTCTGCTGTCCGGTATAGAATGGATGGCACTTAGAACAAACTTCAACGTGAATCTCTTCTTTTGTTGAGCCTGTCTCAAACGTATTACCACAGTTGCAAATCACTTTTGCCTGGTAATATTCCGGATGAATTCCCTCTCTCATGTTCATTTCACCTCACTACTTGTATTTTCCTTATATATAAAAGGATAATTGTCTTGCTCAAAAACTGCTCGCTCATTATATCATGTTCCACCTTTAATTGCAAGCACTTTTTACTTATAAATGCATTTTTTTAACAGTTTCAATGAATTCCTTATTGTCCTTGGTTCGTTTAAACAAATTCAAAATCTGCTCTAAGGCAGGTTCTGCTTTCATACCGCCAAGTGCTTTTCGGATTTTGACTACTGCTTCCTGTTCTTCACTGTCTAACAGTAAATCTTCACGGCGTGTACTTGATTTCTGAATATCTATCGCAGGGAAAATACGTTTTTCCGATAAACTGCGGTCTAATACAAGTTCCATATTACCGGTTCCCTTAAATTCTTCAAATACAACATCATCCATACGACTTCCGGTATCTACAAGCGCCGTAGCAAGAATTGTCAGACTGCCGCCTTCACGCATATTTCGTGCAGCACCAAAGAAACGTTTTGGCATATGCAGCGCCGCCGGGTCAAGGCCACCGGAAAGGGTACGTCCGCTCGGTGTTACGGTTAGGTTGTAAGCTCTTGCCAGACGTGTAATACTGTCTAACAGAATCATTACATCCTCGCCGCTTTCCACAAGGCGTTTTGCATGCTCAATTACCATTTCCGATACACGTTTGTGATTTTCCGGTAATTCATCAAATGTAGAATAAATGACTTCTACCTGTTCGCCCTCAATCGACTCTTTAATATCCGTAACTTCCTCCGGTCTCTCATCAATGAGAAGAACAATCAGTTTCATTTTGGGATAGTTTGTCGTAACTGCTTTCGCAACCTGTTTTAACAAGGTTGTCTTTCCGGTTTTTGGCTGGGAAACAATCATACCACGCTGCCCCTTACCAATCGGTGCAATCAAATCGAGCATACGCATCGATACTCCTGCTCCCGGTGTTTCCAAATGAATCCTATTATTCGGAAAAATTGGTGTCAAATCCTCAAACTTTTTACGATTATACAAATAAGTCGGTGAATATCCATTTACTTTTGTCATATACAACAGTGCACTGAACTTTTCACTCTGGTTTCTCGTTTTTAAATTCCCCTCAATAATGTCACCGGTACGTAGTCCAAAACGACGAATAAACTGTGGTGCTACATATACATCATCTTCACCCGGAAGGAAATTATCACAGCGGATAAATCCATAATTTTCCGGCATAATCTCCAAAATACCATTTTTCGTAATACCACTGTCTAATTCTTTCAATTCAGACGGATGTACCTCCGTAATTTGACGATCCTTAACAATCGAAATCAGCCCATCGCTTCCATCATGATACTTCTGTGGACGATTATTGTAATAATAGTTCGACTGTGACACACGTTCATGCTGCTGCGGTCTCTCGGAGTGATAAGTTCTTTCATGCGAATTATATGTTCTCTCACTGTGTGAATCATTTCTTCTATCATTTCTATCACTGTATGAGTCATTTCTTCTATCGCTATAGGAATCATTTTTTCGTTCGTAGCCACTATTATAGCTATTATTGTTATAACCGCTGTTATAGTTACTGTTACTGCCATAATTATTATTGCTGCTATAGTTATTATTGCTGTAATTGTTACTGCTGTAATTGTTATTGCTATAGTTATTATTGCTGTAGTTATTGTTGCTGTAGTTATTGTTGCTGTAGTTATTGTTGCTGTAATTATTGTTCCGCTCATAACTATTGCTGCCATAGTTATTGTTATAACTGTTATAACCGTTGTTGTTATAGCCGCCGTTATAATTATTGCTGTAACCGCCGTTGCCGTAACCATTTTCATTGCGACGCATCGGACGACGTTCGTATCTGTCCTGACGGTCATTCCGTTCCATGCGGTCTTGTCTTACCGGTCTTGTCTGACGTTCCATCGGTGCTCTCTGGGAAACCGGCTTTCTCTCCATCGTTCTCTCCGGCATAACCTCCGGCTCTCTTTTCGTTTCCTCGGAAACTTCCATCAACCGCTGAATCAACTCCGGCTTACGCAATGCCGTGATTCCTTTCAAACCTTTTTCTTTTGCAATCTCGCGCAATTCAACTAATGTTTTTTTTGAAAAATCCATACATTACTTCCTTTCTAATGCTGATACATCTCTCAACCACTCTTAACTAATCCAATCTCATAATTAGGAAATCAAACTCAAACGCCCGAATTTCAGATAATCGAATTTCAAATGATTCTTTACGATAATTCTGAAACCTTATTATAACGAATAAGAAAAGGTTCGTCAAGTAGTGTTTGGGCTAAATTGCACGCTTTTTAAAATTCAATTTTATTTTTTTTCATCAAATCTCTCGCCGTATCCAAAGAATCAACACCGGTTCTGTTTTTAATCGGTGCAAATTCGCGTTCTCTCTCAACCTCAAAAGATAAACAATTGTCCATCATTCGAATCATATCCAGAACAAGAAGTTCAAATTTGTAACCGTTTGGCTCCTCCGGTTTCATCATCTGCCCATCTTCTGCCATATATGGAATCTTTTTCTCCACTACATGAGTCGGCATATATTCATTCATAATTTTTGTCAGCGTTTTTACATTAAACAGATAGTTCAAAATAACACCATAGTTGTATAACAGCCGTCCATTTTCATCTTTGGAATGAATCATTTCATCAGTCATTTCATAATACTCTACAATCGATGGTTTTCCATCCTCTAAACAGAGAACTCCTACTTTTTCATTTGGGTCTGCCTTTGCCACTACCTTTGATCCGCACACACAGCCTGCCTCAATCGTTGCACCAACGAATACCGGGTCAGCCATCTTCTGAAGTACATTATCCACAGAAAATACGTTCAGCCATTCCACGCCAAGTTCATCGATTTTATCCAAAAGACCTGCTTTTGCCAAGGACGAGAACCAACCGCCATTTCCATTTGGTGAAGTTGAAAGTTTTGCTTTACCTTCCATATAAATCTTTCCGTCATAGCTTACTGACGGTGCCATTTCCTGAACAAAAAAGAATACATAATCTTTGTTATAGCCAAAATAATCGTGTTCTTTGAAAAACTGTGTCGTATCGTCATTGTTCTTTTCACTTGTCATGATAAATAACGGAATCCATGCATTCGCTTTTTCTTTCACCTGCATCAAATTATGTATTAACTGTTCAAACAGATATAATTCTTTTGTCACGCCAACATTTAACATTCCTTTTGGCTTATCCAGACCAAGTCTTGTTCCCTGTCCGCCTGCCAAAAGAACCGCACCCACTTTGCAGTCATAAATTGCCTGAAGTCCGATTTCTTCATAATGCTCTCTCTTTGCCGCAATCTCCTCTAATGTCACAGCACCAAGCGGCTCCAATTTTCCTTTTGGTATCTCTTTTACACCGCCCTCAATCAAATTAAGAAGTGACAAATCCAAATCTTCAATCTGTTTCAACAGCGACTTTTTCTCCTCTTCTCCCAATTCCTCAAAATATTGTAATAAATGTTCCTGACCAACAGGCATTAATTTCTGCTTTGCTTCTTCGTAAGTCATCCTTTTTTCTCCTTTCCTTAGCGCCATGGCGCCATCCTATCCTCATTGTACCATTTTCCATAAAAAGTACAAGAGAAACTTATTGTGTTTGCCCTTGAAAAATGATATGATTATTGTTATATGTTTATTGGATTTGTACAAGATAGAATGGAGGATATTATGACACAGAGCGAAAAAGCGTTAAAGCTGCATGAAGAATGGAATGGAAAAATTACAACCACACCAAAGTGTGAGGTAAAATCAAGAGAAGATCTTGCCATTGCCTACACACCGGGTGTTGCAGAACCATGTAAAGTAATTGCAGAGAACAAGGAAGAAGCTTACCGCTATACCATCAAGTCAAATACGGTTGCCGTTGTTTCCGACGGAAGTGCCGTTTTGGGCCTCGGTAACATCGGCGCAGAAGCCGCTATGCCGGTTATGGAAGGAAAAGCTGTTTTATTCAAAGAATTTGGCGGGGTCAATGCTTTCCCAATTTGTTTAGATACACAGGATACCGAAGAAATTATCAAAACCGTAGTCAATATTGCCCCTGCTTTTGGCGGCATTAACTTGGAAGATATTTCCGCACCACGTTGTTTTGAAATCGAAACGCGCTTAAAAGAATTACTTGACATCCCGGTTTTCCACGACGACCAGCACGGAACAGCCATCGTAGTTCTCTCGGGAATCATCAATGCATTAAAAGTAGTGAACAAAGAAAAAGAAGACTGTAAAGTCATTGTAAACGGTGCCGGTTCTGCAGGAATCGCTATCACAAAACTTTTACTCCGCTATGGATTTAAGGATGTAACACTCTGCGATAAATCCGGTATTTTAAGTAAAAACAGTAAGGACTTAAACTGGATGCAGAAAGAAATGATGGAAGTTACCAATTTATCCGGCAAAGAGGGAAGTCTTGCCGATGCCTTTGTCGGCGCTGACATTTTCGTAGGCGTTTCCGCTCCGGGAATCGTAACAGAGGAAATGGTTGCCTCAATGAACCGCGACGGTATTTTGTTTGCCATGGCAAATCCGGTACCGGAAATCATGCCTGACCTTGCAAAAAAGGCCGGTGCAAAAGTGGTTGGAACCGGACGTTCCGATTTCCCAAATCAGGTCAACAATGTAGTAGCTTTCCCCGGTATTTTCAAAGGTGCCCTAGAGGGACGTGCCACACAGATTACCGAAGAAATGAAATTAGCAGCCGCTCTTGCTATCGCATCTTTAGTACCGGAAGATGAGTTAAATGAAGATAACATTATGCCGGAAGCTTTTGATCCACGCGTTGCAGATGTTGTAAGTGCTGCCGTAAAAGCACATATTGCTGATTAATCATGGAAAAATGGGGCGATAAACCGTACCACTCTCTGGATTACGAGAACAAAAAACGTTTTGGTGAAAAAGTATATAAAATTTCTCTGGCTGGTGGAACCACCTGCCCAAACCGCGATGGCACACTTGGTACAAGAGGCTGTTGTTTTTGCAGTGGCAGCGGTTCCGGTGATTTTGCCGCCACCAAAGGAAGCATTACCGAACAGATCGAAGAAGCCATTGCCCGTGTTTCCCGTTACAAAAACGCAGGGCATCATTTTACCGCTTACTTCCAATCTTTCACCGCTACATACGCACCGGTTGAAACTTTGCGGGCGGCTTGGGAAGAAGCAATGACACATGAATCCGTTGTCACGCTTGCAATTGCAACGAGACCGGACTGTTTAGGAGACAATGTTCTCTCGCTGTTAGCCGACTGCTGTAGAAAAATGCCAGTGACCGTTGAACTCGGTTTACAAACCATTCATCCGGACACCATCCGCTACATCCGGCGGGGTTATCCAAACTCCGTATACGAAACAGCAGTAAAAAACCTGCAAAATATCGGTGTGAATGTTGTAACTCACGTGATTGCCGGTCTGCCCGGTGAAACAAAAGAAAACTTTCTCGATACGGTAAGATATGTTGCTGATATAGGAAGTGACGGTATTAAACTCCAGCTTTTGCATGTACTGAAAGGAACCGACTTAGCGTTGGATTATGAAAATAAAATGTTCCGGACACTGACTCCGGATGAGTATTTAGACTACATTGCCGAAGCACTTTCGATTCTTCCACCGGATATGGTGATACACCGTGTGACCGGTGACGGACCAAAGGACTTATTAATTGCTCCTCTGTGGAGTGCCAACAAGCGAATGGTTCTAAACTCCCTTCAAAAAAAAATGAAGCAGGAACATATTTTTCAGGGAAAATTCTATCACGGGAAATAAGGAGGGATTTGCTATGCCAAATGGCTCAATTACCATTTATAAACTAATTATTTTATATACACTAAGTAAAGTAGATTCTCCACTGCCGCCCGGCGTGATTTCCGATTACATCACAGACCGCGGCTACACAAATTATTTTAATTTACAAAATGCCTTTGGGGAATTGTTAGAAGCGGATTTAATCAAAGAGGACAGCACCTATCATTTAACGTACTACACGCTGACCGAAGCGGGTGCCGAAACATTAGAGTTGTTTGGCGCTCCTTTATCAAGAGAAATCCGGGATGAAATCAATCATTACTTAGAAGAACACAAATTTGAAATCATTGATGATACATCTTTAGTGAGTGACTACCATGCGACAAACGATGGCACCTATCTCGCCACCTGTACACTGCGCGACGGCAATCATGTTCTCATGCAGCTGTCTTTGGACGTTGCCACGGAAACAGATGCTATCAAAGTATGCGAAAACTGGCAGTCGAAAAGTGATATCCTCTATCAGACTGCCATGCAAAATCTTCTTTCTTAACTTGTATGAGGGAGTGCCGCATCAACCAACGCCAGTGCTCCCCATTTCTAAATATTTCAAATAAGCACCATATGTCATCGTAACCGCATTATCGCCGGTTCCAACTGCCACCGTAACTTTTTCAAAATCTGAAGCCGTCGCTTTTACTGCAGTCGTATCAGTCGATTGAGACGTTGTTTTCTTCTCTTCTACACCAGTAGAAGCACCACTTCCCTCATATGCATCGGAAGTAGTCGAAACCTTGCGGTTCGGAACAGTAACGCCTTCCTGCATAAATTTCTTTATCTTTTTCACGTAATTTGTCGTCTCTTTATACGGTGGCACACCGCCGTACTTTTTCACCGCACCGCTGCCGGCGTTATATGCCGCTGCCGCCAATGTGTAATCACCGTTAAATTTCTTCAAATGCGCTTTCAGAAGTTTTGCCGCTCCCATAATATTCTGCTCGGCATCAAACGGATCTTTGATTCCTAACCCCTTCTGTTCTTCCGGCATCACCTGCATAATTCCCTGTGCTCCGGCAGAGGAAACACACTTTGTGTTAAAATCTGATTCTGCCTTTGCCACGGCAACTAAGAAATCATAGGAAATATCATATTTTTCTGCCGCCCGCTCAAAGATACCTTTTAACGTCGTGCTTCCTGTACTCTCGGAAGTATCATTCGACGTTTTGTTTGTCTTTGATGCTGACGATGTTTTTTCTGTCGTCTTTGCTGTCGTCTTTTTCAGCGACGCACTTTCTGTGTTTTCCTCAGAAGCCGCAGCATACAACGCATTTTCCTTTTCTAACACTTTCTGAAACGGAGTAATGGATGTCTTTGTATGTGAAGCGGACAGCGATACACTTGCTGCCTGATTGGTTCGATTTGTAATATCCTGAACATACATCGCCGACATCTTATTTCTCCTTTCACAAAAATCTCCAAACTTAATTTTATTATACCGAAAACTGTTTTAAAAAGCAAGACAATCCTAGCGGTATTTTTCCAAAAATTCATCCATCTTCTTCATAGATTCTGTAAGAACGGACACCTCCGGCAGATAGACAATACGGAAATGATCCGGATTTGCCCAGTTAAATCCGCCGCCATGTACCAAAAGCACATGTTTTTCACGCAGAAAGTCTAACACAAACTGCTCATCATTTTGAATTCCAAAACGCTTTGCATCAATACGTGGGAAGATATAAAAGGCCGCTTCCGGATGAACAACGGACAAGCCATCCACACCATCAATCGCCTCACAGATGCATTTTCGCTGCTCATATAATCTGCCGCCCGGTAATAAAAGCGGGTCAACATCCGGTCTGTTTTTCAATGCCGGTGCCACCACGTGCTGTGCTAACACGTTGGCACACAAACGCATGGACGAAAGCATGTTAATTCCTTCTATGTAGCCTTTGCCCTTTGACAAGTCTCCGCTAAGCACCATCCAGCCGCTGCGAAATCCCGCTATGCGATCTGATTTGGAAAGTCCGTTAAACGTTACTACAAACAAATCCGGTGCCAAAGATGCAATTGATGTATGCGTTTTGCCATCAAAAACAAGTCTGTCATAAATCTCATCCGCAAATAAAATCAATTCATGGCGTCTTGCCAGCTCCACAATCTGCTCTAACACTTCTTTTGGATACAAAGCACCTGTCGGATTATTCGGGTTAATAATAACAATTCCCTTTGTTCTGGAATTGATTTTTTTCTCCATATCCGCAATATCCGGATACCAGTTGGATTTCTCATCACAAATATAATGAACCGGCGTCCCTCCTGCCAATTTTGCCGCAGCTGTCCACAATGGGTAATCCGGTGCCGGAATCAAAATTTCATCACCATCATTTAACAAGCCCTGCATCGCAAGGGAAATCATTTCACTGACCCCGTTTCCGATGTAAATGTGGTTCATCTGCAAATTCGGCAGTCCCTTTGACCGGTGATAATCTAAAATCGCCTCACGTGCCTCAACAATACCATTGGACTCGCTATACCCCTGACTCATTGGATCATCCAGTGCATCACGGATAGCGTCCAAAATCCACGAAGGTGCCTGAAAACCAAATGGTGCCGGGTTTCCTATATTTAACTGGAGAATCTCCGTCCCCTGGCGTTTCATCTCATTTGCCGCGTCCAGAACAGGACCTCTCACATCGTAACATACTCCATGTAATTTATCTGATTTTGCAAAGGTTCTCATCCTTCCACATCTCCATTCCTTTTTCTAATTTCATCATATCGGTTCGGCAGCCGGCGCAGCGAATAAATGCTTGCCGACACAACCACAATGCAAAGTACATAAAAAATCACATACCAGATAGAAGCAATCCGGATTTGCCGATAGGCAAACCATTGTCCGATTCCACTGATTAAATAAGAACTTAAATTAAATGCCATATGCATAAAGGTGCTTCCCCAGATACTCTGTGTTTTTTCAAAGATGTACGCCAAAATAATACCAAAGGCAGCCGCATACAATCCCTGAACAATATTTTTATGGTATATACCAAAAATCAGTGCCGAAACAAGTGCTGACACATCAACCGGAAAACAAGTTCTAAGTCCGCCGTAAATCACGCCGCGAAACAGTAGTTCCTCCGCAATCGGTCCCACGACAACAACAAGAAGCAGCACAGCAAACGGAGAACCGTTTTTCAGGCTTAAAATCTCACTCACATTGTCATAGGAAGCAAATATGTTTGGCAGAAGATACCGCAAAAATCCAACGGTGATGCCAATCGCATACTGTCCAAACAGCCCAATCGCCGTCAAACCGGCGATACGTTTTACCGTAAATAATGGGCGGTAATCCGGTCTGTAATGCCATTTATTTTCCCGCACGGCATACCAGAAACCAAACACAAATAATACAACCAATTTCAAAATAAAATTTGCCATAATCTGCACTCGGATTTGTTCCTGCTTTGTCATCCCTTTATGTAACGCAAGTCCAAACAAGGCACGAAACAACACTTCCAAGCCGTAACAGACAAGGAGGGCAAGCAGCGTCCAGCCAATTGTCTTTATTATTTTTTTCAATCTGCCATATCCCCCTTAAACTAATTTACCGTTTCGTTTCTATTTCCAACGGCATTGATATTCATTTTACCACGCCGCCTCCAATCGGTCAATTTTCTATTGCTAATTTTCTTTGTAAATGATAGTATGTTTATGATGCTGTGGGAGAGCATCTGTTGGATGTAACATTAAATAACCGCCTGCTTATCAGGCTTAAGAATGGAGGATACTTATGAAACTCTGGGGAGGACGATTCACCAAAGAGACCAATCAGTTAGTACACAATTTTAACGCTTCCATTTCCTATGACCAGAAATTTTACAAACAGGATATTTTAGGAAGTATTGCACATGTAACAATGTTAGAAAAACAGGGGATTTTAACTACTTCTGAAAAAGATGCCATTGTCGATGGCCTGCAGGGAATCCTGAATGATTTAGAGAGCGGTGCTTTAGAAATCACTGCGGAACACGAGGACATTCACAGTTTCGTGGAGGCAAACCTGATTGAACGCATCGGAGATCCCGGCAAAAAACTTCACACCGGACGCAGCCGAAACGACCAAGTTGCTCTGGATATGAAATTATACACAAGAGATGAAATCGTTGAAATCAATGATTTGCTCAAAGAATTGATGGTGGTAATTCACCGGATTATGTCAGAAAATATTGATACTTTTATGCCGGGCTTTACCCATTTGCAGAAAGCTCAGCCGGTGACACTTGCTCACCATTTCGGGGCTTATTTTGAAATGTTCCGCCGCGATCGAAGCCGCCTGCGCGACATCTACGACCGGATGAATTACTGTCCGCTCGGTGCCGGCGCTCTCGCCGGAACAACCTACCCTTTGGACCGCGAGTACACCGCTTCGCTTTTGAAGTTTGACGGCCCTACTTTTAACAGTATGGATTCGGTTTCCGACCGTGATTACCTCATTGAACTGCTCAGTGCTCTCTCGACGATTATGATGCATATGAGCCGTTTCTGCGAAGAAATCATTCTGTGGAACTCAAACGAATATCGTTTTGTTGAAATTGATGATTCTTATTCCACCGGTTCAAGTATCATGCCACAGAAAAAGAATCCGGACATCGCCGAACTTGTCCGCGGAAAAACCGGTCGTGTATACGGTGCTTTGATTTCAATGCTGACAACAATGAAGGGAATTCCGCTTGCTTACAACAAAGATATGCAGGAAGACAAGGAATTCACCTTTGATGCCATTGACACTGTAAAGGGATGTCTGGCACTGTTTACCGGCATGATTGACACAATGAAGTTTAATAAGGAAATTATGGAAGACAGCGCAAAACATGGTTTCACAAACGCAACCGATGCCGCTGACTACTTAGTCAACCACGGTGTTCCTTTCCGTGACGCACACGGCATCATCGGACAGTTAGTACTGCTTTGTATCGAGAAAAAAATTCCACTCGACGACCTTCCATTGGAAGAGTATAAAAAGATTTCTCCTGTTTTTGAAGAGGATATCTACGAAGCAATTTCGATGAAAACATGCGTAGAAAAACGTAACACCATCGGTGCTCCGGGCGAGGAAGCCATGAAAAAAGTAATTGCTGCAAACGCTCTTTATTTGCAGGAAAGTTAATTGTTAATGATTCAAAAAAATCCCTGTCATTTCGGGTGAAAATCTCACCCGAAATTGACAGGGATTTTTCATATGCGTACTGTTTATCGCATGATAAACCATTTCATTGTTTCATTACTTTTTATCGTCGTATTTTTTCTCATAGTTAGCAATACATTTTTCAATAACCGCAATTGCTTCTGACGGACCACCAAAGTCCTTGACGTCTGTTTCCTTATTCTCTAAATCTTTGTATACCGAGAAGAAGTGCTGAATCTCTTCAAAGATGTGCTCCGGCAGCTGCTCAATGTCGGTATAGTAATTGTATGTTGGGTCGTTGTACGGAATCGCAATAATTTTCTCATCCATATCCCCATTGTCACGCATGTACATAACGCCAATCGGGTAACAGCGAACCAGCGACATCGGCTCAATTTCCTCCGAGCAAATCACAAGTACGTCAAGCGGGTCCTTGTCATCGCCGAGCGTTCTCGGGATAAATCCATAGTTCGCCGGATAATGGGTCGAAGTGTAAAGAATACGGTCCAAAATAATCAATCCCGTTTCTTTGTCTAATTCGTATTTTTTCTTGCTTCCTTTCGATATCTCAATTGTCGCAATGAAATCGGTCGAAGAAATCCGCTCCTTGCTGATATCATGCCAAATATTCATGTGTGGCCCTCCTAATTTTTTCTTGTGTAACCCCACGCATTATTAGCGAATATAGTTTGTACGGATTACCGGTTCTCTCTCCGGGAATGTAATGCCCTTCTCTTTTCCTGCTTCAATGCATGAAAGAAGCCATGCCATATTGTTTCCGAGCGTCCGCATCGTCTGCATTCCCTCTTCGTCCTGCTTCACTTCTTCTGCCTTGCCCCCATGCACCTGATTCCAATACTGGGAACCAACAACCGGCATACAGTTAATGGTAAAATACTTATTAATCTGGTCGAATGCCGCCGACGCTCCTCCACGACGACAACTTACTACAGCTGCTGCCGGTTTTCCGGTCATTTTACTGCCACCGCTGTAAAACGCACGATCCATAAATGATGTCAATGCTCCACTTGCCGCAGCATAGTGTACCGGCGAACCAAATATATATCCGTCCGCCTCTCCGGCCTTCGCAACAAATTCATTTACAACGTCCTTGCGGAAACATCCTTCTCCCGTCTTCGCACAGGCTCCGCATCCGATACAACCGGCAATTTCTCCATTACCAACCCAGAAAATTTCCGATTCAATGCCATATTTCTCTAACGCACCGGCCACTTCTTTCAGCGCCGTATACGTGCAGCCTTCTTTATGAGGACTTCCATTTACCATCAGTACTTTCATGTCATCCTTCCTTTCCAATGAATCAATCACTGCTCTTTTTGATACATTTTATTATCTTATCTTGTCTAGTATAACAGACCATTCTCCAAAAGGAAAGCAAGAAATGCTTCGCATCCCTCTAAAACATCATCATACGTCTCGTCAAAATTGCCGGTATACCACGGGTCTGCGATGTCTCTTCCATCTCCGCTCCACGCTAAAAGTTTGCTGACTTTCCCCTCCTGGTCACCGCCTAAAATCCGGTTTATATTCTTCATATTCCATGTATCCATGCCAATGATGTAGTCAAATTTGTCGTAATCACTGCGGCTTAACTGGCTCGCTCTATGTGGCAGAACCGGCACTCCTACCTGACTTAATTTGCGCACAGTTCCGCGGTGCGGCGGGTTGCCTAACTCCTCCGTACTCGTCGCTTTGGAATCAATTGTAAATTGGTCGGAAAGACCACGCTTGTTTACCATGTCTTGGAAAACAAATTGCGCCATGGTGCTGCGGCAGATGTTGCCGTGGCAGATGAAAAGTACTTTAATCATAGTTTTGTTTCTCCTTGATTTGTCCCGGAATGCCCCGTTTTGCAAGGGGTTCCGGGGTTATTGTGATATGCTCTGAAATTACAGATTGTGGCAAATCAGAGCAGAACCCTGCAAGTTGTTACTGCCTGTTAGTAGTAAAATTGGTAGTAAGAGAGGAAAGGTTACCACTAAGGATTTTCACAATATCACTTAACTACTTTGAGTGCGTCCTTGTCTGGCATTTCAAAATGCTTTAGCTTTTCACTATTTTTTAATATCCGATAACACGAAGATGATGTAAGCGAAAGTAACTTTATAACTGCCACACCAAAATATAGACAAACACCTGTAGAGCAAGCATATTCACTTATGATGCCATGTGCAATTTCATTTCGTATATTAGCACCAGATTGCTCGTTTAGCAGCCCTCTAAATGTAAACAAAATATCATTATCATAGCAATCTAATAATTCTGGCAAAGAAAAAATTGAACTCAATACCTTTTCCATTGACGAACCATCTTTTTCCAATGTTACTGTTAAGCCTCCAACCTCTCGTGCAATATTTCTAAAAAGGTTTTCTACCTGTGGTGCAAGAATGTGTAATGCTTCATAATAATCTCCGTTCAAAAACATGTATAATCCGCTTTGAAAAATTCTTTCTCTTCCATCTGGAATAATTGGATTATCTTTAATCAAAAACTCCACCATAGATTTATTAATAACAAATTTATCTCTTATTATAAGCAAAGCATTCTTCATCCAAATATCACCCGTAACTTTTTGCTTTTCCAATGCATTTTGATACATATGTAGTTCCATAAGTTTCGGATCTTTTTCTGGATCATGAATATCAAGTGGTGGTAATGCCAGCACTGTTTGTCCTTGAGCATTTATTAAACTCTTACCAAACAAATGTGAAATCGGATTATCTTTAAATTCTTCTATTACACGTTTTTTTATATCTTCCTGTTTCTCAAACACAAACATCTGTGTCAACCGAATTACACATTCTTCAAATGATAATCCTTCCATATTTGCTTTTAAATTATCGATAACACCTTTTATATCTAATTCAACAGAAAATGGTACCATTATTTTAGGTATTTCTTTTTGTATTTCAACGAGTCTTTTATGAGCAATTTCCGCTTTTTGTGGTTCCCCATTATCTCTATACAGTTTAATCCCTTTTTGATAATAATTAACACACCTAAGCGCTCCCTGTATATCATTTTGAAAGATTCCCTCTGCAAAATCCAAATAATACTTTGCTAAAAGCAAATTATTTTTCGTTGCTTCTTCTTTCTTTTTTAATTTAAACAAACATTCAGTTTTTAACATATATGCCTGTTCAACCTTTGCGATATTATCATTGTTGTAGGCAATCATATTATCTAATACTGGTAAAAATATAGAAACATCAAAATTCTTCTGTCCAAAGAATAACTCCATCACTCTAAGTGCAAAAAAGCCATCATTGTTTGCAGCTTTCTTCTCCAAAAAATCAACAAACCATCCTTGTATTTTTTCAAATAATAAAGTTTGCTTTGTTTGTGCTGAAATACATACTGCTCGTCGAATTATGTCAATTGTCCCAACATTGTCATCATCCCTATACAAAAGAGTAAATAATTCCCAATATGCATTTGCTGCAATTTTAGCAGCATTAAATTCTTTTTTATTAGTCCACAATATATCCGCAATCAGTGCACGTAAAATCAATGGCATTTTTTCTAATTTCAAACTATGCAATATCAAATAATCATCTTCTGATATATCTTCTATTGAAAAAGTTCGGCTACCATCTGCCATTACGAACATAGGATGAAATTCTATTCCATCATTATGAATTTTTGTTCCCAACGAAACTATGTTTTTCAATAAATCAAAAATACTTCTTTCTTCTTCACTTAATTCAGTCCTATCAGCTTCAATAAACAAATTAGGTGACAACGAATATCTTTTATTCACAATAATCCGGTTCAATAACTCATATATGTTCACCATATCATCTCCTAAATGCTAAATCTCTCTGAATTATATTATATCGCCATTTGTATTTCTTTTCCACAAAAAAAACGCCCCAGCCTAAGCCGGAGCGTCATCCCTCTTCAATATTATACTACCTTAAACATCTTCTGCGACATATGTTTCTCTTTTTTCTGCTCAACCTCCGCCTGTGCTTTCCTAAACTCTTCCATCCGTTTCAGTTCTTCCTCTGCGTCATCGAATCCGATATGCGTGTACACATTCATCGTAACCGATATATCCGAATGCCCCATGAGGTATTGTAATGTCTTTGGATTCATTCCCGATTTTGCCATATTCGAGCAATAGGTGTGTCGGCATACATGAGGTGTAATATTTGGCATCTGCACCCGGTAGATGTCATTGTATCTGCCGACCATATGATTGAAACGATGTTGCCAGTGCATTGCCACAAGTGACATTCCATTATCATCGTAAAACAGGAATCCACTATATCCATCTATGGACTTCTCCACTTTCGGTGCATTTCTATCCTCGATGATTGCCTGAAACATCTGTGCCACATCCTCTGTAATCGGCAATACTCTTGTTCCGGCATCTGTCTTTGTGGTTTCTATGATGTATCGCATATCCGATGTTCTCTGCAACTGATGGTCAATATTTACAGTTCTGTTCTCAAGATCAATGTCCTTCAGCGTCAAGCCACAAAATTCTGATATTCGCATTCCCGTATGAAAGAGTATGTACACCACTTCATAGTATTTACAGTACACCACATCGTCATGCACAAACTTTAGGAACTTTCTCATCTGGTCTTTTGTGATTGCCTCTCTTGTAACTGCATCATTTACCAATACCCCGGCAAGCTGGAATCCGAATGGATTCTTTACAAGAATGTCATCATCCACCACCATCTGAATGGCTGGTCGTAGCACTCCCCGGATGGTATGAATGGAACTGTAGCTTTTCCCATCTTCCTGTTGCAATTTTATAAGGAACAGCTTTGCATCGGAAGTTTTAACACTTCGTATCGTCTTTTTACCGAATGCTTCCTTTGCAAGTAATCTCTGTACTGTAACATATCCCTGCTTCGTGCTTTGCCTTACTCCGGTCTTTGTTTTCAAATATCGGTCTACAAGTTCACAGACTATCATCTGTCCGTCCACGATATTTACAAGCAAATCCAAATCTGTGTTTACCTGTTTTTCCAATTCACGAAGGGAGAGGCATGGCTTCTTGCCCTTTGGAAGTTTGTCCGTAGGCTATAATGGCTCAGTTGTCAAGATAGAAATTTGATATTTTTATAATGAACTTATATGTTGACGAGTTACATGGAAAATGTGTGAAGCATCTTCCGGATTTTTATATTATGCGGCTGCTCTGGCTGCCTCCAGAAGCATTACCGGATAGTATACCTCGGCAGGTCGTTTGTTCCCAATGGACTGATGGCATCTTTCAAAGTTATAGGTGTAGATATACCTTCCGATGGCTTCTCTTGCTTCCTTGAGATTAGCATACTCCGTGAGATATGCTTCCTCATACTTGAAACTGCGGAACCAGCGTTCAATCATGATATTATCTGTCCATCGGCTTTTGCCATCCATGCTTTGCCGGATTCCGTTATTACGAATAAAGTCGATGTATTTGTCGCTGGTAAACGGTCTGCCCTGATCCGAGTTGATGATTAACGGCTTAGCTACTTTAAATGCTTTTTTACAGGCGTTGATGACCATAGTGGTATCCAGAGTATCATCAACATCCCAGCCAACGATACAACGGCTGTACCAGTCGATGATGGCTGTCAGGTAAAGAAATCCGTGCTTCATTGGAATGTATGTAATGTCCATTTCACGCATATATCTGCTTGCTTTACGGCATCCAACATGATATCCGCGCAGTTTAAGTTGAGCAGACATCTGACGGGCTCCCCAGGTAGAATTATCCGTATGCAGATGGTCAATGATAGATTTGCATTCCAATTCTTCCTCTGAAACGGGGATGCCGCCATAATATACGCTGGTACGATTGATTCCAAGCAACTTTGCACCGGTAGAAACTGGCAATTCTTTA
>ERZ857969.2181-NODE-2181-length-23365-cov-3.216645_pt1 | contig 23365 bp, 15 predicted proteins | sample MGYA00519864_ERZ857969 | MGnify/ENA primary metagenome ERZ857969 (study PRJEB31778, sample SAMEA3449382) | human gut metagenome | biome: human gut; feature: human-associated habitat; material: faeces | place: United Kingdom | collected 2010/2012 ... | reverse complement strand
CACTTTACAAACTTTTCTATACCCTCTTTAAATGGGGTTTTAGGATCATAATTTAACATTTCTTTTGCTTTACTTATATCAGCATAAGTAATATTTACATCCCCTTGTTGCATAGGCATTTCTTTTATTTTGGGTTCTTTATCTAATACTTCTGCAATTGTATTAATCATTTCTTTTAAAGAAACTGGGCTTGAATTTCCTAAATTTACTATTTCATAAACATCTTTATTATTTAATACATAATTTATTGATGAATATATACCAGATACTATATCATCTATATATGTATAATCCCTTGATGTTGTTCCATCTCCAAACATTGTTACTTCTTCATCATTAAGCATTAATCTTGTAAATTTATTTATAGCAAGATCTGGTCTTTGTCTTGGACCATATACTGTAAAAAATCTAAGCATAATTACATTCATATTAAATAATTTATGATATACGTGTGTCATAACTTCATTTGATTTTTTAGTTGCTGCATATGGGCTTATTGCATAATCAACTATGTCTGTTTCTTTAAATGGGACTTTTTTATTGTTTCCATATACACTGCTTGATGATGCCATTACTAAATTTTTAACACCATATTCTTTCATAACTTCTAGTAAATTTTGCGTTCCAATACAATTTACTTCTTGATATAATATTGGATTTTCAATAGATGGTCTTACACCAGCCATTGCTGCTAAATGGATAACAACGTCTATTTTATTTTCTCTAAATACTTTTTCTACATCACTTTTACATCTAAGATCAATTTCATATAACTTGTAATTTGGATTATCCAAATTATCCTTTACATTATTTCTTTTTATACTTGGATCATAAAAATCACAAAAATTATCAATAACTACAACTTTGTAATCTTTTTTTAATAAAAAATCTGCTAAACTTGAGCCAATAAAACCAGCTCCACCTGTAACTAAATATGTTCTATTCATGCTTTTTCTCCTTACTACTATCTTTAAAATTATATATTACATTTGTATTTATTACAAACACTAATACAAGTGCTAGTAATATTCCATATATTATATATCCTAAATATCTATCTTTTAATATATATACTATTGATGCAGTTGCAAAAAGTATATCTACTAAATATATAATTAAAACTGTCTGTTTTACTGATAAGTTTCTTCTAAGTAATTGATGATGAATATGATAACTATCACCCTGTGAAATTGGTTCTCCTTTTAAAGTTCTTCTAATAATTGCAAATAATGTATCGAGTATTGGTATTGCAAGAACAAAAAGTGGAACTATTAATGAGGTCATAGTTACGTTTTTAAATCCTAATAATGCGATTACTGCTATTATAAATCCCATAAAATTACTTCCTGAATCTCCTGCAAATATCTTTGCTGGATTAAAGTTATAAACTAAAAATCCAAGTGTTGATCCAAGCATTACAAATGTTAAAACAAAATCAAGACCATGTTTTCCTTGTATTGTAGCAATTATTCCTATAGTTAAGTAATATATTGAACTAATCCCTCCAGATAAACCATCTAATCCATCTATTAAGTTCATACAATTAATACATCCTAATATAAAGAATAAAGTAAGTGGATATGATAAAATTCCAAAATCTAAATATATTCCAAATGCACTTACATCTTTTAATAAAATTCCTCCATATATAGCAATTACTAATGCAGCCATTAATTGCCCTGCAAATTTAATTGATGGCTTTAATTCTACTATATCATCTATTATTCCAGTTAATAATATTATAAAACTACCAATTAATATAGAATTCATTTGAGAACTAGGTGTACCAAATATCATATAACCAAGTAAATACCCCAAAAATATTCCAAGTCCACCTAACTTTGGTGTAGGTTTATTATGTATATGCCTTCCTCTTGGTATATCAACTGCACCTACTTGTTCAGCTATTTTCATTATATAAGGTGTTATAACAACTACAAATATAAATGGTATTAATACCATTAAAATCATTTTAGTTATCAATTCATTACTTAACATACTTATCACTTCTAACTTTCATTAATTAGTATATCATAAAACATTGTGTGTTATCTACCCTAGATTTTAAAAAAATTTACTATTTGTCAATTAAAAAGAGTCCTAAAAAGGACTCAATAGCTATTTTTTAAGTTTATCAATTGTTTTTTCTATTTTAGGTTTTACATCATTAATTACTTTTTTTATATCTTCACCATGTAATTTTAAATGGAGATATATAATTATTCCACCCCAAAATAGACATGAACAACACTTTTTAAAATTCATATTATCACACCCTCAATAGCTATAATGGTATTAAAAAATACCATTATTATTGTGAGCATTAACTAAAAATTTATACCATCTAGTATTAATTCTTTTAAAAGAGTATTACGAGTTTCTTCTTCTATTCTAGCAACACCATATTCCAAGGCCTCGCTTTCTCCAATTAAAGTAAGACTCTTTTTAGCACGTGTTACACCCGTATAAATTAATTTTCTATAAAGCATTCTTTTATAAGATAAATCCATTGGCATTATTACTATATCAAATTCACTACCCTGACTTTTATGTATACTTATTGCATATCCTAATCTTAAATCCTCAAAATTCTTTTTAGTAAGTTCAACAATTATTCCATCAAAATTAACTATTGCACTTACATTATTAGTTGTTTTTGTAATACTATCAATTATTCCAATATCACCATTAGATATATCTAAATCACTTATATTTTTAGTTTGTAATACTTTATCTCCTTCTCTAAATACTACATCATTAAATACAAATTCATCCTTATTATCACTTTTAGGATTAAAAATATTTTGAAGTTTATTATTTAAATTATCAATGCCATTAATACCTTTATACATTGGTACTAAAACTTGAACATTATTATATGAATATCCTTTTTCTATTGCTTTTTTACATAATTCACACACTAATGGTTCAATATTATTTTTACCAGTTTCTATAAAATTATAATCCCCTTTTTTCTCTTTATAATTATCACTTAATTTACCATTTTTTATTTCATAAGCAAAATTTATAATATAAGAATCTTCCTTTTGTCTATATAATTCATTTAATTCTATAGTAGGCACTATATTTATATCTATTAAATCCTTTAAAACAGAACCAGGAAGTACACTCGGAAGTTGATTAGCATCTCCAACCATAATAATTTTAACATCATCTTTTAATCCATCTAATAAACTATTAAATAAAAATATATCTATCATTGATGATTCATCAACAATTACAAATTTAACATCACTTTTATTATTCTTATTTATCTGAAATGTATCTGTTTCTTTATCCCATTTTAAAAATTTATGTATAGTTTGTGCTTTAAAATTAGTTGATTCCATTATTCTTCTTGCAGCTCTTCCAGTAGGTGCTAATAAAACCATATTACGTATTAATCCATCATCAGTTAAACATTTAATCTTTTTGTATGATTCAACTATACCTTTTATTATAGTAGTCTTACCTGTGCCAGGACCACCTGTTATAATTGAAAAATTATTCTCAATACCAGTTATAATTGCTTTTTTTTGTAATTCATTATAAGAAATATCAAATATACTTTCCAAAAATGGAATTAAAGTATCTAACCCTTTAACCTCACTTTTCTTTTTATTTATTAATTTTATAACTTTTTCTGCTATACCACATTCAACATCATATATACTTTTTAAAATATATTTATCATCAAGTATTACAACTTTACCCATTTTATTTAATCTTAATATATGGTACTCAAATGTTTCTATTGATATATCTATACCTAAATACTTATAACACCTTAAATATATTTCATTAAATGATGAATAAGTATTACCACTACTTAAACATAAATCAAACATCGAATAAGTAATACATGCTTCTATTCTTCTTTCATCATCATTTTTTATATTATCTTTAAGTGCTATTTTATCAATTGTAATAAAGCCTATACCATTAACTTTTTCTATTACATCATATATATTATGTTCAATAGTCTCTATTGTTTTTTCTCTAAATACTTCATATATTTTTACTGCTTCATTTATATTAAATCCAATTTCTTGTAAATATAAAATTGTTTTATAACTTATTTGTTCTTTATATAAAATATCATATATTAATTTAGCTTTATCCTCTTTAATAGATGGAACTAACAATAAATTATTATAATCATCTAAAATTAAGTCTATAGTATTATCACCTAATTTTTCTACTATTTTAGTCGCCGTTTTTTCACCAATTCCAGGGAATAAATCACTTGATAAAAAAGATATAATACTATTTTTCTCCTCAGGTATAAGTGATTCATAATATACTACTTTAAATTGATTTCCATACTTTGGATGATTAGTGATTTCACCATAAAATTTATATTCAGCATTATCTATTAATTCATGAAAATTACCACTAAAAGTAATAACTTTATTTAAATAAATCTCATAATCTTTTTCATTAGTTTCTTTTACTTTAAAATTACCAACCATAAATCCACTATCAGATTTAAAAAATACAGCTTTAATATTTCCTTTGATATAAGAATTCATATAACCTCCTTATATATTTAATTTAACCAAAGTCATTCCGTCATTAAAATAACTAGTTTTATATTCTAAAACAGACCTATTTTCCCTTAACACCTCATGCGTTATTTTCTTTATCTTTCCACTACCCTTACCATGTATTATTACAATTACTTTATTCTTTTCTTTTATATTATCACTTATAAAGTCATTTATTAATACACGTGCAATATCACATATTTCACCATGTAAATCAAGAGTTGGGAGATTACTTGTATTAATTATTTCACTAAACATAATATCACTCTAACTTTTTAAAATTTCATATAAATTATAGCATTACTTTTGTATTTTTTATATAAATATTAATATAGTTTTAAATATTTTACTTAATAATTAACTAAATTTAAATTATACACATAAACTTATTAAAGATATAAAAAGAGTATACTTTATATACTCATATTTTTAAATAATATACTATCATTATAAAATTATTTATTTTTAATACTTAATAAATATTCTTTTATTCCTCTATAAGGAAGGAGTGCACATTTTTTTCTGCTTGGTTGTTTATATACTTCATCATATACAATTGCTTCACCAAGAATACTTTTATCATATTCTTTTTCATCTATCATTGATTCATAATTATTAATTATATTTAATGCTTCATCTATTGTTTTACCTATTAAATTTTTAATCATTATAGATGTTGCACTTGTACTTATCGCACATGCTTCACCATCAAATCTTATATCTTTAATTATATATTCATCTATCTTAATTTCTAAATCAATATTATCAATACATGATTCATTATTTACATTCTTTTTTACATAACCATCTTTATTTAATAGTCCTTTATTGTAAGGGGACTCATAATTATCTAACATTATAGTTCTTTTAATATTCGCATCCATTTAAATCACCTTTATAATTATATAACAAATATAGTTAAATGCAAACACTATATTTTTATAGGATTAAAGTCAATTTCTAATTTTATTTTACCAGTTCTATAATGTTTTTTTACTTCTTTTAATACTTCATAAAGCATATCTTTATTTTTATATTTAATAATACATTGAAACTTATAAATATTATTAATTTTTAAAGATATAGATGGACCTAAAACAGTATATGTATCATCTAAATTATTTTTAAGATAATCACCAACTTTGCCTATTTCCTTTAAACCAAGTTCATAATCACTGGTTAATAGTCTTATACTTACTATAAAACAAAATGGTGGATAATTTAACTGCTTTCTTATTTTAATCTCTTTATTGTAAAATGAAACATAGTCATGATTTTTAGATAATACAATTGAATAATGAAGTGGATTATATGTTTGAATTATTGCAATTCCTTCTTTAATGCTTCTTCCTGCACGCCCTGATACTTGTGTTAAAAGTTCAAATGTTTTTTCTGCACTTCTATAATCAGGAACATTTAAAGTAGAATCCCCATTTAACACAATTACTAATGTAACATCTTTAAAATCAAGCCCCTTTGCAATCATTTGAGTACCAAGTAATACATTATATTCCTTATTATTAAACTCTTCAATTATTCTTTCATGAGAACCTTTATTTGAAGTAGTATCCCTATCCATTCTTACTACTTTAATATTCTTAAATTTATCATATAATAACTCTTCTATCTTTTCAGTACCAATTCCTTTTAATACTAAATATTTACTCTTACATTTAGGACACGCCTCAGGTTTATTAGTACCATATCCACAATAATGACACCTTAAAGTATCACTCTTTTTATGATAAGTTAAACTAATATCACAATTTGGACATTTAATAACATTACCACATTCATTACATATTATATAATTTGAATATCCCCTTCTATTTATTAATATCATTACTTGTTCGTTTTTACTTATTCTATCATTAATTAAATCTATTGCCTCTTTAGATAAAATACTGTTACCTCTTTTTATCTCGTTTTTCATATCTACTATATGAACAAGTGGTAAAGTTTTCTTATTAACTCTTTCAGTAAGCTCACATAAATCATATTTACCCACCTTACTTCTTGCATAACTTTCAAGTGTAGGTGTAGCACTCCCTAAAAGTACCTTTGCATTATTATATTTTGATCTTTCAATCGCTATATCTATGGTTTTATATCTTGGATTATTTTCTTGCTTATATGTATCTTCTTGTTCTTCATCTATTATTATAAGTCCAAGATTTTCTAAAGGTGCAAAAACAGCACTCCTTGTACCTATAACTACTTTTATCTTTCCATCTTTTATTCTTCTAAATTCATCATATCTTTCACCATCAGAAAGAGAACTATGTAAAATAGCAATATCATCACCAAAAACACATCTAAATCTATGTATTAGCTGTGTTGTTAAAGATATTTCAGGTACTAAAACAATACATGTTTTATTTTTGCTTATATATTCTTTAATTAAATAAATATATATCTCAGTCTTACCACTACCAGTAACACCTCTTAATAAACATACATTTTTATTACTATTTTTAATATAATTAAAAGCACTCATTTGTTTTTCTGTAAGAACTTTTAAAGGCTCTTTTTTTATATCACTTATAAGTCTATACTTTTCAATTTTTTCCTCTTTTAAGATGCCTTTTTCAATTAATCCCTTTAAAGCATTTTTATTTTTAATTTCTTTTTTATTCACTAAATCATTGTCTTTAAAAAGTTTTAATATATTAGCTTCAGAAATAAAAGCTTTATCTAAAAATCCTACTTTCTTTATAAATGTTTCATACTTAATATTTATTTTTTTGCTGTTAAACTTAAGTGCACTTGGAATCATAGATTGATAACAACTCATAAGTGAACATAAATAAGTTTCACTCATAAAGATTCCTAAATGCATCATTTCAGCATTTAATATAGGCTCATCATCAATAACATCTATAATGCTTTTAAGTTCAAATTCTAGGTTATATTCATTTTCTATACCAGTTACTATACCATTTAATTCTTTTTTCCCAAAAGGCACAATAACTCTAATGCCCACCTTAATTTTGCAAGTTAGATTAGAAGGAACACTATAAGTAAATGTTTTATCTTCTAATGCATTTATTTCAATTAATACTTTTACAAACATAATTTCCTCCTAAAATAAATTATAACAAAAAAGAGTGCTGTTATAAAGCACTCAAATCATTTTATTTACTAGTAACATTAACTTTTACAGTTCTTGTTTCCCCAGTTCTAGTCCAACCTTTTATTTCCTTTTCACTACTCCATTTATAAACTTTGTTTGTAACTGTTTTATAAATAGCTTCAGCATTATATATATCTTCACTTTCTATAGTTTTATAACAACTATTTCCAGCTTTAGTATATCCTTTTTCACATTCATAAGTTACATCTTTTCTTGATACAGTAGTAATTATACATTTGTTTCCATCAAGAACACCAATTCTACATTTATAAGTAGGATCTTTAGTAATTACATCGCTTGTAACACATTTAGTTCCTTCAAGAGTTCCATTTGCACACTTATAATTCTTAGTTGCATCTATAGTACTTTTTTCTTTTATTGTACATTTAGTTCCGTTTAATGTTCCATTCTCACATTTATAATTCTTAGTTGCATCAACATTTTCTATACATTTAGTACCACTTAATGTTCCTTTTGCACAACTATATGTTACTTTTGCATCTACAGTAGTAGTTTCAGTATATGTTTTTCCTCCTGAACATAAATACTTTCTAGTACATACTTCATAAACATATTTACCACTATTATTTTGATATAAATATCTTACTGTTGATGTTTTTGTTGATCCTGTGTTCATAGTGTTTTTTGATTCAACTTGTGAACAATCCCAATCAGTATAATTACAAACTGGATCTGTTGTAGTTGTTGTACTTATTACACATTTAGTACCACTTAATGTTCCTTTTGCACAACTATATGTTGCTTTTGCATTTGATGTAATCATACATTTTGTTCCATTTAATGTTCCATTCTCACAGCTATATGTTGCTTTTGCATCAACAACACTATTTTCTTCAATTATACATTTAGTACCATTTAATGTTCCTTTTGCACAACTATATGTTACTTTTGCATCAGTAATACTATTATCTAATTTAATACATTTACCCATGCTTGTAGCATATATATAACCACTTGCACAAACCTTAGTTGCATCATTTTTTTCTATATTTGTTTTTTCACACTTATTTATTTCTTTATTATATGTATATCCTTTTGGACAAGTTTTAGTAGCATCTACACTAGTACTTGTTGTATTTTTAGATACACACTTAGTTCCCTTTAATGTATAACCATCTTTACATACATATTTATCAATTAACTTTTCAGTAGTTATCTTGTAAAAACGATATTCTATTTTTTCAATAGTTGTTCCAGAATTCTTATTATCATCATTCTTTACTTCACAACTTCCATCTTTACATACATCATAACAACCAAAATATTCAATGACATAATCTTCCTTGCTACCACAAACTAAGTTAGTTTTAAATATATATTCACCATCTTTTTTAGTAACTTCTACATATGATTTTTCTAAATCACAAGTTTTTCCATCACTATCAGTGAAATTTACTAACATCTTATTATCAACCATTTCCTTTAAAGTAAGAACTTTCTTTTCTCCTTCTTTTTCAGGTAATCTTGATGTTGTAAAATATCCTTTTGCAGCATTAGTCATGTTACTCATGTTTTCTGTGAATATTCTGTCATAAAATGGATTTAAATTAGGCATTGGGAATAACCACATTAATAAAAACACAAATAATAAGATTAATAGTATTTTTACTACTAAATTTCTAAAAAAATAATTTCTTTCATTTTTATCTTCATTATACATAAATAATCCCCCTCTTTTTGTTTGGATGTGCCCTATTATACTCAAAAAATAAAATTTGTCAAGTTTTGTACACAAAAACATTAAAATTTGCCATTTAGTGCTTATATATTATATAATAGTATTGGTGATAATATGAAGAAAAATAAAGAAAAAATAGAAAAAGAAGAAATTGTTAAAGATAAAGAGGACATTGATATAAAAAATATGCCTAAAAAAGAGAAAATTAAAGAAAAAAAGAAAGAAAGTACTTTTTATAAGACATTATCAACATTTACACTTATATTAAGTATCGCATATTTAACATATAGTCTTCTTATAACAGATTCAATACTTACTAATATTATGAAAATATCAATACCATTATTCATTTTTGTAATATCATTTTCATTGTTTATAGTTGCAATTAAAAGTAACGAAAAAACTTGTGTAACAGTAAGTTCAATAATACTTTTACTATTTATGGGATTTTATTTTCTAAATGATATTAATATAATCTCTCTTCCTCAAGAAGAAAAATTAATTTCATACGTAAACTCCCCATACAAAAACTTAAATGATTGGGCTAGTAACAACAAAATTGAACTTAATATTGAATATGAATATAGTGACACTATAGAAAAAGGAAATATAATAAGACTTGATGTAAGCGAAGGAACTTTAGTAAAAGATATTAAAAAAATAACTGCAACTGTATCAGATGGTCCAGATTATGACAAAATTGTAGTCGTACCAAGTATGATTGGTTGGAACATTGATGATGTAAGCAAATTTATAAAAGATAATCATATAATAGGTGTAATAATTGAATACGAATTTTCAGATGAAGCCAAAGATAATGTTATAAAACAAAATAAAAATGGTGATATAAGACGTGATCAAGAATGGATATTAACTTTATCTCTTGGTAATATAGAAGAATTAGAAAAAGAAATAAGTTTAATAAACTTAAAAGGAAAAACATTGTTTGATGCTACATTATGGCTAAAAAGGAATAATATAAAATATACAGTCGAATACGAATTTAGTGATAATATAGATAAAAATGTAGTAATAAATCAAAATATAGGTGAAAACGAAATAATTAACATAGATGAAACATCAGTAATACTAACCGCATCAAAAGGAAAAGCAATAGTTGTACCTAATTTACTTAAAATGAGCGTAGATGAAATAACAAATTGGGTTATTGAAAACAAATTGAAAGTTAATTTCAATGAAATATATGATGAAAAAGTAGAAACAGGAAAAATTATAAATGCTAGTGTTAAAGAAAACGATAAAATAGAAGCAAATACAACTATTACAGTAACTATTTCAAAAGGACAAATAAAAATGCAAAAATTTAGTTCACTTTATGAATTTAAAGAATGGGCAAATAAATATAATATAGCTTACTCAGAATCATATGAATACAGTAATACAGTAAGTAAAGGCTCTGTAATAAGTTATTCATATAAAGAAAATGAAATAATAAATCCAGATGATGTTATATATATAAAAGTATCACTTGGTACAGCAATAACAATTCCATCATTTATAGGAAAAACAAAAGCTGAAGCAACAACATTATGTAATAATTTAGGTATTAGATGTGTATTTAACACAGGTGGATATACACAATATAAAGCAAATATTATTTATTTTCAATCAAGAGCACAAGGAAATAAAGTAGCTAGTGGAAGTACAATAACACTTACTTTAAGTAAAGGTATTCCAGAAACAAAAGTATTATATATACAAACAAATTGGTTAGTAATTGGAAATGCAGATGGTACAATATCATCACTAAAAAAAGAATTTGCAAACAACTTCCCTGGAGTTAATTTTAACTTCATAAAAGTAAAAGATAACACATTACAAAGTGGTATGATTCCAAAAAACTCCCCAGCAAACTATGGTACATCAGTAAAACAAGGACAAACATATACAATATATGTAGTAAGTAATTAATAAATAAGAAAATAGACTAATAATATTACTATTATGAAGTCTATTTTTTTAATGCATATTTAATATAATATTTTGTATTTTATAAAAAAACAAGAGTAAATTGTTAAACTACCCTTATTTTTTATAAACATATTAACTTCTTGATAATATATATGGATCTGCTTTGATACCTGTTCCACCTACTATTTTAATATCAGATTTTAGATATATTGTGGGAAATACAGAATATGCACTATACGCACCCATATCATTAACAAATCCATTATTACAAGCATACCACACAGTTAGAGCCTCGCTAGACCTAACAGCAGGTGATAACATCCACATAAACAGATGGTCTCTATGCCACATCCAATTGCTCTGGGTACATATATATTTAAAATAACTACTTGAATCATCTGATGCTGTTTGAAGATTTGTTTGGCATTCGACCTTACTACTTGCATATGCCCAATCTGTTGTATAAGGTAATGCAACGTATCCCGTCCACGAAGTTGTTCTTGTTACTGTATCATTACAACCTACACCATCTGTACATTTTTTTCCAGTTAAAGAACCTCTTTCAGCATTATAAAATGCAATAGTATCTGTTCTAGTTGCATATTCGATTGCACCTGTATTCCATGTATGATCATCTATCATTGTTTTTGCAGGCTCATTCAAGCTTGCTGCAGGACACGTTGTTGTTGTATTATTTGCCTCATTATAACACGTCACAGCAGAACCACCATAATACATTGTATTTAAATATTCTTTTAAATCAGATCTACTCCACTCATTCACACCGAGACCTCTATTTATACTTGATTCAGATGAATCCCACGATAAATCTCCTAATGCTTCATTTCTTATTAATTTAATATTATCACCAAATACCCCTATTATTCTCCATAATTCATCATTAAATTTTACATAGTTATTTGGGTTAGATCCTTCATATCTTATATTCGCATCACTTGTGTTGTCTTTTTTTAAACCGTTTTTTGTTCTTTCTGTTTCATTTTTATATAATTCTTTTATATACTTTGTTCCCTTTCCATAACCCGGCAAAAGTTTTTCACATGATGATTCATCTATATATTTAAATGTGTTATATCCATTATCTTTAGATACTATTACACATCCAGTCATTTTTTCATTTGTTTTAGGATTTGTTATATCAGGATCTATATACTTATTATTTGCTAATTCTTCTAAAGTTATTTTTGTACCGCTTGAAGTTTGATAATAATAACTTTTTGCAGCATTTTCAATTACATTAACAATATTATTATATTGTTTTTCTTTTTTGTTATTTATGTTTGATTTTACCCCGGGTAATACAAGTATAGCAATAACCCCTAATACTGCAAGAATTGCAACTAATTCTACTAAAGTAAATCCATTTTTCTTTTTCATCATATCCCCTACTTTCATACTAAGTATACAATAAATAAATAAAAAAATAAAGAACCAAATGTTCCTTATTTTATAGTTAATTCTATTCTAAATCTTGCATTTTCATTTAATTTTAATGAATAATTTCTATCTTTATATGAATTTGATTTTGGTAATTCTCTTGCAAATATATCTATAAGTTCACCATAATCTTCTACATTTGATGTCGTTTTTATATATATTGCATATGTGCCTTTTTCAAGTGAAGTTAAATCAATACTTTTATTAAACCATGCTCTTGTTTTATCTAAATTATCAGGTACAACAAGTGTTATCTTATAATCCCCATTATCTACATAATCTAAATCAAACTCATATCGTTTAAATGTGTTTATATTTTCAAATATTATCTTTCTTTTTACATCTTTTTTAGTACTATAATCTCCACCTACATTAAATGAAGTACCAGATATTTTTAAGTTACCATCTTTTAATTCTATATTTTGATACTGATTAAACATATTATCAGAAGTAGGTCCACTTTCATAACTTATAAGTCCATTATCTCTTATAAAAAGTTCAATAGGTATTGTTTTTAAATAATAATTAGTCTTAAATTCATAGCCTCTTCCTGATTCATCTTTATATTTATTTACTATATTAAGTGCTAAAACATTACTTAGTAGTTCTTTTGACTCATAACCTTTTCCTCTTGCTCTTATATATAATGTATAATTACCCTCTTTAATTTCACTAAAATCTAGTAAGCCATCAAACCAAGAATATGTATAATCATGTTTATCATTATTACTTACTGTAAATGGTATATTTTTTGAATCAGTTATTCTATTAAGTGGTAATTCATAAACATCAGATGTATTTTCATTTTCTAAAACTAAATCATAAGTAAAAGTATTTTTTAAACTATTATCAATGCCTTCTATCGCAAGATAACCCTTTATATTAACTTTATTAGTTTTCTCATCAAGAGTCAAATTATCTAATCCAAATATACCATCTTTTCTTGTATATATATCATTAACACTATCATCCATTAGTGTTATATATGAAGAATGTATATACACATAATCATTTTCCCAATCATATATATCATCAATAGTTGCATCTCTAATTACAGTATCTCCTCTTTCTTCACTTTTATCAATTAATGCATCACTTTGAATTTTATACCATATATCACTACCATTAATATTTTCACCAGATACTCTACCCAATACGATAACAGGTATATTAGAAACATTGAAACTAGCTGATTTTAATTTATAAATCGTTTTAGAAGATGTATTTGGTTCACTTTTTACATCTACTACTTTATCACTTGTCTTAATACCAATTGTATATTTATTATAATCAACATTATCAGCAAAATTATCTAGAAAATAATATTGAGATGCAATTTTCTCTCCCCAGTATGGATCTGATGCATATTTTACATTTATACCACTACCTTTATTTCCTAAATGTGCCCCGTGATATCTATCAATTCCATCCTTAGTTTCAACAAAACCAGCATTTATATAATAATACGCATGTCTATAAATTCCATCCGCAACAGTTTTATATCCACTAGCAGAATCCATTACAGAAGAATCATATGCATTATGTCCAAAAAGATTATTTTTAGTTTTAGCAAGATCACTTGTTCCCCAGCCACTCTCTCCAATAGCAGTTGTAAAAGAAATTACCGCATTAACACCATATTTATTTTGCGCATCAATAAAAGTCAATCCTTCACCATATAATGCAGATTTATCCTTTGAAGTATAGTTTCTTGATTCTAAGTATTTATCAAAAGTATCACTACTTATATTTGTCTTACTTCTTACTGGTAAATACATATAATAATTATAATATGGAACTTTATTACTTGCTCTTTTAACACTTTCTTCTCTATAATCATTAGTCATATCCTCTATTGAAGTATAAAAATAATTACCATCATAACTATAATACTTAATTGTATTTCCCTTTTTATCTTTAGATTCTAAATAACTTGGTGCCTTACCTAATGCCATACTAGTTGAATAACAATTATTAGCTGTAATTTTTTTTGATAATCTATGAACCAAAATACCATCATCAGTAACATAATAATAACTTGGGCTTTTAACTGATACTAAAGGAACAACGTCATACCCAGTATAAGTACTTCCATTTAAGCTTAATAAAGAATTAATCCATCCTATTGCACCAGACATTTTAATTTTCGCTCTAGATGTACCATTATTATAATCAATAAATGCTGCATCAACACCACCAAAATATCCATGCCCATTTATATAAGTATAAACACTATTGTTTGTAGCAGTTGTATATACATAAGTTGTAGTACTAGTTGTTCCTGTTGTATTTAAATCAACTAATCCATATTTACTATACAAAATTTGATTTACATATTTTCCTCTTTTATCTTTCTTTTCACCTATAATAACCAATGTTTTACTATCTACATCGCTTAATTCATTTAAATGTTTATAAGCCTCACCATAAGTATTAAAACTTTTTACATATTCTATATTAGAATTATCATATGTAGATGTATCTATATTGTTGCAACTAGTAGTATTATTCTTATCAAGAATATATGCAACATGAAAAGAACCACTACTAAATGTATAATTAACATCTGCAAAAACATCTATAAAAGGCATAATGAAATCAAATAAAAAGCAAAATAACAAAACAAATGTAATCTTTTTCATATAATCACCTCGTAATTATAATATACATACTAATTATAACACTTAATTAAAAACTTTCAAAATCATAGAGGTATTATTTACACTTAATATGTAAAATATATAAATGAAATTTAGCTTTTATTGAGTTAAAATACAATTTAAGTTATAATTATAAGAGTATGTAGGAGGCAAATATGAAAAAAATCAAAAAAAGAATTAAAAGCAAACCAGTACTTATTTCAATTATAATATTTTTATTCCTTTTCTTACTTAGTTCGGTATGCTTGATTTATTCAATATTAAAAATTTCTAACATAGAAAATATACTGCGTTATTTAGTAGTTATACTAATACTACTTATAGTAACGTTTAATATACTAGAAGTCTATAAACTAATTTTCAAAGGGAAAACACCAGGTATATTATTATTCGGTTTAGTTCTTCTTATACTCTTTACTATAGAATCCTATACATGTGGAATAATAAATGGAATATACACTTCAATTGACAGCATATATAAAGATAGTCACACATATGAATCTAGTGTTATAACTATGTCAAGCAATAATTTTAAAAATATAAGTGATGTAAAAAGTTCAAAAATTGGAATTATTAGTAATGAAAGCAGTATAGACGGATACACAATTCCAAATGAAATCATTAAAGAAAACAACCTAGAAAAAACAAATGAAGTTATTAAATTCAATACGGTTAGTGATGTTGTACGTGCTTTATACAAAGGAGAAATAAATGTTGCAATAGTATCTTCCACATATGACTCGATGCTTGCAAATGTTGAAGGATACAATAATATAAAATCAGAAACAAAAGAAATATATTCTAAGACTAAAACTGTGAAAAAAAGTAATACAACTGTAAAAAAAGATGATAATGACCCATTTACAATATTAGTTTTAGGAGTTGATACTATATCAAGTGATATAAGTAAAGTTACATCATTTAATGCAGACTCATTAATGCTAATTACATTTAATCCAAAAACATACAACGCAACTATCTTAAGTATTCCAAGAGATACATACGTACCAATAACTTGTATGAATAATTCCCCATCATCTAAAATTACTCATTCTGGTTGGTATGGTGAAAAATGCGTTATAAAAACAATTGAAGATTGGATGGGAATAGATATTGACTATTATGTTAAAATTAACTTCTTAGGAGTCGTAAACTTAGTGGATGCTATAGATGGAATTACAGTAGATGTTCCATATAGTTTCTGTGAACAAAATTCAAATCGCAAATGGGGTAAAAACACAGTATATGTTAAAAAAGGAAAACAAACAATAAATGGTGAACAAGCACTTGCACTATCTAGAAATAGACATCCAAATGGTGATGTATGTGGTGCTGAATGGGGAAGATATAATAGTAATGACATTATAAGAGGTCAAAACCAGCAATTAGTAATAAATGCTATTATAAACAAAATTACCAAAAATATAGACCTTAACAAAATCAACTCAATACTAAATGTAATTGGAAAAAACATGGACACGAATATGACAACAAACAAAATGTTATCTTATTACAATTTAGCAAAAAACATTGCACTTAATTCACTTAATGATAGCGATAATGTAATAACATTTGAAAGACTTTATTTAAAAACATATGGAAAATATTTATATGATCCACTACTAAAATTATCATTATCAGATCAAATATATTATAAAGATAGTTTAAATGCCGTTTTAAATGAAATGAAAATAAACCTTGAAACAGTTAAACCAGAAATGATTAAAACATTCTCATTCTCAGCAAAAACTCCATACAAAGAAGAAAAAATTGGTGAAGGTATATTTAATCAAAATGATATTAAAACCGTACCAAGCTTCAAAGGAAAAGATAAAACAATCGCATTAAATTGGGGAAAAGAAAACAATATAAAAGTTAATATTGAATATGAAGAAGTAGAAACTGGTACAAATGATTTTGTGTTATCACAAAGCATTCCAGCAACATATATATTTAGCAATATCAAACCAGGAACAGAATTAAATATAACTGTTGCCAAAGTAAAAAAAGAGAAAAATCCTACAGAAAATAATAATAACAAACAAGATAAAAACGATGGAAATTTAGATTATCCAACGGAATAAAATAATAAAAAGTAGTTCTATTTTTAAAACTACTTTCAAAACTGATACACAAATATCAGTTTTTATTTATATCTCTTGTTATATTACCCGCATATTTTTATATTTATAATAAGTATCATTACAGGGTTTTAAAAAGTATAATTCACAAGTTACTTTAACTCACTTAATTATTTCTATATAAATATTTCCACTTTAACAACCATATAACCTATTATTTGCTTTTTTAATATTCTTATATTTTTAAAGAAGATACTCATCCAAAATTAGTTTTTCTAAATTATTAAAATAATAAACTTTATCTAATCTTTTCATACAAAAAATGACTAAATTAATTTAATTTTTTATTTTTTCCCAAGAAAAGTCTTCATCTTCCCTTCCAAAATGTCCATAACATGCTGTTTTAAAATAGATTGGCTTTAATAAATCAAGTTCACGTATAATATTATAAACAGAAAAATCAAAATTATTATTAATATACTTTAATATCTCTTCTTTTGTTACTTTAGATGTATTAAATGTCTCTACAAATAATGATATTGGTTTAGATATACCTATTGCATAAGAAACTTGTATTTCACACCTACCGGCTAAATTATGTGCAACTACATTTTTTGCAACATACCTAGCATAATATGCAGCACTTCTATCTACTTTTGATGGATCCTTACTACTTAAACATCCACCCCCAATTCTAGAATAACCACCATAAGTATCACATATAATCTTTCTTCCCGTAGTACCACTATCACCAAATGGACCGCCCACTACAAATGAACCACTAGTATTAATTAAAATTTTAGTGGCATTATCAATTAAATTTTTAGGTATAACTTCATTAATTACATTTTTTATAATATAACCTCTTAACTCTTCAATAGATACACCCTTCTTATGCTGACTAGAAATAATAATTGTATCTACCCTATTTACATTACCATCTACATATTCAATTGTAACTTGTGTTTTCCCATCCGGTTTTAAAGGTGTATTTACATCACATTTTCTCACATCTGCAAGTCTTTTAGCTAATTTATTTGCAAATACTATTGCCGTTGGCATAAGTTCTTTTGTCTCATCACATGCATAACCAAACATTATTCCTTGATCACCTGCACACGTTATATCCTTTTCAACAGCATCACTTATTTCCTTTGATTGTTCACTGATTTTAGTAATAACATTAAATTTTTCATCATATCCGATTTTTCTAATAACTTTTTTTGCTATACTTTCATAATCAATTTTTGCAGTTGTTTTTGCCTCGCCATAAATAAGTACTAAATCATCTTTAATTGTAACCTCAACTGCCATTTTACTTTTTTCATCTTCCTTTAGTGCAGCATCTAATATTGCATCACTTATAAGATCACATATCTTATCAGGATGTCCCTCTGTGACCGCCTCACTTGTAAAATAATATTTTTCCATAAATTCCTCCTTCTTTAGCTTTTATCAAAAATAAAAACTCTTAAGAAAGAGTTTAATAATTATAAGTATCTTTCTTATCGATATTAGCAGTACCACCTTACTTACTTTAGCAGGTTGGTATGAGTTCATCGAGCTAATTCTCTCCCTCATTCTTGATAAAAGTTATACCTAAATTGTACATTTTTATATTTACAATGTCAATATTATTTTGTATGCAATTAGAAAAAATGCATAGTTTTAAGTTTATGTATAACTTTTATCAATACCTTATTATGTCATATAGTTATTTTTATTTATCTTATTGATTTCCCTTATATAGACTATTCTATTCATTTGCAATTACATAATTTTATCTATTATTTAATTATTTGTTAATATTAAAATTTTTATTCTATATTAATTTACCAGCTTTTTCATATAAAAAATAAATTTTTTAAGGGAATTTTTTAAGGGAATTTTTAAAGTTTTCTTCTATATATTTATTAGGAGGTTTTTAAAATATGAATAAAAACGAAATAGTATGTGCTACTGAAAAGATGGAAAATTACAAAAATAATGAGGAAAAAAGTTTGTGTGAAAAATCATCAGATTTAGAAAAACAAACATTGGAAAAAATTACCAATTTTAACTTTTATATTGAGAATGAAGAAGATATGATAGAAAAAATGAAAATATTAAAAGAAAAGTTCTTAAAAATTAGTGAAGATAGATTTATTAAAGGTATGCATACTGGATATGCAAACGCCGGAAGAACTTTTGAAAATTTAATGGGACTTAGCAATAATAAATTTGAAATACCAGATTTCTATGGGATTGAAATAAAAACAAAGAAAATATTTAAAGACAATTATATTCATCTTTTTAGCTCAGTTCCAGATGGAGAGGGATTATTTGAAACAGAAAGACTTGTAAAAAAATATGGATATCCAGATAAAAAAATGCGCAAATTCCCTGTAATGTATGGAGATGTAGTCTCAAATAGTTTTTGTAAAATAGGTATGAAATATTTATATAAAATTCATATAAATTATAATTCTAAAAAAATATTTTTAAATATTTATGACAAAAATGAAAACTTACTAGAATCAAGAATTAGTTGGTCATTTAATATCTTAAAAGAAAAACTATATAGAAAGCTAACTGCATTCGCACTGGTAGATGTTGCAGAAAAAACGTATAAAAATGAAAAATATTTTTGGTATACAAATATAGAATTTTATAAATTGAAAGATTTCAAAACTTTCATTAAACTAATCGACGATGGTATTATTAAAATATCAATTAATATTGGCGTATATAAAGATGAAAAAAGATTTGGCAAAATATTTAATCATGGAATGACATTTGATATAAGAAGAAGTGATATAAGAAAATTGTATTCTAGGATTCTCATATAAAGCAAATCCTCGCATTTGTACAGACATAACCTGTGTCAAATGTTTTAATAATTTTTTACAATAAAAAAAAGCGTGGCAAGCAAATTTTAATTAATAATTATAAATAGCAAAAAATATTACCCAAGCCTATATTTTAGGATGTGTAATATTTTTGTTTAGATATAAAAAACATTTAAAAATTACATTAAATATTAATTTTACTTAATATGCAAAAATATTTAATTTTATATGCTAAATAATATTAAATTTGCTTGTCTTTGGGAAATCCATGAGGATAAAAAAAATCTTCTACTATGAGAAGATTTCTTACTTATCAATGGTCGGGAAAACAGGATTTGAACCTGCAACCTCATGGTCCCAAACCACGCGCACTACCAAGTTGTGCTATTTCCCGATATGGCGCGCCCAATAGGAGTTGAACCCATAACCTTTTGATCCGTAGTCAAACGCTCTATCCAATTGAGCTATGGGCGCACATTTTTGACACAACTACACGGGCGAAAATTTTCTAATGGTGGCTCCGATTGGAATCGAACCAACGACACGAGGATTTTCAGTCCTCTGCTCTACCGACTGAGCTACAGAGCCATAAATGGCGGTTCCAACGAGACTCGAACTCGCGATCTCCTGCGTGACAGGCAGGCGTGTTAACCAACTACACCATAGAACCACTTCAACAACGCTCTTTAAGTATACTAAATTGGAGCATTATTTGTCAATACTTTTATTGGTAATTAATTATATTTATTCGATTTTGTTGAAATTATGTATGATATTGCAAAACCCAAAATAATGAAAAACACGCCTAGTACTGTCACTTTTTCTGGATATATTGCATTTAAAGAACCAAGTATAAGCCCAATTATTGTACTGTACATTGTATTATAATGTTTCTCCAGCAAATAGTTAATTAACTTTATAAAAAAGAATGCACCAACAATTATGCCAATTAATATTGGTAAAATTTCCCAAAATTTACCAGTAAATATTATGAGCGGATTGGAAATAATTTCCAGAAAATAATCATACATTCCTATCATAATTAACATAAATGAACTACTTATCCCTGGTATTATTTTTCCAGACACAAATATAAAACCAGTTAAAAATAACTTAAACCACGATGCTATTGTGTGATTTATATGACTAGAAATATTTATTTGATTCTTACTAACAACAGAAATAAATAACGAAAACAAAAATGCTATAATTAGTGCAAAATAATCCATTGTTTGCTCACCATTCTTACTATTTTTTGCTTCATTAATCAAAAATGGTATACTACCCAAAATAAGGCCAATAAATGTATAACAAGCCTCAACATAATATTTTTCAAATACCATTTTCAAAAGTTTAGCACCAACTATTATGCCAATTAATATTCCACAAAAAATAGGAAGTAAAAATTTTATACTTCCTTTTGCATCCTTAGAAAAATTACCTAAAGATTTAATTATTTTTTCATAAACACCAAATATTACTGCTAAAACACCGCCACTAATCCCTGGGAGTATCATCCCAATACCTATCAACAGTCCAATTAGCATTTTTTCTCCTCTCTATTTTTAATATCTTAAGAAATAGTTGCTGAATTTAATGGTGCTATTTGAATATATGTATTTCCATCATTAACATTTAATTCTTTACCATTCATAGTTTTATATACGGTTTGAGATTTTCTAGTTGTTTTTGTCCAAGTAATTGGTATAGCATATCCATTTGTAATGTAATATCCATTCCCTGTTCCAATATTATTTAGATTTTGGCGTCCTTTTTCATCATTCATATCATCATTTTCTACATATGTAATAATAATATTTTTAGCTGTATACACTTTTTTTGTTACGTAATCTGTATGATCTTTACCATTTACACTTCTATAATATAATTTATCATTTTCATTATATTTATATGAAGTAGTCATTGTAGTAGAATACTTTATATCAACCTCATTAGCAGTTTTTGAATCATCACTAGAATTCAAGTTAATTTCATCAATTGAATAATTAAGCAAAGTTTTTACATCAGAAGTAGTTCTATACCCTTTACTTTGAGCAACTTTTTTTACTTCTTTTAGATTAGTAAATGCCGTATGTTCATAATCTATATTTAGCTTTTCTCGTGTAAAACAAGAATCATATAATCCATTAATATTATTAACTCCTAATGTAACCATATCGCTTTTAGCTTGTGGACTCCAACCAAAATGAACAAATATGGCATCATTTTCAAGTGCATAATCTAAGTAATAATGTCTTGCGCTCCTTACTGAACCAACTCTTGCAGTATCTTTATCTTTAAATATCGCCATCATTCTAGTGATACCGCCTTCTACTATCATTTCATATACTATATATGCATCTTGCAACCCTGATTGATATGGTCTTGCAGCAGATATATTATTAATCATAACTGCATATGGCCTAGAATTAGAATCTAAATTTATTATTTTTAGTTTATCGTTATCAACAACCTCGCTTGGATTGTTTTTTGGATTTTCTTTATTTTTTTTCTTCTCATCGCTATTTTTATCCATTTTAACAATTAAAAATGTTGATAATGCTATTGCAATTACTGCAACAACTACAATGTATAATGCTTTTTTCTTTTTTTTCATATTACCTCTCCTATTACAACTACATTATACCATATATTATTTTCCATATAAACAAATAATTCCACATATTAAAAAAAATTTTTGCATTTGCGTTTTTATTACACATTAATTGGTAAAAAATGGAAATTTTCAATTGTGTAAAGAAACATACAAAAAAAGGAACGTAACGTTCCTTTTTATTAACAATTTGGTTGCGGAGGGAGGACTCGAACCTCCAACCTTTGGGTTATGAGCCCAACGAGCTACCAACTGCTCCACCCCGCGATATAACTTACATCCCGTGATTAAACCCAAGCAAAGGGATCGGACAATATTAATGGCGGAGGAAAAGGGATTCGAACCCCTGCGCCGCTCACACGACCTCTCGGTTTTCAAGACCGATCCCTTCAACCGGACTTGGGTATTCCTCC
>ERZ857969.2167-NODE-2167-length-23475-cov-10.530401_pt1 | contig 23475 bp, 17 predicted proteins | sample MGYA00519864_ERZ857969 | MGnify/ENA primary metagenome ERZ857969 (study PRJEB31778, sample SAMEA3449382) | human gut metagenome | biome: human gut; feature: human-associated habitat; material: faeces | place: United Kingdom | collected 2010/2012 ... | reverse complement strand
CATCATCGTCAATAATGCGCTCATGTGTATCCGGGAAGATAGCCTGATTTTCCACAGGATTCAGATGTCTCTTTTTATCCCAGATAGAGTTAGTATAGGTCTTGAAGTTGACTGTGCAGCCAGTGTACTCCCGGCGTTCCAGAATCAAACTTACTGCTCTTTTATCCCAGCGATAAGGGTCTTCCGGGGCAGGTGCGTTTGTACTCCGGCCATGGCTCAACTTGTAGGCGGTAGGAGTCAGAACTTTATCTGCCCACAGTTGGTTCGCAATTTGGGTCGGCCCACGTCCCTCCATGCACATGGAGAAGATGCGCTTCACAATCGCAGCCGCTTCCGGGTCAACAAGCCAATGCTTCGGGTTCTCCGGGTCTTTTACATAGCCGTACGGAACATTAACCGTCAGCGGTACTCCACGCTCTCCCTTGGCCTTCTGAACGGCCCGAATCTTGCGGCTGGTATCGCGGGCGTAAAACTCGTTGAACCAGTTCTTAATGCCCGCAAAATCGTTGTTTACGCTGTTCGGGTCAATGGTGTCGTAGTTGTCGTTAATGGCGATGTAGCAAACGCCATACTGGGGAAAGGTGAAGTTGGTGTACAGACCAGTCAAGGCAGAATTGCGCCCCAGTCGGGACAAATCCTTCGTGATAACGATTCCTACACGCCCTGCTTCGATCTCGACCAGCATACTCTGAAAGCCGGGACGGTCATAGTTCGTGCCGGAGTAGCCATCATCCACAAAGAACACCGGGTTCGGGAAGTGGTTCTTTTTGGCGTATTCCAGAAGGATGACCTTCTGAGAAAGGATTTGTCAAGGGTGTTTTTCCGCAGGAGTTTCATTATGTCAGCAAATATATAAAGGAACCGCTTAAACAATTCTACAGATATCAATTGATATCGTTCCAGAAACCGATTTCCGGACTTTCATATGTGCCAACGATTACGCCACGATCCAAGAATGCGTTTCTCTCTTCGCAGCATGTTTCTGGCAATAAGCCGCATGCGTGACATGCCGCCAGATTCAAAGAATCACGTCCTTGGCCTCTACTCATGATACATACTGGATCATTCGAACAAGTTCTAGCGTTTGTAATTGCTTTTCTGAGAATTCTGGGGAATGCATCAGGTCTGCCTTGACGAACTAGTCCACCCAATGTACCTTCCGCATCGCCGCTAGCCGTATAAATGAAAATACCTGCCATCTTTTTGCCTTCGGATTCCTCAGCGCAGTATAGACGTTCGCTCAGAGACGCAATACTATATCCACACTCAAAACTCAGTTGAGAAATAAGCAAGTGAGATAGTGTGTGTAGCATAAGAAATTTTGGCGTTATCCTACGCGGATGATTTTGCCCGATAAACGATGCCGTATAGTTATTGTTAAGCCGCGTGGCCCGGTCAAGGACTGCTGGATAAGATTCAATCCAGTTATCGATATCTTCTTGATTGAACTCGATAAAGATACCTTCACCGCGCACTTCATAAGCGGGGTACCATCGAGTATCAGGTTCCTTTACATCTACAAAACCGACATCGTTACTGGTCATTGCCGGCTGTATTCTGGAAAAACCAATTAATGCATTTACCACACGTACTTTGTCGATAAGGGAAATAGCTTTTATGTGAGGCAAATTATACTCGGAGATATCCATTTCTTCACGGGAGAAATCGCCGAAACTTGAGCTGGTCGCGCCTACTTCGCCAGCCAACGCGGCGTATTCCTCTACACGATACTGGATGCTGGTTACATCTACATCTTCAGGGATCGGCTCTAACCATTTTCGAATCAGGATTTTCTTTACTTCTTCACTAGGCGCGCCAATTTCAAGTGCAATTTTATCCACCCACTTTGACAAGCGACGGGTAATTGTAGCATTCCTTTCCTCTGGATCTGCATCACTAATAATAGTCATACAATCGTCATAGGCTTTGCTTTGCTCAATTTTTGCATTCAACTTGTCTGCATACGGGGGGATGACCAACGAACTATGTACCACAGGAAAGTAAACAGAGGACGCACCTCTTTGCACGGTTTTAGGATAGCAATCACACTTATCTTTGGTATGTCGAAACGGATGATGTCCATCACACCTGAATTGATTGGTTCCTAAGTCTTCGTCCAATTTTTGAAAGCAATCCTTATCAAACGCTCCCTTTAATGTTGCGATAGCACCACAAGAACAGCTTACACTCAATCCCTCTAGCCCTTCCGTTCCAGATGCACCGGTCTTAAATTTCAGTTCGGGATTTCCGCAAATTGGCTTTTTGGCCTTTGCGTGAACCCATTTTATCCAAGGAAAATCATTTAAATGACCTCTTTCACACACCGTGACAATACGCGCTACAACTAAGTCCTGATGGCACTTAGGGCACTGCATATGCTCAACCATATTCTCGTCCCGTTCAAGCGTTTTTGCTTTGGCGGTTTTCCTGTATTCAGCCACCCATTTTTTTAATGGCTGGAATCTTCTACATTTGGGGCAAAAGTACCATTCAGGAAAACGAGAATACGCAATATTAGTTGGTAGCGCAAAGTAGTCTACCCCCAGGGCTTTGGCAAAACGATCATCATAGATTCTACTCATGCCACTCCAATACTCCGGCGCAGCAGTAACCAATGTCTGATCCGGAAAGTCTACCATAGCACCTACGCCGTATTGCAAAACCGCCTGCACCGCACGAACGGAGTGGGTAACTTTATTCAGTTCTATCTTTGTCTTCACTTGTTCAGACATTGTTGTCCCCCCAAATTACAATACTCCCCAATACAGGGGTGTCCACATTCCGCATTGAGGTTAGAGTTGCGATGGCATTGTCCTTTCCTGTGGAACCGTATGGTTTGAGCAGCCGACGTGTATCTCCCGTAGGTGGATTGACCATGAATCGACGGCCAAAATACAACGGAACAGACGGGTTCGCTTCGTTGCATTCATTCACATCGGACTGCCAAAAATCGAAGAACTCCTTGATCTCCCTTCGAATTTCATCTATATCATCCTTTGCCTGTCCCTCGGAACGGTCGTTAATTCCGGTTACCCGTTCTGTGACAAATGCTTCGATTTCTTTTATTGTTTCCACAAAGTACTCCTCATCGAAATTAATGGCATCCTTATCTTCTCTCATTCCAGCCATTTGGCGTATCATAGAAACAAGCACGGCATGTAAGGCCCGCTCGCGTGCAGGACGAGAGAACGGAGTTGCCCCGGTCGGCTCTACAAAACGGTAAAAAGATTCATGATAAGAGCGGAATCGTTCGTAATGGGAACGGTCACGACTCTTTGTGGCATCGTACTGCACAAAGACTACACCAGGGAAAGACCGTCCCACTCGGCTAGAGGCTTGAATATATTCACTGGTAAGTTTGGGCTGTCCGATCATCAACATAACATTCAATCGTGCAACGTCAATACCGACGGAGATCATGTTTGTCGCAAGCAGCACGTTAGAAGCATATCGCTTGGCAGCTACATTTTCTTTTGAATATTCGATTTTTTCCAGTTTGTCCAGCGTCTCATTCAATTCGGTGGTGGATACACGGCTGGTAAGTTCATCTGCACTGACAATAAGCCTTCTTCCCGTAAACATACGATTCGCTGTACGAATGATAAAATCCTTAACGTCATCGTCTACCAGAGTTGAAGCCTTACCCAAATCCTTCAAGCTGTTAAAATAAACCGTCAATGTCCACAGTTTGTCTTTAACTTCTTCGGGAATATCCATGGTGTAAACTTTCTGCATAAGCGCGGCCATGGCACGGATTTCCGTCATAGCCTTGGTTTTTCCGGATGGCATAATACCTACATACTTACGTCCGTAAACCCCCTTGCTGTAATCAATCACAGCCTCTTTTGCAAAGAAAGAATCCTCCGCATCCAGACCGGGTGCCGGGAACTGCACAACTTCACGATTATACAGTACAGAACACTGTTCTTTCGCTCTCCGAATTGTAGCAGTGGAAGCAATGATCTTGGGATACACACCCTTTTGGCCACAAATTGCATCCACGGCAGTTTCATAAAGGCCAACCACCGTACCTAACGCACCCGAAATCAAATGCAGTTCATCCTGGATAATTAGTTCCGGGGTGCGATTTTCTTTTCCGGCACCGAAAAAGGCACCGATTCGTCCGTCCCAGGGAAGCATAGCAAATTTGTCCACCGTACCAAACAGCAACGTCGGAGGCGTTTCGTAAAGTTCATCATCGATAATTTGAATGGGGAGCCTTTTGGTAAAGGCACAATCCTCATGAGGACAAAACATATAAAAATGTTTCCCTCTCATGCTATAACCCCATTCTCCGACCAGACGGCCGCCTTTTTCGTCTTTGACCATCTTGGTTCCGCACCACGGACACTTCAGCACCTGAAACTTATTATGACGTTCTTTTTCATTTCTGACATAAAAATGATTACTTACATTTTGAAGTTTTTTCAAATGATATGTCGCATCTTCATTTTTATTTGGAATATGTGCGCCGCCGATCCAGAGGCCAATTGTAATTGGGTCTTTTCCCAGAGGATATGCCGGGTATTTATGCCGCTTTTGGACGCAATCTTGTCTGATATACTCGCAAGCACATATAAGTGTAGCTGCACGTGTAAATTGCTGTGCCGCCAATAGGCGGAGAGTATAACGCATAATAACAGCTGTACCGTTGCTGTTTTCGGGGTGTGCCAGCTTGCGGTAGAAAATTGTAAACGCAGTCAGTCCAAGATATGCCTCTGTCTTGCCACCACCGGTAGGGAACCATATCAGATCAACAATATTCCGCTCCGGAGATTCATCATCAATTATAGAGTTTATATCCATCAGTAAAAACGCTATCTGGAAAGGCCTCCATTTGCAATTACCGTCGCTCTCCTGGCTGTAATCCATGTTTAAAAGTCTATCGGCAATTTCTTCATCTCCGGGATAACGATCGGCGCTGATTTTCGACATATCTCCCTGCATCGCAATATGAATTCTCTGCATAAACATTGCGCGATTCGCCAACAGAAAGGCCTTGTACGCATTGTCATTTTGTGACAAAGTATCAATACCGGCGTACATCCTCTTATATGCGCGCTTGCATTCACGGATATTGTTGGCGGCAGCGGATACATATCTGGGATCTAGGGTTTCAGCTGTCTTTTCCAGACTATCGACCCAGTTTTTATACAGATCGACCAAGCTCCGCATGGATGCAAGTTTGGTAGCTCGGTCGGATGGATCAAGGTCTGACAAATACTTCATGGACAATTCTTCGTCTTTGATGAGATCATTTCGAGGCAAGGAAAAGCTCATCGACGGAACCTCGGTTATAGGTAAGAAATCACTCCATATGGCCCCGACGCCTGACGCATTAATCTCCCAATCTACGGATGTACCCAAACCTGTTCCGTATATTTTTTTGTGCCGGTACAACAAATCCAGAGATCGCTCTTCCGAATCCATCGCAGTTACATCCGCGTTGGGATTGCTTTCTACAAAAATGAAGTCGTTATTCTCGGATGAGACTTTGATTTTGGCCTGAAAAATGCATCGATTTGCTTTTACGGGAGACTCTTTCCGGTCATTCACCAGCATAATAGTAATTGACCATAAGTTATCTCCCATTTTTCGTCTCAAAGCCACCAGCTTCGCATCGGTGCCGTCCAGGTTGTGGTTGGCTTCGTCATCAGCATAGTCCCCATGGCTAAAGTCAAGCACAAATTCCGAAATTTCATGTGGAACCCGCACATACCCCATAGCACAGTAGTCAACAAAGCGATAGGCTATTTTCTGAAGAATGGAAAATTCATTTTCCGGAATCGTATCACGCTCGAAAATATTCCGGACTTCCTTGGCAGTTACAGAAGAAATCAGCCGCAGCGCATGAACATCTTTGTCATACACCATAATATGGGCCAATTCGGGAGGTACTGTGTAGATGTCGGGATCATTCGGAAGATAGGGAATCATACAATCCGGAACTTTGGCATTTCGATATGTGGCAAATGACAAGCACCCTCTGACGATATTTGCATTTCCGTTTACAATGAACGTAATTCCCATGGATGAAGGCATATACTGTGTAGCCATTTCAATCTCTTCATCCAGGTTTTCGTCGGCAGTCTCGTCAAATGCATAGGTTCTCTGTTTCTTCTGTTGAACAGGGTCGGTACCAGGGTCTTCGCCAGAAAACGAACCGGAATCTTCTACCGAATTATCAGTTTCTTCCAATTCAACAGTCTCGTCATTATCCTGATCGACTGCATTCCCTTGCGGGAACAGGATTCCGACTGAATAGCGGCTGGTAGGAGTGCTGGAAATAAGTTCATGTTCTTTATCGGGCAAAGAAAATTCCGATCCGGGTCCCAGAAGCTCATCCCTAATTATACCAATATACTCTTCCCGGGCAGAAATCATAGACTGTCTGATTGTACTATCTGTCACATCAATACCTCCGCTTCTGTAATGGGCGTGTTCACCAAATTGATGCTAATATTTACACTTTTCTCCAGTTCCGTAATGTATTCGAGTTCCAGTGTTTCCGAAAGATTGTCCACATTGTCATATACCACACTCAGAACACTGCCTTTCTCAGGGATGTTGCCGCTGAGCTTGTCATTGATAGCTTTTGCAATTAATTCAAGAATCTTTCGACGGTCATGACGCACAACTCCGCATGCCTCAAAATATCCATGGCTATCTGCCAGCAAATAAGGATCCTGCGTCACGATTGCAATATGCTCCATAGTGCGTTCCTTACGAGGCCCGACAATATGGCTGTCATCAATAAGCCATTGCCGAACAGTGACCTCCTGGACAGAGCTTCCAACCGCTCTCATGTTCTGTGCGACCTTTCGATAAGTAAAGTCATTGGCTTCTTTATACTCCCGTAATGCCTCTTTCCAATATTGAGACTTTTCGTAAACATCAATTGCACCTTGTCCCAAACGTCCGTCGCGAAGCAGACGTTCATAGATAACGTCAACAATATTCTTGGTGTAATCATCACGCTTAACAAACACCAGCACGTCTCCGGGCAGTAGTTGTTCAGGAGATTTTTCAATCACATTTTCTGCAATGTTGTCAAAAACAACCGCCGAATAATACCTGGAGAAGAATATTTGCTCTCCCGAAACAAAAGTACCCACATATTTAACTTCAGACATCGGAGCATTAATTCCTCCTGCATTGCTCCTCTGCACTAATTTGTGAATATCAAATGTATTAAGGGCATCAATATATTCGTCCAGAACGGAGAACCGCTGCATCTCCTTTTCCATGTGCATTTCCAAAGAAGAGTCATCTTCTTTCGGATCATCCTCCATACGGGTGGCACCGATTCTTTGGTTCAATTTTCGCTCGTATTTTGCGATCTTCTTCCGTCGGAATGTAAATACCTTTTCCTCACATTCATATAGAAGAACATCTATATTCCGTGCGAACATGCATTGCAACGGATCAAATCTCTTATTATTCAATTCTCCGACACACAAAACTGCATCGTATTTTTTCTGGCTATCGAAACGATTTGCCGTCACACAAATCATAGCTTCATCAGCAAAGTATTCAGGGTATTCCATGCGAAGTAAGTCCGCATAGTATGCCTTTGGAACAACGATTGCAGCCTTGCTAAATTTATGTGAGTCCAAGTATTCCTTAAGAACATTTGCCTTTGGACAGGTATTCAACCGTTCACGATACTTTTTCTCCAATGCATCTGCCACAACCATACATAATTCTTGCATAGCCCCGGCCTGATCCGCAATACTCCATAATTTTTGAATGCGTTCATTGGGGGGAGTAACCGCTTTGTTAATTTGTCCATTGCAAATGGCTTTTTCCATTATTTCCAAACGGAAAACTGCGGTATTAAGAAGATTCAATAGGCCGTGCGCAGTCACTACAAAATCGTCTTTGGTAGGTTCATGCCAATTGGACTGTTTGATGACAACAAGCGCATTTTTTATGGTTTTGTATTCATCCCAGCTCCAACCTTCTCCTACGGGAATTGCTGTGACCGTATGGTGTATTACATTCATAATCTGCCGGTGAAGTTCTGCAGTAAGCGGATTGTCATTGCGAATCATTTGATTACTCTTGGATAACAGGTTTTTTGTACAAGCAAATACAGAAGCTCCCTCATACATCTCTAAGATATGTTCGCCCATGCCCGCTTTGATTGGGGATGTAACATAAGCAAAACGTAACACTTTTCTTCGGAGTAAATCGGCAAGTTCGGATCCGTTCTCAATCATGGACACGCCACCGATAACCAACAGGCCCACTACTTTATTTCCGTTTCTATCCAGAATCAGATCTCGTGCCGTCGAAATTTTGCTGGTTACTTTCAAAACCGGTTCCGCTTTTGTCGGATTCAGACCAAACTGATGCTCTTCACCACTGCTGGTGTAATATGCCGCCGGAATAATATCTAACAAGCCAACTTCTTTGCCTTCGCCATATATAATGCGGACTTGCTTACAGATTTCACCAAAGAAAGTGCGGTCAGCCACGATAACGATTGAGACATCAATTTGTGCAGGTATTTCCTGTATATCCATATCAAATACAAAAGCTAAAAAATCCTCACGGTTTGTTTTTTTCTTTCTAATGCCGCGTCCGTCAGTAATCTGAGATTCGCCATAATAAGGTTTTATCAGATGCTGATTTTTTTCCAGAGGAAGAAACCTGGTCATTTTCCCGTTTTTTCCTTTTCCGTCTTGCTCAATTATCATGCAAAGTTTACCATATTCAACGCGGGTACCCTTCCAGCGATACCTCTGACCATTATACATGACCATATCATCTATCTGTAGAGCGGAGATGATATCGTCATTTGTAGACAAGTTATAAGATAGACAACCCAGTGCGACGGCAACAATGGAAACGGCATCAAAGCACAGAGAACCTGTATGAAGAGCAAAATTAACCGTTCTCTCCTTTGATACCAATGAATTGGCAAAGAAAGACAGATATTCTTCAATGACTGATTCTTTTGATATTAGTGCATCACCGAAGTAAATATCGCATTTTTCCAAAATAGCATTTGCCAATTTTTCCGCCGTCACAGTTATACACCTCTGCCTATGGTTCTTCTCCGCGCAAGATAGCTAAACAATCAAGCATAAACCGTGCCATCTCCTCAATCACTGGAATTGTAACGGAGTTGCCAAACTGCTTATACTGCTGGACAACCGGCATCCCTTCAGGGAATGTAAATTCGTCCTTTCCCTCAGCGTTCACGAAACCGTAGTTAATAAAGCCTTGGAGTTTTCCCCACTCGGTGGGAGTCATAACACGGATGCCCTTATCGTTGAGAGGGGTTTTTTTCCCTTTAATAATTTGTCCCGCAATTCCCTCTTTGGGATCGTAAATTAAATTCCGTTCGCGACCTGAACCTCCTGTTGCCAACAATGTGTTGGCTATAGGTCTCTCAATTTCTTTTGCATTCACGATCCGATAACCAAATCCGTAACCTTTTCCTTCTTGGCGTTCTCGATGCTTGATGAGCGTTTCCAAATAACCAGATGCCATATAGTACCTCGGGGGCACATCATGTTCTAACACATCATTCAAATCATGATATAGTTCGCCCGCTCGAGTACAAGGCATTTCCGTTGGCAGCATAGCCAGTCTCTCCGGGGCAAATCGCTCCGTATCAAAACCGATTATGTATGTACGAGGTCGATTTTGCGGAACGCCAAAGTCGCGGGAATTGCGAACAAAAGATTTAGGCACATATCTGAGCGCCCCATCTGCTTCTTTTGTGACGCCAATTACATGGTACCCCAAATCATTTACAAGCGTTTCGATAATGATTTTGAATGTTCGCCCTTCATCGTGAGAAACCAAACGATCTACATTTTCCAAAAATAAAGCAAACGGTCTGGTTCTTCTAATAATATCGGAGATATGGAAAAAAATTTTACCTTTTTCTTCGTTTTCAAAGCCTTCTTGCAACCCGACCCGGCTGAATGTTTGGCAGGGAAATCCAGCCAAAAGCACTCCATATTCCGTGTTTTCCACCTGCCGTTTAAATTCATCACTGGTCAAATCGTTTTCGGGATTGTCCCCATATAAATGTTGGTATGTTTTACAAGCGTACTTGTCAATTTCCGAAGAAAGTACATTGACAAACTGTCCTGTAAGTTCAAAGCCGCGACGAATGCCGCCGATGCCAGCACAAAGGTCAATTGTTCTATACGGCTGAACGGGGAAAACTCGCAACTCATCCAAAATCACGGAAATACAGTATTCCAGTTCTTTTTGTATTTCATGTCCCCAGAATCGAAGAACAGTCCAACCTTGTTCCTGTAGCCGTGCCGTTACCTCAACATCTCTCTGCATATTACGCTCAATTTTAGGAATCCAAAAATCACGATTACTTTTTATTTCATTTTGTGACTGCTTCCAGTTATATCCATGCCAAAAATCTCCGTCACAGAATATCGCGATTTTTCGAGCAAAAAAAACAATATCCGGTTTTCCAAAAATCGTCTTATTGTTCCTTGTAAATGTAGTAACCCCATGACGAACAAGTTCCCCGCACAGAAGTTTTTCCAGTGCGGTATCACTATTGCGCACCCGGCTCATATTTTTATGTATTTGTTCTCGACTCTTCTTGTGAGCCATTGTGCATCTCTCCAACTTTCAAGATATAGGCCGATAAATTGTAAAGCCTTCGATTTCCGCTACAAAATATTAGCATTGTTTTCTATAAGACAGACTTTTTCCTTGCTATCTCATGCAGTGTTTTTACAAACCTGCTGCATGAAGGGTTCATTTTATGAAAGCATTGCATCCCAATCCATGCGTAGAACTGGTCAGTACCATTCATAATATCCGCCATGGACAATTCCGACATTTTCAGGCGCTGCAGATATTATCTCCATCAAACTTGGATGCTTTTGTTCTCCTCCAAAGCTTTTTCCTCTCTGTTTTCAGTCACATAAGGAAAAATGCGCCCGCATCCACTACAGCCACACTCCGATCCGATCGGTCACTTTTTTTAGAACTCTTCGTTTTGGGCATATTCCAGTAGCTTGGGTACATTCTTTTTCGTATCTGCTACATAACTCTGAATGGCCTTGTTGTAGGTCTCTCTGTCCATTTTGTTTTCGCAAAAAACGCATTCGCAAATCAGCCTGTCTCGGTCAAATATTTGCATAGTACAGTCACCATAATCAGCGGTTGTAACACCAAAGGTCAAAAATTCTTTTTTCATGTAATACGGCCGCACAAAGGGGTGGTCCAGCTTAAAACGAGATTTGGATGTATCCCGATCAACGGCAATATTCCATTCCAGAGGTGTTCGGTCAGAATAGCGGTAATAGAACAGGGCCGTATACATACACAACACGCCATCCGGAAACAGTTGGGAAACTTGAGCCGCCTCGGATATGGGTTCATCCACTTTACAAAGGCGGTAATAACCTTGCTTAATTCTCTCAATGATTTGTGATTCAACTATTTTTCGAATCGCATAGGTGTTATAGCCAAGGGCTGCAAGATCAGATGTGCGGAATACACCTCCACATTCGTCTGCTAACTTTTTGATGATATCTTTATCGGCCACATTTTCACCAACCTTCCGCACGGATTCGGCTTGTGATGCAACTTCATAAAATAATTATACGGGTAGCACATAAGAAAGTCAATGTAATGAGGATGCTTTTGCGTGCTTAACGGCAAATATCGGCGGAAAGTCCGCTTTTCATATCGACTGAACGGATGTTGAAAACTGTTAGAGACACTTAAAATCCCGCGCGATATCCTTAACGCATACATGATGACATCTCATGCTACCGCTTGTGATTACCTTCTAAACGAAACAACAGGAACTAAAACATTTACAATTATGAAAGGCAGCGGAGCCCATTGTTGGCTGCGCCGCCTTTCGCGTTATCGTTCCTGCTCCTGCTTCCACCCGCGGATGGGCTGTGACATAGATTTGTACTTTTGCTTCGCCAGTTTGCGGGCAGCATATTCCTCCATGGAATCGTTGGTCAGCTTCGCCTGTGCCCGCTTCGCTTCCATCCACCGCAGGGGAGAATACTTATCTCCATACGCCTGCTCCAATTTTTCATTGACGGCAGCTTCATATCCGGATCGGATAGCATGCCGCGCCTCGTACAATTCAACCGGGTCAAGCCCGGTGGACTGCGCTTTTACCCCGGCGTATTCCTGCAATACCGTCTCCAGTTCAACGGAATATTTCTGTTCCTGTGCCTCCAGCTTTTGCAGGCTGGCTTCTAGTGCGGAAATATCCTTGCGGAAGGTTTCGGCCTCGGCATCCTCGGCGTAATCCAAGTGCTTCAGCAGCAACGCTTTTTCAGAGCGCAGTTCCTCCAAATCCTCGGTCAGCTCTGCAATTTTGGACGCCAGCTCCTTATGCTTGAAAATCTTCCGGGCAGGCAGGGTTTTCTTCTCGGTCAACAGGGCTTTGCGCTCCTTGCTCTTGTCCTTGATCTGCTGTACCAGCCCGGTATACCTCGCCATCTGGGACCGGTACACATTGAGGGTTTCCTGATACTGTTTCTGGCCCACACGGATGTGGGACAGCTGATAGCAGAGAATCAGCACCTTGCTGCGCAGTTTCTCCAATTTTTCAGCCACAACAGGTACAGTGAGGGCAACCAAATCAGCCAACTTTTTGATCTCCGCTTTCAACTCCCGCAGCAGGGCGTTGTCCGCCTTGATCTGCTGGTTCAGCTCGCAACGGTCGGAGATAATGCCGCGACGTTCCAGCGCCTGGGCCGCCACACCCTCGTGGATGGTGGGGCGCTCTTCCAGCCCTCGCGCCGCATGGCTGCGGTGGTCGATGCGTTCCGCATGACCGGCCAGCTCCAAGCAACGGTTCGCCGCTGTGGCCCACACCTCGCGCCATGCGAGCAGTTGTTCTTCACTGTTCCACCGCGCAGAGATGGGGTTCTGCCTGCCGTACCGGGTGCTTTTGGGGTGTTTGCCCGAACGAACATAGCCATGCGCCTGGGCTGCGGATGGAGCCATATACACCTTCTTTTTGCCGACTTTGTAGGGGTACTGCTTCTCCCAGCCCTCGGCCTGCGCCGACTTGAACTCGGCTGCGGTGAAGCCGCGTTCATTGCCGTCCTTGACGCAGAGATATTCTTTTTCAGTTTTATACTGCCAAGTGCCGTTTTCATTGAGCGGCCGCACCGTCAGTAGAATGTGGGCATGGGGGTTGTGGCCGTCGGTGTCGTGGATGGCAACATCAGCGCACATCCCTTCCGCCACGAACTGCTCACAGATAAAGTTTTGCAGAAGCTCGATCTGCTGCTGTCGCGACAATTCGATGGGCAGCGCGGCAACGAATTCCCGCGCCAGGCGGCTGTCCTTGGTTTTCTCCGCTTCCTCCACTGCGTTCCAGAGTTTTTCCCTGTCCTGCCATTCAGCGGGGGCCATGTCCGGCAGAAACACCGTCTGCCAGGCAAGTCCCTGCTTTCGTGTGTAGTCATGTTGCACCCCGTCATACTCGTTGAGCATCCGGGAACAGCTCAGATAGGCCGAAGCGGCTACGGCGGAGCGCCCCGCACCCCGACTGACCATCTTGGCCTCCAAATGGTAAATTGCCATAGATCACCTTGTCCTTTCTAAAAGGGGGGCTGGAATTGCTCACCCCTTTTTGTAAGAGGTACGTCGTGAAACGCGACGCACCCAAAGTGGGGTGTAACGAATCGTTACATCCCGCTATCTGTGTGAAGCTGCCGGTGGCAGGTTTGCGCAAGCAGACGGTAAACTGTGTGAGGTGGCATTTTGCCATCTCACCGCAGAACCGGCTGCGTGGACGATGACAGCAGCACCGACCGGGCTGTGGCATCGTCCAGCGGCTCCCGCAGGAGACGCAATCCCCCTCGGAGAGCGCACGTGCCCGACCAATGGGAGGGCTACCACCGCCTGCTTTAGCAGGTGGTGAGTAAGTGCGCCCTTCGGGATAAAAAAGAGGAAGGCCCCCGGTTTCCCGGAGACCTCCCAGCCGTTTTCAATCGTGTCCTGCCAGCTTTTGCCGCAGGTATTCTTCCAGATTTTCAAGCCCTACCGCCTGTACTTCCGGCAGCACTTTTTCCAGCACAGCGCCCTCCTGGATGAGCTGCCTTGTCCGGGCTTTTCGTTCCTTCACCCGGTCCCGTGCCTGGGCTTCCTCCAAGCGGTGCTTTGCCTGCAACAGTTTCTTTTCTTCACTTGTCATAGATTTACCTCCGTTTCTGCCAGATCAGGTCATAGCCCAGCACATTGGCCAGCTCCACAACCTCCTTGTAGCGGATTGATTCCCGCTGGAGTTTGGCCGACAGGTTGGAAACGCTGTCCGACCAGCCGTATTCCTCATGGAGCCGGTCAACTACCTCCTGCATGGTATATCCGGCCCGGACAATCTGTGCCTTAATCTCGTTGCGTACCGTCATCATCAAAAATCCTCCTAAATTTACTTGATAAAAAAGCGAAGGTGGCACGCCTTCTGGCATAACCGCTTCGCTGTGTCGTAAAAAATTCTCTCGTCAACAAATCCGTTCAGAATTGCCGGTGTGATGTCCTGTCCATAGGTCGCACCTTCCGACTTTTCCGTTTCGTGTGATTTGGCTTGAAACCGTGCATTTTCCCATGGTTCCATGCACTCGGTTCACCGGGGTGAGAAGCACGGTTTCGCAAAATGATTTCTTCCAACCGTCAAATACTTTTCGATTCCCACTTGCCTTGATTTAGCATGGGGATTTGATCGGTGATTCTGGCTGGTATAGCCGCCGAATTGCTATAAAAGGGAGAACAAGGGTCAATCAAAGCGTACGTACGTACACGATTCAGCGCCGCCATTCCTCCGGCACATCTTCCGGTACGTACGTACGCATCGAATCACCGGAAAACACTGATATATGATTTCTCACCAGTACCTCAATCCCCAGAAAGCCACGCACCCGCCGCCCGGCTGCATTGGTCACATTGTTGCAGTATTCCAGATTGTAGCGGCTCTGGCAGGCAATCAGGGCTTCGCTGAAGCTGCGGGGCTTCAGGGCAGGCAGGTTGTTTTCGGTGCAGTAAATCTGGTATGCCTCGTACAGTTCTTTGGAGCTGGCAGATAGATCCGCTTTCAGGCGAACATACCCGTCAGAATCCAGAAAATCATAGACATTGTTGTTGTCCCGTTTGACTGCTTCCCGGTTTTCTCTGGTGCGGTCACTTTCGGTGAACTTGAAGTTGTTTGCGGCCAGCCGCTGCAATCCCTCAAAAGCCCACAGCAGAATACCCTCCACCTCGGCTTTCATCTTCTCGGCAAGGTCAGGATCATCCACACGGCCAGCCTGTTTTTCTTTCGTGGTTAGCACCAGCTGGCGGCGATAAAATCCGTCGCTCCGGTCAAACAGCGCCTGCAAATCTCCGTTGGAGAAGGCCAGCAGCCGGGCGCACATCCATCCCTGATAGCTCTGCTTGCCCTTGCGCTCCAAATCCATCTTGCCCTGGGCGGTCACGATGGACTTTACATAGTTGGTCTGGCGCAGGGCTTCCATTCGCATATCGTCATCCACGCACAGGAGAATATGTTCCAAATCGGCACGGGCAAACCGGTTCTCGGATATTTTCCCGATGCTGCCGTCCTTCATGTTGGAGCCGAACAAAGTTCCCAGCACAGCGCCGATCTGCGACTTTCCTTCGCCGCCGCTGCCCTTAATGACCATCATCCGCTGCCCCTTGTTGCTGGGAATCAGGCAGTAGCCGATATATTCCTGCAAGGTGGGAATATCCTCCGGGTAGAGCAGATCATCCAGAAATTGCAGCCAGAGAACAGGTTTCGGGGTGTTGGGATTGTAGGACACGGGGAAACGGTTGCGGACGATTTTCGGCTTTCCCTCCACAAAGGTTCCGTCCAGAAAAAGTGTACCGTTGGAAAGGTGAATCCGGTCCGGCTCTGGGGGAAAATCCTCCACCAGCGCCGCCAGTTTCATCAGCTCCACAATGTTGCTGATTTTGCGGGGAATGTTGCTGACCGCACAGCATTTCAGCTCCTCAAAAATCTCTCCCCGCAGGGGCAGTTCATCGGTCACACGACCTTCGGGTGTGAAAAAAGCCCCGTTTGTAAAGATGATCTTGTGCGTCTGCAAGAACTCCTCACAAAACAGGGCTTCGTTGATACTTTTTCCATCGAACCAGACGGGCATCCCGTCAAGCTGCGCTTTGTTTTTCATGGGCGCTATCCTCCTTTTTCAGCCTGTCCAGCCGTTCCTCCAAACCGGCAATCAGGCCATCCTTGTTCAGCATCTCTACGATTTTCACCCGCTGTTCCAGCTCGGCGGAAATGAGCAAATCCGCCAGATACTCCACATATTCCAGCATCTGGCAGGCTTCCACAAACCGGTCATCCAGATCATCTTCCGGTGTCTTGGGTGCGTGCTGCACCTTCCAGCTTTCCAGAAGATGCAGATAATCGCACAGCACCCGCAGGCAGCGCACTTCCTCCTGCCGGTATGCTTTCAGCAGAGGACGCTCCGGTTTGGGAAGGGCAGCTGCCGCAGGGGGCTTGTCCGGGCCAATCCCAAAATCCTGGGCCAGCTTCTGCGCTGCCTCGTAACTGCTCAGGTCAAATAACCTCGCCACAAGGTCGATCACATCGCCGGTGGCCCCGCAACCGAAGCAGTAAAAATATCGCTCGTTCAGCTTCATGCTGGGGTGTCGGTCCTCATGGAACGGACAGCTGCACATCCCGTTTCGGTTGACTTGCAATCCATAGTGTTCCGCCGCATCCGGCACACAAATATTCTGTTTTACCAGTTCAAAGAGTGTCATGAAAATCCCTCCGTTTCAGGGCATAAAAAAGCGGCCTGCCCGGTTCGTTGGGGCAGGCCGCAGTCTTTATGCAGTTTGTGATGTTTCCGTTTCTTTGGCTTTCCGCTTTTCCTGCCGGTAGAACTTCTCCCGGCAGGCGGGTTTGCAAAATTTAGCGTTGGGGCGGACAGACTGGAACGGCTCTCCGCAGCACTGGCATACCAGCTGGTACGGTTCACCCGGAACAATCAGCCCCTCGGCAATTTTCTGTTTGCGCTCCTTCTGGCGCAGATATTTTTCATGGTCACGGATGCGCTTCTGGCGGCGCTTTTCCTCCGCAGCCAGTTCTTCCTCGGTGGGTTCGGGCATGGGCACTTCAAACTTCCCGATAAAGTTCAGATAAATCTCAATTTCCTGCACCCGTTCCCCGGTGCTTCTGTCCGGGGCATGGACCAGAATTTTCTCCACAAATTCATGAAGCATGGGGGCGGTCAGCTCGGTGAAATCCGTATATTTCTGTGCCAGCGCCAGAAAGTGGCTGGCACGGTCCGTGTCCTCGTGAAACTGGTCCAGCTGTGCCTGCTCGGAGGCAAGCAGTTGTTCCAGCTCGGCCTGTTCCTTCTCATATTCGGCACACAGCAACTCGAACCGTTTTTCTTCCAGTTTGCCCATGGCATAGGTTTCGTACAGCTTTTTAATCAGCACATCCAGCTCGGCGCTGCGCCTGCGCTCCTTGGCGACCTTGCGTTTCAGCTCCTTGGCCGCTTCCTGCTGGCGAACCTGTGAAATGCTGCGAACCTTCTGAATAAATTCCTCCTTGTTCTGGATGGCATAGCTGGCGGTAGTGCGGATGGTTTCCAGAATCAGGGCGTTCAGGGCCTTGGTGCTGACGGTGTGGGAAAAACACATCTGGGTTTCTCTCTCAAAGGTCAGGGTGTAGGTGGAGCAGTTATAGAAGTCGGTTCCATACTCCCGCCCATTCTTTTTACGTTTGCCCCGGTGGTTATACATCTTGGCTCCGCAGTCGGCACAGAACACAAGGCCGGTCAGGGGATTGGCGACGCCGGTGGTATCTGTCCGGCGCACCGTCCGTTTCACCTGCTGGGCCAGCTGCCAGGTTTCCGGGTCAACAATGGCCTCGTGGGTGTTCTCGAAAATCAGCCAGTCGGACGGGTCATTTTTTACCCGCTTATCCCGGTAGGACTTTTTGGAGGAACGGAAATTGACGGTGTGCCCCATATACTCCGGCTTGGTCAGCATGGAACTGACGGTAAAGCCGTACCAGTCATAAGGGCGGCTGGTGTCCACGGTGTTTTTCCGGCTACCTCTGCCGTTGCGGGCCAGATAATAGGCGGGGCACTCCACCTTTTCCTGTGTGAGTATCTTGGCAATCTCATGGGGGCCGTGCCCCTCCACTGCAAGCCGGAAGATCCGCCGCACCACGGCGGCGGCTTCCTCGTCCACCAGCCAGTGGTCCTTGTCCTCCGGGTCTTTTTTGTAGCCATAGATGGCGTTGTTGGTGGTTGGCTTGCCCGCCTTGCCCTTGACACGGTATGCTGCCGAAACCTTTTTGGACTGGTCACGCAGATACCATTCATTCATGATATTGAGAAAGGGCGCAAACTCGCCGCTGTCCTGTTCCTCGCTGTCGATGTTATTGGCGACAGCAACAAAATGAACCCCATTCTGCCGGAACATTACCTCGGTGTAAAAGCCGGTTTGCAGGTAATTTCTGCCGATCCGACTTAGGTCCTTACACAGCAGATGGGCCACCTTGCCCGCCTCGATGTCCGCCACAAGGCGCTTCCATGCGGGACGGTCAAAGTTGCCGCCGGACCACCCATCGTCTGTGTAGTGGACGATATTGGTGTAGCCCCGCTGTGCTGCATAGCTTTCGAGATAACGTTTCTGGTTCAGAATGGAGTTCGAGTCGCCCGTGAGGTCATCGTCACGGGACAGGCGCTCATAGAGCGCAGTGATTTTTTCTTCCGTCTGTCTGTTTGCCATATCAGGCGCTCCTTTCAGACGGACGGCTCATTTGTGGCAGTTCCATTATACCACATTCCGGCTGGTTTGCCAGCCCGTCATTGCGGATCAGCCGCAAAATTTTATCTTCCATCGTTTCCTCGGCGGTTTCGCTGAGGTAGACACGAACTTTATAGGTGGTGTTGCCAATGTGCCGGGTCAGAAACACGGCGTTTTTATCTGCCATAGAACCTCTCTTTCTTGCGCTTTCGGCGCATCCGGTGTATACTGTTGTTATGGTTCCGCTGTTTGTAATCTGCGATTGTGTTACTTCTTTTTTGTGTCAAGCCTGAACATGGCGAAAGCCCCCTTTCTCCAGCGTGAACGAGTCGTTGTAACCCAAGTAACTTGTTTTCAGATTACCCTTTCACTAATAGGAGAAATCCGGGGTGCAAAACGGAACCATTTTTGAAAAATCGCAAAATATTTTTTTGAAAAGAGGTGGGGTCATGGCGTATCTGTCTGATGACGAGCTTCTGGATACCGAGGGTGGCTTCACCGGATGGGACGATGAGACAGGCACTGGTGCAACGGAGGAAACGCTGGAACAGGCGCTTGCGGAAGAACGTCTGGCCGAGCTGGAAAATGAGCTGGAGCAGGACGAACATCCCATCGACTATGAAGCGGAGCTGGAGGACGAGGAAGAAGAAGCCGCCCCGGTCAGCGAAAAGCGGCTGAAACGGGAGATTCGGGCCGAGGCCATACGGCGGCTAGAGGAAGCCGCCCGCACCGAAAAGGATTTCCGGGCCGTGGTGGAGGAATGGAACAAGCTGGACCGGAACCGGGAGCGCCGGGAACGGGACCATGAAAACCTCCGTGGAGATGTGCCGCTGGAATATCAGGCGGTGCCGGAACCGAAGCTCATTCCCCGATGGATGAACAACCCTGCATACCGGCAGCTGATGGCCGGAAACTTTCTGGACATCCTGTTTGACTGCCCCTATGAGATGCACAACCTGACCGCCGATGCCTTTGTTTCCCGCATGGTGGAGGAACTGAGCGAGGAACACAAGGAAGTTCTATATTTTCTCTCTTTGCGGCTGTACAGCACCACCCGGCTTGCCGCTGTGCGTGGGCAGTCTGACCGCAACATCCGCAAGCTGCGGAAAACCATCCACAAGAAATTGCAGCGCCAGATGTATGACCATCTGTGCGGCAAACAGGAGCATGGCGGCAGCCTGACCTTGCGGGAACGCCAGTTTTTGGAGGAATACTCGAAAATCGCAAGGAAACAGGGCAAGGATGCCGTGATCCGACGGGAGAACAAGTCCAAGCGCAGAAAAAAGAAAAACCGCCCCTGATAATTGGGACGATTAAGGAGAAAGGGCGTGTATGATGAAAAATTTATTTGAACAGTCCCGTTCCCATTGGGTGCGGTACGATCACTACGAGCTAAAAACGGCAGAAGATGGCAAGCGGTATATCACCCCCGGCAAGAGCGCAAAGCCGGATGTCTACAATCCGCTGAAAGAGGTCCCCAACATTGTGCTGGATGCGCTGAATGTGGGGATGCTGATGATGGGACGCAAGCCAGAAGCAGAAGTGGAAAAGGCGATCATGGAGTTTATCACCCGGTACGGCCTGCTGGGGCTGATGACCGCCCTGCCCACCACACCGTCCTTTATGGACTATGAGGCGGTGTACCTGCCGAAAAACCACTTCATCAAGGAAGAATCCATGGTGACAGACAAATACTTGTCCCTGTTTTACCCCTTTGACCAGCTGGATTTGGTGAAGAAAGGCATTGAATCCACATGGAATGTGTCCGGTGACCGGACGATGGTTGCCCTGACCATGACTTTCATGGACGAGCCGATGGCGAAGAACATGAGCTTCCAGCGAGAGTATGCGGAACCCTACGACTGGGTTGCCCAGCAGTTCAAGGACTGGGCCTTTACGCTGACCACAGCTATTTTGTACTACAATGACTATGATTCCATCGACGAGGATGCACGGGGGCTGTACCGCAAGGCCATGGCCGCATTTGGTGGGATCGCCCCCAGCTACCACATCGAGCTGTTGGATAAGCCCACCATCTATTGGGATTTCCATTCGCTGCTGCTGGGCATCCAGATGATGTTCAGCTTCATGTTGGTAGACGGTGACCAGCCCCTGCGCCTGTGCAAGCACTGCCAGAAGGTGTTCCTGGGCAGCCGGTCCAACGCCGCCTTTTGCAGCCCACGGTGCAAGAACCAGTATAATGTCTACAAGAGCCGGGGAAAGAACCGGACGGATGGAGGTGACGAGGAATGAGCGAGGAACAGGGACTGACCCCGTATGAAACCAGAGAAATCCTCTTTTACAAGACCGAAAATGGAGAAGTGCGGGTGGAAATCCTGCTCTTTCAGGAAAACCTCTGGCTAACACAGGCAAAAATGGCAGAGCTGTTCGAGGTACAGAAAGCGGCCATTTCCAAGCATCTGAAAAATATCTTTGAATCCGGCGAACTGAGCGAGGATTCAGTTGTTTCCAAAATGGAAACAACTGCGGCGGACGGGAAACGGTATCAGACCAACTATTACAATCTGGATGCCATTATAGCTGTGGGGTATCGTGTGAACTCCAAAAAGGCGACCATGTTCCGCATTTGGGCAAACAGAGTGTTGAAAGAGTTCATCATCAAAGGTTATGTGATGGATGACGCACGGCTGCGGGAGCCGGAGAACTTTTTCGGCAAGGATTATTTCGAGGAACAGCTGGAGCGTATCCGGGACATCCGGGCCAGCGAGAGAAGGTTCTACCAGAAAATCACGGACATCTATTCCCAGTGCAGCGCTGACTACGATGTGGAAAGCCCCATCACAAAGGAGTTTTTCGCAACGGTGCAGAATAAGCTCCACTATGCGGTCACCCATCATACCGCCGCCGAGATCGTATACGGTCGTGCCGACAGTACCAAGCCCAACATGGGGCTGACCACATGGAAAAACGCCCCCAAAGGCCGCATCCGCAAATCGGATGTCACCGTCGCTAAAAACTATCTGAACGAAACGGAAATGCGTAACCTGAATGAGATCGTCACCATGTACCTGGACTATGCGGAACGGCAGGCCCGCCGGGGAAATGTCATGTATATGGCCGATTGGGTCAAGCGGCTTGACGCATTTTTACAGTTCAACGAGGAAGATATTCTGCATGATAAGGGCAAGGTGACCGCCGCCATCGCCAAAGCCTTTGCCGAGAAAGAGTTTGAAAAGTTCCGGGTTTTGCAGGATCGGACCTATCAGAGCGACTTTGACCGGCTGGTTGCGGAAACTTCGGATGATCTGACAGAATAACCATATATACAGAAAGCCCACGCCACCGGTCTCTTTCCGGCTGCGTGGGCTTTTTCGGCCATCGCTTATTTCTTGTTTTGCAGCTGTTCATGGGCCTCCTGCTGGACAATCAGCCCCGCCGAAAAGCCATACTTGAAATGGCTCTCACTTTCCTCGCACTGAGCGATAGCGTTCTGCGCCCGGAGTTCCTCCACCAGAGCATAGTCCTCTTTGCTGAGCCGCTGGGATAACTGCTCCATCAACGCCGCACAGGTTTGGATCGCCTTGCGGTATTCCGGGGATGTGGGTACAACGGTTTCGCAGGGATAAAACTCTCCGTTATACATGGCTTCCAAAATCATTGCGTTCCCTCCCTCAGCAGTAGACCAGCTCAGCCAGGACAATTTCCTCGGCCCTGTTGTGGATGGAGTTCATGGAGCGCACCCATGCCATCTGGTCGGCAGCTTTCAGGGCTTCTGTGACGCCCTCCTGCTGCATCATGGCTTTTTCAATGATTTCTAACCGCTCCCGGCAGGCGGTGTCGATTTCCTCCAAATGGGGAAATAGCTTTTCAGTGACAATGAGATCGGTATACAGAATGGGCCGGTGTTCTTTTAGGTAGGCACGGCGCAACCGGCCATATTTTCCGATATGGTACTCTTTGGTGTCCGATAACACAAGGTCGGGAATGAGATAGTCGCCGCATTTGGTGTAAGTCAGTTCCATACAAGGCTCCTTTCGTGGGAATGTGGTTGACAGTTACGGTAGGTTTGAGGGCATCCCTCCTTTATCATAACTGTCTTTTCATTCGCCACAAATGAGCCGCCAGTCATGAGTAATGTTTTTTGGTGTAATCCACCCTCTATACATTACATCATGGTTCTCAATGGACAGGCTTTCGCCGAGCCGTGCGTCCTCTTGCGACAGTCGGCAGTAAAGTGCGGTGATTTTATTCGTTGCTCCAGACATTGTTGTGTCCTCCTTACTCTGTGGAGCAACTGTCGGTACAGGATTGGTTACCGGGTCAAGTATAGCAGAATTGGACGCAGTTGTCATTCGTCTGCACCCTCATCTTCAAATTTTTGCTGGGCGTTCTTGGCAACAATGCGCTCCAGCTTCTTCAAAAAGGATTCCTTGCCCTCATAGCTGCCGGTCACGGTGTAGGTGGTGTGACCGACTTTCTCCGTGGTGGTCAGTTCAGGAATCCAGAATGCAGACAGGTTCTTGACATGGAGATTGCCGTTCTCATCTACATAGGAGCCGTGCTTCTTCTGCTCTTCGGTCAAGGGCTGCCGCTTGAAATAGATTTCGTTTTCGGAGATGCTCACGGTTTCGCTGGCTTGCTCCTTCGGGGCATCGTCATACAGCTGGGCAAAAAATGCCAGTGCATCTTCGGGTGAGTCTTCCTCCATGAGCTGCTCGAAAACTCGCTGTTCCTCTGCCGAGAGGTTATTCC
>ERZ857969.2124-NODE-2124-length-23876-cov-4.143025_pt1 | contig 23876 bp, 25 predicted proteins | sample MGYA00519864_ERZ857969 | MGnify/ENA primary metagenome ERZ857969 (study PRJEB31778, sample SAMEA3449382) | human gut metagenome | biome: human gut; feature: human-associated habitat; material: faeces | place: United Kingdom | collected 2010/2012 ... | reverse complement strand
GATACCCATAAGTTCCTGCACCGAACGGCCTTTTTTCTTTTTCTGCTGTTTCATTATCATCATCTCCATTCAAAGTATTGCTGTGTGGATATTAAATACCGCACGGCGTAACGCATGAAGTCGAGTACGGTGGTATCGTCCATGCGGATCGTTAAAAAACCGTAGCATAAAACAGCTACGGCCGGCATAAAGATGTGCAGCTGCACAAGTGCGAGAACCGACAACAGTGCGGCTACCGCCAAAATTACAAAGTCCCGCAAACTCCAAAGCCACAGATTGGCTGTGGCTTTTAAGTTCTGCGGATAGATATATTGTGTCATTGCGTCATTCCTCCGATTTCTATGCCGCCGATGTCCTCGCAGAATTCCTTGGGCGTCTGTCCGTATTCCTCACGGAGCTTCTCGGCGATCATATCCTTGATGAGCTGTGACTCCGCAACGGTCGGTACATATTCGCCTTCCTCGCAGGAATCGGCGGTCGTGACGGTAAATTCAAGCCGGAGCGTGTCGGCGAACGGGTCGTACTTGGCATATAGATTCAGCCACTTATCATCGTCCGCTGCCGTGTTCGTTCCGAATTTCTTATCCACATCAAACCATGTTTCGAGATAACAGGTGATCTGATGCCCGATGTCGCAGTCCACCTCCATATCTCGGTCGACTGCAAGCATATCCCTTGTGAATTCCGGCGTATCCATTTTAGTTATAATGGATGCTGGACGGTATTCGGCGTCGGCGTTGTGTCTGCCGAGCTGCTCACGGATATGCTCTGCAAGCTGTTCCGAGAGGAAATTACCGCACACTGCTTTTGTCTGTTCGTGGATAATACCGAGATATTTCAGCCCGACCTTGTAACGGGACAGGAGCTTGTCATAGGTCATGTCCTCGTTTAATGACGGCTCGAATATACCGTAATCGCCGTACCAATTTGCATATCGCTCGTTTGGCGGAATATCTGCCGCTTCCTCATAAGCGGCAATGATTTTGAATGCGTCCGGACCGTATTTTTGCAAAAATCTGTTTGCCTGCATATAGTTTTTCATACTGCACCTCCTTATTTGCCTGCGACCTTGGCCACCGTGCGCGTAAGGTTGACGGCAGTGGTCGTGGCGTGTACAACACTCATCATGTTGACCTTAACGCTTGAATCAAGCCCAAACTGCTGCGCAATCCGCGGCACTTCATTTGCCGCAAGCATAATGCCAAGCCCCAACAGCATATTGTCGGGGAAAGTAATCAGCCCCAGGAACAACAGCGTTGTCTGCAAAAATGCCGTCAAGCACAGTGCGGCAATTTGTTTCATCCACTGATTGAAGCCGTCCGCATATCCTCTCGGCACGGAAAACATATACAGTGAACCGACCGCCATCTGAATGAGCAAAATCCCGCCGCGCTTGATATTGGCAAAAAACATCTTAATTACGCAATAGGCAAAGGCAATCATGCACAGCAGATTCAGCAGGCTGAATGTTGTACCGATGCTTGGCGAGAACAGTCTGACAAGCGCGTTCAGTCCGACATCCGCAAGGCTTGAATTGATGCCCGACGATGCAATGCCGATCAAATCGTGCGAAAAGGTGTTTTGCAGACTGATGCAGAATTTATACAGTTCAATCGGCACAACACCGATGAGGGAGCAGGCAAAAAAGCCTTTCAAAATGTTCAGCGCAGTCGTTTTAATGTTTGCTCTGCCGCACTGATACTCGATGGCGACATCGAATACGGCGACAACCGTGCCGGCGACGAACAAGCCCCAACCGAACAGCGTAAACAGCTTGACCGTCGCCTGCACCCATTCGAGGTCAAAGACCTCCGCACTCATATTGCCGATCATTTCGAAGCAGTCGGCAATCGCCCCGTAAATAATTTCGTATATCCAACGGAGCATGGCGTTCCAGATAGCGTTGGCGATACCGCTTTCCACTACATCTATTGCGTTTCCGATGGCGTCGCCGATGCCTGAGATTATATCACCTAACCAGTCAAAGATAAGTCATCACCTCCGTTCCGTATCCGGCTGTATCAGATAATGGACCAGATATACAGCGGTGCGGTCAGCGTGAAAATAAGGCAGGCAAACAGAATGCACGGGGCAGCGAACTCAAACTGTCCGTGCTTTCGGTAGTCGAAGTAAGCCGTCCCGATTTTCACAAAAAATAGGATGGCGAGAATCATGTCGCAGACCGGAAACACCACATTATTAACAACAGTCTGAATCTGTCCCTTGGCAGCGTTCCAAGTGCTTTCGATTGCGCCTGCCACATCTCCGGCCGCAAATGCGGTCATGGAGAATGCCGTCGTAAGGACGGCCACGAGCAGAAAGGAGAAAAGGATTTTCATGGGTTTCTTTTTCATAGGGTTTTACCTCCTAACACATTTTGAATTTCTTTTTCGGTTATATATCGGATGCGGATATTGAGGCTTTTGCCAAACTGCAGCTCTGCTTTCATGCCGTCCGTGACGGTATCTCCGAATACCCAAACCTCATCGCAGAGCCACAGAAGCGACATTCCCGCTGCCAAGCCGATTTCCCGATCTTTGGGGGCATTATCGTCGAGGCACAGAGCATAGAAATGCGGCACGACCGGAGCCGTGCCGCACCTCAGTGCGTATGCGGTATATGTCTTAACCTTTTTGAGATTTTCCTCAATATTCCCTCCGAGAGGAGCGCAGACATACACCCGTTTCATCATTCATCATCCTCGTCCTTTTTGCGCTTGCAGTACATAATAATGCAGGCAATCACGCCGCCGAGGGCAACACTGCCAAGTCCGATCCAAAAGCCGAGGTTGGAGTTGTCGCCAGTCTGCGGAATATCCGGCTTGGGCGGAGTGAGAGTCACGGTCTGACCGCCGTCCTCAATGTCGGCATGAGCGGCAAGTTCAACGCCGTCACGGTATAGCGTTTCAAAAACGACAAGGTCAGTCTGCTTGGTGATTTTACTGCCGCCAAAGGTGAAGCGGACGGTGACCTCGCCGCAGCTTTCCTCCGGTGTAAAGGTGACTTCGGAGGTCAACTCCTTGCCATCGACAAGGAATGCTTTGCCTGTGGCCATGTCCATAAGGATGCCCTTAATGGTGTATGCCTTGCCGGGAATAAGGTGCTTATACGAAACGGTATCCTCAATGGTGATATCGCCCTCGGCAGTGGCAGTCTTTTCGCCGTTCACTGTTGCCTTTGTTCCGATTTCGGGGGTGCGGTCATTGACGACCGTAATGCCGACGGTCTGTCCGTTTTCGCCGATGCGGACGGGATAGATTTCGTCATTGGAGAGGTAACCGTCGGCGGGCTGCAACTCCTTAATAAGCCAATTGCCGTAGGGAACATTTTCAAAGAGGAAAGTGCCGTCCTCGCCGGATACGGCGGTAATGAGTGCGTTCTCGGCAGTAAACTCGGTTTCGGCACTGCGGAAAAGTCCGAACTTTGCGCCAACGATGGGCTTCTCGGTTTCACGGTCAATTTTCAGTCCTTTGACCGATCCGTAGAGGATATCGTTTTTGATGGCTTCGCCGCCGTTTGCCTTGATCTCCACAAGGGCGGTATCCTGTCCGGCGTACTCAAAGACAATCGTGTACTTTTCGTCGGAGAGGATATAATGCTCGTCGGTGGAAAGTTCTTTGAGATAGAAGCTGCCAAGCGGCAAATCAGTCTTGCAGTCGGCGTGTCCGTTTTCGTCAACGGAAAGGATTTCAAGCAATCCGTCTGCAGGAATAACAGAGCCGTCCGCTGCGGTCAAATCCTCGGCAGCGAACAAGCCAAAGGTTACGGCAGACATTTCACCGTTTGCACCGATTCCGAACTGCTTGTTCTGTTCTAAAATCTTGTCAAGAGAAACAGCGGCTTTCTGTCGCTCGTTGTAGAAGCCGGCAGAGGTTTCGGTGATCTCGATTTCCTGTCCCGCATACACAAGCTCTGCGGTGCGGATTTCGGGATTCAGAATCATGCCGTAGGGTGCTGTGATTTCCCTGATCTCATATTTTCCAAGATACAGCGGCTTACTCTCGGCAAACCCTGTTTCGTCGGTCGTTACGGTATCAACCACTTCTCCGGCAGAAGTGCGCAGCGTGCCATCCGGCGTGATGATGTCCTCGGCGGCGGTGATTTCATAGACCGCGCCCGGCAAGCCCCGAACGGAGAAAACAGGCTGATACAGTCCGTCCGCTTCGATGACGGAGGAAAAGACCTCTCCGGATTTGCTGATCCTGATAACGCCTTTCTGCGCCATGTTCGGCTTGACAACCTCGATCACGGCAACGCCGCCCTCGTCGGTAGAGGCGTCCTGCACAACATCAAAATACATGGGATCGCTGTTGAGCGTGTAACCGTAGGGGGCAAATATTTCGACCAGCGAGTACCCCGAACCGTACTCAATCTTTTCGGGGGTAATCAAATATCCTTCGTCGTTGGTGTAGAATGTGTCGATGGTAACGGGGGTCGGATAGGTGAAAGACTGCGTAATCAGGCTGCCGTCCGGGCGGTAAAGCTGAAAGCCTGCGCCTGCATAGGGAATCGTTTTACCTGTTTCCGCGTCCACCTTGACGATCTTGATATACGATTCAAAGTTTGCGTTGTTAGCAAGGTAGCGGTAGGTTTGCCTATTCTTTGCGATATACACATCAAAATCAGGCAGCAGCTCTCGACCGTCCCAGCCTTTGACCTGATGAACAGTGTAAATGCCGTAGGGCAGGTCTTTTGTTTCAGCAAAGCCGTTTTCGTCGCAGGTGAGAATATCGCGCTCGGTATCTTTGGTAGCGGCATAGCTGCCTGCGGATTTCAAGAATACCTCAAATTTCGCACCCACTTCCGGGGTTTCAAGCTGCGTTTCGCCGTCGTCGGTATGCTTAATCAAAGCAATTTTGCCCTTAATAACCTGTTCGGTCACATCGTTTGCGGTGGAATTGTATTCCACGGTGTAGTTTTTGGCCTCCGCGCCGATATGGTGTGAGGATTCATCCAGCAAATAGCCCTCGCTTGGTGTGATCTCGCGCACGGACCAGTCATCGCCGCAGACATAGTATTTTGTGGTGAATTGCCCGTTTGCGTCGGTGGTGTAACGGTCGATAAGCTGTTCGCCTTTGTAGATACCGTAAACCGCGCCGCCGAGAGAAGCGTCGCCCTGCGGCGTTCCCGTTTCGCTGTCGCTCTTGGTAACGGTGACATTCCATTTTTTCAAAATGTTTGTAAAGCTCTTGCTTGTTACCTTGTTCCATTCAATCGCCGCCGTCTGATTTTCAGGAACGACATAGCGGATGGCGGTCTCGACTTCCTCCAGCGTGTAGCCTGTGCCGATCAGAACATCACGGAAATGCGCCTTACCTGTGCTGTCGGTAACGGCGTATTCGTCCACCGCAAGCCCCGAAAGCGAAGTGCCGAACAAATGAAATTTTACGCCCTCATTTAGTCCGTCCTCCGAGGTTTTGGTGACGGTGAGATCGCCGCGCTTCAGAACATTGCTGAAATTCACGGTAGCGACCTGACCGCTGACAACGGTAACGCGGCGAACCTCCTGCGGCTCGTATTTGTCATACGCCTGCTCGATCACGGTGTAAACGCCGGGAGTGAGATTATCAATCTGAATAACACCGCCTTCGCCTGTCTGAACGGTTTTATTCACGCCGTTTCCTGTAATGGTAAAAGAAATGCCCTCAACCTTGCCGTCCTCGCTGGTTTTCACGATCTTTGCCGAGCCGTAAGAGACCTTAATATTCAAATAGCCTTTCACGGGATCGTTGACTGACTGCGCATAGGTGACAATATCTTGCAGTTTTCCATTCGGGCCGTAAACGCCGTCCGTCCAAGTGATAACGCCGCGCCTCTGTGAATTTTTCTTTTCGGCTGTAATTCTGACGGTATCGCTCGGTGCGGTATCGGCTGTGATTACCAACTTTTTTCCATTTACAGAGAAACGGATTCCCGAAACGCTTGCCGAAAAAGTGTAATTGGAAAGGACATTGTTTGTGTCGGTGAGTGTGGCGGTGTACTTTTCGCCGTCCCATTCAAGTTCAATGTTTTTGGCCTTGCCTGTGGATTTTGCAAAGAAGCTCGGCACTTTGGAATGGGTTTGAACGCTGGCGGCAATGGAATTGTAGTAGCTCATAATTTGGCTATACAGCGGGTGGCCTGTGCTGACCTGATCGCAGATTGCGTCCTTACCGCCTGTGCCTACCTTGTTAAAATCGGCGTCGCGTTCGCCAACGATGGTTTCCCAAACTAAAAGCTGTGTGGCAACGGCGTGAGCCAGCTTGTCGCCGCCCTCATTCTGCGAACGCCAAGAGGTCGAAATTGTACCCGTATAGCCGTACTGAAAGATACGGCCGATAAACAGCTTAATATCATCGGGCGAAATGGTGTGGTTATAGGACGAGGGGTAATTATCCCAAAAGTTCTCGCCTTTTTTGGTGTAGCGGTCGCCCGATTCCTGCGGCACGCCGGGTTCAATGCAGTAACAGATATTGCCGTCATACGAACCCATTGCTCGGACGGTGGTATAGCGCGAAGTTTGTGCGAACCATCCGTTCATAAAATTAAAGCTGCCGTGCCCCCATTCGCCGCCGTAGTTGGCGTCCCCGTCACGGGGAAAGGAAACAAGGCATACCTCGTCGGTTTCCTCTGCGGCATAGGCAGTCGTTCCGAACCCGACAAGGGTAGTAACGCAAATCAAAGCCGCCAGAAACAGCGACATCATTCTTTTAAGTTTCTGCGTTTTCATTCTGTGAAATCCTCCTTGAAATGAAAAAACGCACCGTGTTATTACACAGTGCGCTCAAAGTGAAATATTCGGTTTTGATTTGGATTTAGGCGTAGCCGATATACAGATCGTAGCTCCCGTCGGAGCGAGCCTGCGCCCATATCCAGACATCGGTAATATCCTCGTCCCGGCTGTACCGATTCAGCCTGCTTTCAATGTCCCGGTCAAGGCAAGCGCTGTATGCTCCTGCGGTGATGGGATTGTCCCAGCAGTCAACCGCCGTACTTTCAAGCCGCAGTCCCACGCTTTCCGCATAGCTTCTCGCATAACCGATCCAATAGTCGATATTGAAGTCGGGTGCGGTAGGTTCTGCGGGCGGCGCGGTTTCCTGCGGTGATTCAGTCAGTGCAGGTTCCGGCGTTGGTTTTTCTTCTGCCTGTTGCTGTGTTGGCTGCTGCGTTGGCGTTGGCTTTGGTTCAGTGGTAGGCTCAACGGCTTTCGACGATTCGGGTTTCGGCGTATCGTTTGAAACGACTGTCTGCGGCGATTGTATCCCCAGCGCAGGGCTTTGTTCTGCGGTAGGCTGCGGCGTTTCTGCCTGTGACGATTCCGTTTCCGCCTTAACATCAATAACGCTATCGTCGGAACTCGTTTTACTTTCCGAAAAAGAATCGGTTAGCGTTTCCTTTGGCACAGCGTTTTCGTCAATCTCGCTTCTCAATGCCTCTATATCCGAACTTTCCCGTATTGCCTGCGGATGATTTGTATTCGCACATCCCGATACAGAAACGACAAGCGCTGCCAATAGCATGAATTGTATTGCTTTTTTCATATCGCAAGACCTCCTTTGCAGCTTCATTGTACGGATTTTTGCGTTCTGCTGCAAAGGTGTGAATTGACAGCCCCATAGACATCTCTTTTTTCGGGTAGTGCAGGTAGTTTTTGAGGGGGAGAGGTGTGGAGAGGGGGAACAAGCGAACACCGCCGCACCTTGCCTTATTTTAGGGTATAGATACCCCTTGTTAGGAAAATTTTATCGTCGTTCCATATCTCTTTGCCGTTCACGCTTTCGGTACATTTCCAACGCCTTAACAATGGTATCTTCGATCTTCTGCGCGGGCGTCCCCGGTGCAAAATATTTGCTGATACGCTCTTTCGGCATTTTGAATTGTTCTTTCTGATTTGGCTTTTCCTCCTGCATGATGGAGAGAATCACCTCGTCGGTCAGTCTGCCGTCCTTGCTGAACTCTTTCATTTTAATAGCTTGCGCCAAAGACGGGGTGCAGTCCTCACATTCCATTGTGTCGTGCAGAGATTGCTGCTGGTCTTTGGAAAGATAGGACAGCTCCACGGCAGGACGGAAAGCAATCTTTCCGTCATCCACCATTTGCAGGACAGGCGGGATCAGTTCGGTCAAGCGGATAAAGCGATAAATCTGCGGTTGGCTGTCTCCACTTTTCTGACTTAACTGTTGAGCAGATGTTGTTCCACTTAACTTATTATCCAATGGAGAAGAAGTTAAATCCGTCCTCTGACCCTGCCTTTTCATAGCTTCCAGCTTCATTTTATAGGCAAATGCTTTTTCGGACGGTAAGATCGTTTCCCTTTGAAGATTACTGTCTACCATAATAATGGTAGCTTCATCGTCAGATAGGTTGCGGACGATACATGGAATCTCCGTCAGCTCAGCCAGAGCAGCCGCAAACTTTCGCCTGTGACCTGCGACCATTTCATAGCCGCCGTTCTCTTTCGGTCGGACAAGAGCCGGAACTAACACACCGTATTTTCGGACGCTCTCGACCATTTCAGCCATAGCGTCATCCTGTTTGACCTTAAACGGATGATTCGGAAAGTCGGAGATTTCAGCGGGGTTCAGCGTCACGACCTTTTCAAACTGTGATTCGGCTCGGCTTTCGTCGGTAGAAAACAAATCATCTAACGGCGTCATTCCTAAATCTCTCGTTTTTACGCTCAATCTCCAACACCTCCTTTGTCAACGCGTGATAGGCAGCAGCCACCTTGCCGTTTTTGTCGTGGGCGTAGATACTCTTGCCCCTGCCGCTGGTTTCGGCGGCTCTCACGGAAAAGGGTATTTCCGCCCCAAACACACGGATTTTCTCACCGTAGTGGGCGCGCAGAGAAGCAATGATTTCCTTTGCCTCGTTGGTTCGGCTGTCTACCATCGTAAAAAGAATCCCGTCGATTTTCAGCTTGGGATTGATCTGCCGCTTGACCTGTGAAATGGAGTGCATAAGCAAATCCAGACCCTTTGCCGAGAGAAACGACGGCTGCGACGGTATGATAACGCTGTCCGCTGCCGCAAGGGAGTTAATCGGCATCATACCGAGCGAGGGCATACAGTCAATAAGGATATAGTCGTAGTGAGGTTTGACCTCACCCAGATATGTCCGCAGCGCCCGTTCACGGTTCATAGCGTTTATGAGCCGGATTTCCATACCCGATAGGGTAATGTTTGCCGGGAGCAGGTCAACGCCCTCGCCGTGGTGCAAAATACCGTGTCCGTCGGGAATCGGCGTGTCGTCGATTACACTCTGCATAATGTCCGTCAGGGTAACGGGCAACTCGTCGGGTTTGGCATAACCGAGGGAGAGCGTCAGAGAAGCCTGCGCGTCCGCGTCGATCAGTAGTACCCGTTTGTTTTCCTGCGCCAGACCGATACCGAGACTTGCGGTTGTTGTGGTTTTACCCACGCCGCCTTTTTGGTTCGTCACCGCTATTACTTTACAGTTCGCCATTTTGGGGTTTCCTCCTTTACATAGATTTAGCCGCCTGCGGCGAAGCAGACGGCTATGTACGGAAATGAAAAAGCCGCTTGATTTCTCAAACGGCTTGCAGTTCAGACCCTTGCTTTGAGTGTCTTGCTGTATTTTGCATAATCCTCGCTCAATACATAATCGATCACACAGGCTTTTGGAATCATGTATGTACTTCTTATATAGAAGTGTTTAACTTTGTTTGCCCTCATTATTTTTCGGGCGGTACTGTCACCGATACCTCCGAGCATTGATTGAAATTCGGGGAGGGTTACAACATCGGGAAAAGAAGAAAACAGTTTTTCATAATGTGCGCGTGATTTCATAGCGATACCTCTTTTTTTGAAAATATGTTGTCAATGGCAGAGAAATACGCTATAATATGTTTGCGATTTATAAATCTATTGCGTGTGCTGTTGTGCCCCGTTTTGGGGTTACATCCCTCCGATGTCCCTCCAAAATCCAAAATTCCCGTCAAAATTGAGAAATGCGGAAATGGCAGACGAAACGGAGCTTTTTAACACATCAGTTTCAAAATAATTAGTAATTGCGGGCTTTTAGGTGTCCGTTGACGACCTCCATAGGGGTTTGAGTTCGTTTGTATTCCGTATGAAGCAAATAACTCAAAATCCACCGGTAGCGATACCGTGCCGGTTCGAGTCCGGCCACCGGCACCACCAAAACTCCCAAACCTGTACGGTTTGGGAGTTTTTTTGTTACGGCTTCGCCGCATTTTACCGCCTTATTTACTTTTTTAAAAAAGTACTTGACAAATACATATGAATGGTGTATCATATGAACAGAAATTCAAATGAATGAATATTCATATGAATGGAGGTTGAAATATGGAAAAGCATATGCACGACCACGCCGAAATGCTCAAAACGGTGCGGCACGAGCTGCCGAAGGATGAAATGCTTTGCGATTTAGCCGATTTATTCAAGCTTTTCGGGGATACAACGCGGATGCGCATATTGTTCTCGCTTTTTGAATCGGAAATGTGCGTTTGCGCCATTGCGGAACTGCTGGGTATGACCCAATCGGCAATTTCGCACCAGTTAAAGGTTCTAAAGCAGAGCAATTTAATTGCCTGCCGCAGGGAGGGCAAAACAATCTATTATTTCCTTGCCGATGATCATGTACGAACGATTATAGGTCAGGGATTTAATCATTTAACAGAAGAAAGGAAAACGGAAAATGAAAAAAACATTTGAACTTGAAGATCTCGATTGCGCAAACTGCGCCGCTAAAATGGCGGAGGAAATAAGGAAAATTGAGGGCGTTACCTTTGCGGACGTGAATTTCCTCACCCAGAAAATGACCGTTGAGGCGGATGATAGTGAGTTTGATAACATTATGAAAAAGGCGGTTAAGGTTTGCCGCAGGGTTGAACCCGATTGCCGCATAATACTTAAATAGCAAAAAGGGGAGCTTTTTATGAGCCGCAGACATAAAAAAAGGCTTATCCGCATAATTGCGGCGGCGGTGCTGCTGGTTGCGGCGGCGCTTATTCCCGTTGACGGGTGGTTTAAAGCCGTTATATTCCTTATTCCTTACTTTACCGTAGGGTACGATGTGCTGTGGGGCGCTGTGAGGAACATCGCCCACGGTCAGGTTTTTGACGAGCAGTTTTTAATGTCTATTGCAACCGTAGGGGCGTATGCCTCGGGCGAGTACCTTGAGGCGGTTGCGGTTATGCTGCTTTATCAGGTGGGCGAGCTTTTCCAAGGCATTGCCGTTGGCAAAAGCCGCAAGAGCATTTCAAGCCTTATGGATATCAGACCCGACAGCGCCACGGTGCTGCGTGACGGCGCGGAAATAAAGGTATCTCCCGAGGAAGTATCCAAGGGGGAAACAATTATTGTAAAGCCGGGCGAGAAGATACCGCTTGACGGCACGGTGCTTACGGGCGAGACCTCCGTTAATACCGCCGCGCTTACGGGCGAGAGTATGCCGCGCGATATTAAAGAGGGCGATAAGGTAGTGAGCGGTTCCGTAAATCTTACGGGCGTTATAACCGTGAAAACCGAAAGCGTTTACAGCGAAAGCACGGTTGCGAAAATTCTCGACCTTGTGGAAAATTCATCCTCTAAAAAGGCTAAGGCCGAAAACTTTATTACCCGCTTTGCAAAATATTACACCCCCGCAGTGGTTATAGCGGCGGTTGTGCTGGCTGTTTTGCCGCCCCTTATTATAGGCGGCGGTTGGAGCGATTGGCTGCAGCGCGCGCTCAACTTCCTTGTTGTTTCCTGCCCCTGCGCGCTTGTAATTTCGGTTCCGCTCTCATTCTTCAGCGGTATAGGCGGCGCGTCAAAGCGCGGCGTGCTTATTAAGGGCTCGAATTATCTCGAGGTGCTTTCAAAGGTTGAAACCGTAGTTTTTGATAAAACGGGAACGCTTACAAAGGGCTGCTTTACCGTCAGCGCCATTCACCCCGAAAAATCGGACGAGGCTGAGCTTTTGGACGTTGCGGCAGCGGCGGAGAGCTACTCAAACCACCCGATAGCCGAATCTATAATTGCGGCGCATAAGGGGCACATTGACCCCTCGCGCATAGGCGAGGTAAAGGAACACGCCGGAATGGGAATTGAGGCGGTAATAGACGGCAGAACGATTTTCGCCGGCAACAGCAGGCTTATGGATAAGGTGGGCGCTAAATGGCACAACTGTCACATAAACGGCACGGTTATTCATATTTCCGAAGGCTCTGATTATTTGGGACACATAGTTATTACCGATGAAGTAAAGCCCGATTCAAAGGACGCGATAGCCGCCCTTAAAAAGCTTGGCATTACCAAAACCGTAATGCTCACGGGCGACCGCAGGGAAATAGGCGAGGCAGTAGGCAAGGAGCTGGGGCTTGACGAAATTCACGCAGAGCTTATGCCGGCGGATAAGGTATCGTCGGTTGAAAAGCTGATAAGCGAAAACAAGACCCTTGCCTTTGTGGGCGACGGCATAAACGACGCGCCCGTGCTGGCGCGCGCCGATGTGGGCATAGCAATGGGCGCTATGGGCAGCGACGCGGCTATTGAGGCGGCGGATATAGTGCTTATGGACGATAAGCCCTCAAAGCTGGCGGAGGCAGTTAAAATTGCGAGAAAAACTATGGCTATAGTGCGGCAGAATATAATATTCGCGCTGGCGATAAAGGCGGCGGTGCTGCTGCTGAGCGCCGTAGGTCTTGCGAATATGTGGATAGCAATTTTCGCTGATGTCGGCGTTACGATAATAGCGATATTAAACGCCATGCGCGCTATGAATTCATAAAAATTTAAAAAAGTGCTTTACAAATAAAGAAAAATGTGGTATAGTAACTTTCGGTAAATCCTTTAAGACGGTACAGAGATACCGGCAAGGCTTGAAATAATGACGCTTTTGTGCCTGTATTATGCTGTTTTTTCAGCGCCTTGCCGTGTGCAGGGCGCTTTTTTCAGCGCTTATTTTCGGGGGGCGAAAAAATGGAGAAATTCAAGGCGACGCTTATGGATGAAGCGGCGGTTGCGCGTGCGCTCAAACGCATATCGCACGAAATACTCGAAAAAAACAACGGCACCGAAAATCTTTGTATTATAGGAATAAAGCGCCGCGGCGTATCGCTTGCAAAAATTTTAGCCGATAATATTTTTGCCATTGAGGGGGTACGCGTTCCTACAGGCGAGCTTGATATAACCTTTTACCGCGATGATCTTACAGCAATTTCGCCCGACCCGGTAATTCACCCTACAGAGCTTGAGTTTTCGGTAGTGGGTAAAAAGGTTGTTTTGGTGGACGACGTGCTTTACACCGGCAGAACAGTGCGCGCGGCACTGGACGCGCTTATGAGCCACGGCAGAGCGGCGGCGGTGCAGCTGGCAGTGCTTATTGACAGAGGACACCGGGAGCTGCCCATACGCGGCGACTATGTAGGAAAAAATATTCCCACCTCTAAAAACGAGGTTATAGCGGTTAAAATTCCGCCGTATGACGATATAACGGCGGCGGAGCTTTACGAGGTATAAACGGCTTGTGCCGTGTATATAAAAAACGCGCCGGGGTTCAATTGAGGAGTTTAGGCGCTAAAACGGAGGAAGTAAAATATGAAACTTATCTACGGGGTTAAGGACAAACCAAGCTTCGGCAAAGTAATTGTTTTTGCTTTGCAGCAGCTGCTCGCAATTCTTGCGGCGACAATCGCGGTGCCTACAATAGTGCAGAACGGAATGTCGCAATCGGCAGCGCTTTTCGGCGCGGGCATAGGCACACTGGTATATCTTCTGTTCACAAAGTTCAGAAGTCCGGTATTTTTGGGCTCGTCATTCGCGTTTATCGGCTCAATGCTGGCGGCATTTGCGGGCGCGGCTTCCGCTAAAGCGGGCTATGTAGGTTTAATTCTCGGCGCTGCTTTTGCAGGTCTTGTATATGTTGTTATTGCAATCGCAGTTAAATTTGTCGGTGTAGGCTGGATAAATAAATTGATGCCGGCAGTAGTTATAGGACCCACCGTTTCAATAATCGGCTTGTCACTTGCGGCAAACGCGGTAAGCGATATTACCAAGGGCAAGGTGCTCGACGGCGACGGAAATTCAGCCGCCAACCCGCTTATTTGCCTGCTTTGCGGACTTATAACCCTTTTGGTTGTAACAATCTGCTCGGTTTACGGCAAGAAAATGGTAAAGCTTATTCCTTTCATTATAGGCATACTTGCGGGCTATGCAGCCGCTGCAATCTTTACGGTTATAGGCATTGCTACAGATAATCAGGCGCTCCAGATAATAAACTTTGAAGTATTTAAAAATATGAGCATTGTTTCCGTGCCCGATTTCACATTCTTTGAGGCGGCAAAGGGAATAAGCGAAATCAACGGTCAGTACATAGCAACGGTTGCGGTTGCGTATATTCCGGTTGCGTTCGTTGTGTTTGCCGAGCACATTGCAGACCACAAGAACCTCTCATCGGTAATTGAACAGGATCTTCTTGAAGACCCGGGACTTCACAGAACCCTGCTCGGCGACGGCGTAGGCTCTGTTGCCGGCGCTGTATTCGGCGGCTGCCCGAACACCACCTACGGCGAATCGGTAGGCTGCGTTGCAATAACAGGTAACGCTTCCGTTGTAACCATATTTGCAACGGCAATACTTTCAATTATAATTTCCTTCTTCGGTCCGTTTGTAACCTTCCTTTCCACAATTCCCAACTGCGTAATGGGCGGCGTGTGCGTAACCCTTTACGGATTTATAGCCGTATCGGGTCTTAAAATGATACAGGAGGTTGACCTGAACGATAACAGAAACCTCTTTGTAGTAGCCGTAATTCTTATCTGCGGTATAGGCGGTCTTACCGTATCGTTCGGTAAAATTACAATCACCTCTATTGCCTGCGCGCTTATTCTCGGAATAATCACAAACATTATTCTTGGCAGCAAAAAGAATAAAGCTGACTAAAAGGCTCGACTGCCGTATTATACAACTTAATATTAAAATAAAGGCAGACGCACGGAAAAAACCTGTGCGTCTGCCTTTTTCTTATGTTAAAACTATTCAATGTAAATGATGACTGCGGCACACATCGTCCGCCGCCGGCTGGAGTTGCGGCGTGCGGTCCGGCTAGAAAGCAGCGATCACACCCCGCTTGAGGTCATACGGCCCGCAGAGTAATTCGCCGTAAAATGTAATATAACGTATGCAAAATTTGCAAAAAATTATTTTTATGTTTTGGGGAAAGCTGCCCGCTATATTTTTATTATTATGGGCATAACCCCGTTTTTCTCAATATCAATAACAGCGTAGCTTTTGCCGCCATCGCGCGGCTCGGCACAGGAGCCGGGATTCACAACGTACAATCCGTCCTCATATAATATTTTTGAGACGTGGGTATGCCCGTAAAGCGCAATATCACAGCCGGCGGCGCGGGCTGCGGAAATCAGCCTTTCGGTGCCGTATTTAACGCCCAGAGTATGACCGTGGGTGAAAAATATCCTGTGCCCGTAAAGCTCCGCTATATCGGTTGAGGGGTAGGAAGAAAAAATATCGCAGTTCCCGCTGACTGTATGAAAAACCTTATCAGGGTAAAATTTCATAAGCTCATCAATATCTCCCGTCACGTCTCCTAAAAAGAAGACGTGGCGGGCGTTTTGCTGTGCGTCAAGTATTTTGCTCACATTGCCGCTTCTTCTGTGTGAATCCGAAATAACAACAATTCTCATTATAACACCTATTCTACAAATTTGGTTTTCAACATAATATATTAAGGGGGGTCAGAGCTATGAATAATAACGATATTAACAAGCAAAGACTGATTGACACGCTGCTTTCCTCATCCGGCGGGAAGCTGAGCCGCGACAGCATAAGCCGCGCCGCTGACGGCAAGGATATTACACCGCTTGTGAACAGCCTGTCGCCGGAGGACAGGGAAAAACTGAACAGGGTTATGTCCGATAAGGAAAGTATGGAAAAGCTGCTTAAAAGCCCGCAGGCGCAGCTTATATTAAAATCGGTATTAAAGGGCGGAAAAAACGATGGACGAACTGGGCGATAAGCTCTCGGCAATACTGAACGACCCCGAAAGTATGGAACGCGTTAAGCAAATGGCACAGAGCCTTTTGGGGGGAGAAGCCGACAGCGCAGCTCTGCCGGATATACCGGCGGAGCCTGCCGCACAGCCGGGCGATGATATAAATATAAAGCAGATAGTATCGCTTTTTTCCAAAATGAAGAACACTGCGGACGATTCACGCGTGCAGCTGATCTACGCTCTGCGCCCGCATTTAAGCGAGGAGCGTCGCGCGCGGGCTGATACCGCTATAAGACTGCTCAAGCTGCTTGATATGCTGCCGCTTATAAAGGAAAGCGGGTTTTTGAAGGGGATTTTATGAGTGAAAACGATTTTATGCGGCAGCAGCAGGCAGCCGTTGAAAAAATGCGTGAAATGAGCCGCAAGGCAGCTGAAAGCTCCGGGCAGCCAATGCCGCCTGTGCCGCCCTTTGTAAGGCTGCAAAACAGGCAGGGCGGGGCGCAGAATCAAGGCTCTGCCGCGCCTCAGCGTCAAAGCCCGCCGCCCCGCCCGCAAAGCACACCTGCGCCGGAAGAAAAAAACGAAGAAAATTTCCTTTTTCCCGCCCGAAAAGGCGGGCTTTCCTCGTTGCCGTTTTTAGATTTGCTGGGCAGTGACAGCGACCTGCCGCTGATTATAGGTCTGCTGCTTATTTTGTTCAGCGAAAAGGCGGATAAAAAACTGCTTTTTGCACTGATTTATATAATGCTGTAGGCATAAATTGTTGGAAATTTACGGAATATTTTTTTGCATTTTTTACATTATGTAAACTCGGACAACCTTAAAAGTTTTCCTACTTATCCACCGTGATATCCACAGTTACACACACTTTCAAACGAGAAAATCAGCTTTTCAAGGCTTTTTCGGTGGATAACTGTGTTGATAAGTTGAATAAATCTTTATTCACTGTAAAATGAATAAAAAAATTATGTAAAGTATTCGTCAAAATTCGACCTGCTGTTTTTCACTTTCTTTTCATTGCGCGCAGCCTTTGCTTATCCTCATCCGATACGCGGCGCGATTCCAGCATTTTTTGAATAGATTTGTTATAAGTCCAATCGTCAAAGCAGCAGGTTTCAAGAAAACGGTAGGTTTTATCACGGTATTTCGCCATAGCCGTGGCGGTACACCAGGCTGCCGCCATCTTATAATAATACTCATCATTGTGCGCTATGCGCAAAGCCGCGAAAACCCGGTCAATATATTCATCGTTCAAATAGTGCGACATCATTGTAACAACCGCTATGCGCATATAATAGGTCTTGCCCGAGGCAAGGTAAACTGTAAGCCGCTCCCATACCTCCGACTGGTGTTTTTCGCACTGCTTAAATGATTGGCAGAGTATATCGCAGGTTGACCAGTTATCAACGTAGCGTGCGGCTTTATCAAAGTATTTTATAAGCGTGTTTATATCCGACTTTGTTTTACCGAGTACATAAGCATACAAAAAACACATTTCCATGCTTGAAAAATCGCAGCAATCCAAAAATTGCATGCCCTCTCCCCTTTTTACAATTTCTGCCGCCATAGCCCGCAAAGCGGGCAGGCGCACGCCGATTAGCGGCAGTGAGGCTTCGGGTATCAACTTTTTTGAAAAATCACGGTATACGTCCTCCGCCCTCATATTCAGTTCCTTTTTTATATCCTCAATCATTTTTTCACTTCCCGAAATTAAAACAGATAAAAATAAAAAGTCCCGTACACTCTTAGGCTCCTTCTGACGAGGGTTGCTCCCCACGGTGTGGGGAGACGTCAACGCAGTTGACAGAGGGGACCGCCGCCGTCAGTGGCTGTCGAGTGTAACGAGACTGAGGGAGAGAAAAGGTTAGATTTTAAGCCTTTCTCTCTTTTCGTCAAGGCTTAAATAATAACTGCACTCTCAGTATTATTCAAGTATATAAATTTCAACATTACGAACGCCGAAGGATACGCATGCGCTGCGGGTGGACATAAACAGGTCAACGCCCGTGGGGTGACTGTTTACAAATCCGCCGGTATCGGCTGCTACGGCATAGCCGTAAATAAAGCTGCCGTCCGCTGTTCTTATATACATTTTGGTGCCGTAGGGTATTACCTTGGGGTTTACGGCTATATAGCCGGGCTGCGGGGCAACGCCTGTGGCGCAGTTATGACCCGTGTAGGTATACGCCGTGGCGCGGGACACCATTTTAGACTTATATTTCAGCGGTACGCCGTTTTTATCAAATTCAATATTAAGAGCAGGGGTAAGGGTTGAAACGCCCTTAAAGGACGAATTATCAGCCGTGGCGGTGCTTTTTGCCGCCGCCTTTTTTGTTCCAATAATTTTTTTGCCGTTTACGGCGCTTTTAACTACTTCCTCACCTGTTACGGTGCGCCCTGATGATACGCCGTTTACTATCTTTTCGGTGTATCTTACACGCTTTTCGCCGTCAACGCCCGTTTCCACCGTTTCGCTGCCCGCCGCCTTTGCCGCGGAATAAACAGTTTCAAGCGTGTGGGGTATAACCTCGGTGTAGCTGCCGTCTACATATTCTATATCGGCGTAATCAATATAAACCGTGTCGCTGACCTCGGTATCAACCGCGGGCTCTACAAAATCATGCTCATCCGGTGTAAGACCCGCGGCAGTCAGCACGTCAAGAACCGTGCCGCCCGTAAACTCAACCTCGAGCGTGTTATCGCCCACGGTAATAAACACTGGGAAAGAATAAGCAATCTCAACCGTTGTAAGGTGGTTTTCCACCTTTGTTTTCATTATCTGGTAACGCTCCGACTTTAATTTAAGACCGGAAAGTATATTTGCAACGTTTGCGTTTACCGAACGCACGGTGTATGTCTTCTCGTCGTCAAACACCTTTACTGTATTGAGCGAAAAGCCGAGTAAAGTAATAACCGCTATTGTGAACGCGGTCATAGCCGCTATACACCTTACGCGCGTCTGTCTTATGAAGTCGGGGTCCGACAGACGATACTTTATTTTTTCTAACATCAAATGACTCCTTTGAATCAAATCTCGCAAGCCGAGGCATATTATAAACCCTTAAGGCTACAATGTCAAAGTCGCAAAAAGTCAGGTTTTTGGTTAAAATGACGGTTAAAAAGCGGTTACAAAAAGGTTACAAACCTGTAACCTTTTCTTCTGGGGACTTAAAATGTCATTTTTTTACATAAAACTTGTGCAATCCTACAAAATCACATAAAGTGGCGCGTCGGACAGCCTGTATACTTCTATTTTACACCAAAAGTGGGGGATATATTCATTTTTTCAAATTAAAAGCACAATATAAGGAAAAATTAAAATAAAAAAATTTTTATTATTTTAATATGTCTGTCTGTTAAAATCATTACCGCCCGCTATGTTCAATAGTAAAACAGCACCGCCGCATAGAGAATGTTCTCCGTGCGGCGGTGCTGTTTTACTTTGGGTTATTTTACACGCTCTGCTGCTTCGTCAGAAGCCTTGTTTGCAATCAGATCACCTTCTTTTTCTGACTATGGCGATCACAACGGTTACAAGGTTCAGGAGCAGGGATGTACCCGAAACGGATACTGCTGCGGTACCTTAGCGGCATCTCTTATCGGCGTTACATCGCTTATATTCAATGCGAAAGGAAATCCGTTCGGGCAATTTCTTATGGTGATATTCAGTCTGCTGTACGGAATCATTTTCTTTACATTCTCTTATTACGGTGAAATGCTCACCTATCTCGGAATGACAATGCCCATGGCAATATTCGCTCTTATTTCGTGGCTGAAAAACCCGCATAACGGCAACAAAGCGGAGGTAAAGGTAAATAGTCTCGGCAAAAATGCGGATAACACAAGGGCATAAGGTAAAAACAGAGCCGTACTTTTTCAAGATTTATAAGTATAGGTCTTATATAGCTTCTTTTAACCTATTCGTCTGTGTGTTACCGCTCAACTCCTTGTAGGTTCGCCTGATAAAGATAGCCGCAATTACAAAGGTCAGAATATCTGCCGCCGGGAAAGACCACAGCAGTCCGTCCAGTCCCATAAAAATCGGCATCAGGATAGGCAAAAACACGCCGAAAATGATCTCACGGGTTAGAGAGATTGTCGTGGACACCGCTGCCTTACCCAAAGCCTGTAAATAGATAAAAGTGCCCTTATTTACCGTTGCCGGAATCATCATACACAGATAGATACGGAAGCATTTTACGGCAAAATCCGTATAATAAGCGCTTTCATTGGCTGCACCGAACAGATTGGCGATTTGCAGTGGGAAGCACTCCACGATGATAAGGGCAATGCCGCCGACTACCGCTTCGGCAATCAGAAGATAGGTAAAGAGCGTTTTGGCGCGGTCTTTATGCCTTGCGCCAATGTTATAGCCGACCACGGGAATACAGCCGGCAGCCAAACCGATCGCGATAGAAATCGCAATTTGAAAGAATTTCATTACAATGCCGAGTACCGCCAGAGGAATCTGCGCATATTCCGTCTGACCGAAAACGGGGTCCAAAGCACCGTATTTCATACAGGTATTTTGAACAGCCGCCATTGAGATCACAAGGGAAACCTGCGCCAAAAAGCTGGTCATACCCAAAGCGAGAAACTTCGGGATCAGCGTGCCGCTCAACCTGAAACTGTCTTTTTTAATTTTAACCGCCTTCATGTGGCGCAGGTACCAAACGGAAAGAGCGGCAGTCAAAATTTGCCCAATCACCGTTGCCACGGCTGCGCCCATCATTCCCCACTTAAAAGCATAAATGAAAATGGGGTCGAGAATTATGTTCGCAACTGCACCGCTGAGGGTCGCTGCCATTGCAAACCTTGGGCTGCCGTCACTGCGAATGATGGGATTCATTGCCTGACCGAACATATAGAACGGAACACCGAGCGCTATCCAAAAGAAATACTCATTGGCAAGAGCATATGTTTCCGCATTGACTTTACCGCCGAACAGCGTCAGTATCGGCTTCATAAAAAGAAGATAAATAACTGTCAGAACAATGCTGCTTACAACGCAAAGAACTATAGAGTTACCGACACTGCGGTGAGCGTCCTCCTGCTTGTTGCCTCCCAGAGCAATGCTGACAAAGGCACAGCAGCCGTCGCCTATCATTACGGCAACAGCCAGCACCAGAACCGTAAGCGGAAACACCACGGTATTAGCCGCATTACCGTATGAGCCGAGATATGCGGCGTTTGCAATGAAGATCTGGTCAACGATGTTGTAAAGCGCACCAACCACCAATGAGATCACGCAGGGAATCGAGTATTTTCGCATGAGCTTGCCGAGTTTTTCTGTTTCCAGAAAAGAATTTTGCTTTGGTTCCATTGGAACAACCTCCTTTTTGACAACAAAAAAGCGCATACCCTCCGTATGCGCAAAAAACGATACAAAGGGGCACATCTGTTTCGTATCAGATTGCATTGCTGCCCTCTTGTATCGTGTCAATTTTGTTATTCAATTTACGGATAATTATAGCAGAAAAAGGCGGAAAAATCAAGAGATTTTTTTGAATACTCAGTTTTAAGTGCAGCAGTTAATTCAAGCTTATTCTGCAATATAATAAGGCGCAAAAGCCTGTAATGTACGATTTTTATTGATTGATGTACCGCACAAATGCACTCTGGAAGGCTTTGTAATAGCTTCTTCCCATCGGCAGCGTTTCGCCGCTTTGCAGAGAAATCTCGGTCCGCCCGATCTCCCGTACCTCATCTAAATTCACAAGATAACTGTTGTGGCAGCGTGCAAATTGCCCCATAGGAAGCTGCTTTTCAAAATCCGAAAGCGATAGATGCACCAGCTTATTCCCGATATGTACCACAACCGTTTTCGGTATGTAATTAAGCTTGAGATCAGTGTGGATCGCACTTGCCAGTGCTTCTCGATGCACGGGCTTTAAGAGAAAATGGATAGGCTGAACGCCGTACCCATCGCTAAGATAATCCTCACAGGCTGTTACAAAAATGATAGATACCCGTTTGCCTTTTTCCCTTAAAGAACGGGCAAGCTCCATACCCGTCATACCGTCCATTTGAATATCCAATATCAGCAGGTCAAAAGGACAGCCTTCAGCGTTCAGCCGTTTTTCAAGCTCACAGGCCGAGCAAAAAGGCTCAAGCCTATATTCAACACTGTCATTAGTTAAAATATCACTGCAAAGAGAACATAAATTTTCTCGTATTATATCGTCATCATCGCAAATTGCAATTCGGTATGTGCTCATTTTCTCACCTGTAAATTCGGAACTATTTTGTTTGATTATATCATAATGCCGGGCATATTGAAACAAAGTCCGGCGCAGCGTTATTTATAACGCAGACAAATTTCAAAGTTATTAATTATTTTATATTGACAATTCACCGAAAATTTAATATAATTATTTAGGCAATACAATCAGGGTACAATTCTTCCCATAGCGGGAAATTTATCCGTTTATATTGTCTCGTCATAAAAATATTTCAAGTCGTATAAATTAAACATCGAGGTGTGGCGCAGTTGGTAGCGCGGGTGGTTTGGGAGCATAGATTTCCCATTCAGTCCCTGAAAAGAAAAACCGCCGAAACCCCTTTAACGGTGCGGATTTCGGGCAGTTTGTAAAAATCAAAAAAGCCGTCAAATTTGTGCCTGACCACATATTTGACCACTTACACGACCACAATTTAATAGCATATCGGGGTGTGGCGCAGTTGGTAGCGCGCGACGTTTGGGACGTCGATGCCGCAGGTTCGAACCCTGTCACTCCGACCAATTTTAAGCGATTTCAGTGTTTTTTAACTGCAATCGCTTATTTTTTAGAATGAATATTGACAAATGAAATTTTTCTGATATACTGTAGTGATTTAGTTCGCAGGACTGAATGGTCGGTTAGGGAGATCATTTTTAGGAGATAAGCATAATGCATGATTTCAGGTATGTAACAAAAAATAAAGCAAAGCCCATAAAGGAAGAACTATATCAAATTCTTTATAAGGTACAGAATTTGGTACGCGATAAGTTCACTTTTAGCTTCAAACCAGTCGGCAGTTCAAGCCGTAACATGATAACCTACGATGCAAAATCTAACATCGGTTTTGACTTCGATATCAACATCGAGGTCAATGACGATAATGAGGATTTTGAACCTAAAGAAATACGGACAATAATACGTACTGCTATCGACCGTGTTGCACCTCGCTATGGATATAAATCTTGCGAGGACTCCACTCGCGTTCTTACGATTAAAAAGGTTGACACTTCTCATTCTCGCATTATTCATAGCTGTGATTTTGCAATAGTGTATAACTGCACTGATGGCAGACAACAGTATATTCGGTTCAACAAAGATAACAATTATTATCATTGGGAATATCAGGGGAAGGGTTTTGTAGGATTAGAAAAGAAAATAGATTGGTTAAAAAGGGAGAACCTTTGGGGCGAGTTGCAGGATTATTACATATACAAGAAAAACTGCAATGATAACCCTGATAAACACTCCCGTTCGATTTTTGCAGAATCAATAAATGAAATGTGTCAGAAAAACGGATATCGCAGGTAAGACTTTTCTTTGTCTACAGCGACGAAAATTTTGACAGAGTGACTTTTTCGGTCACCCTGTCATTTTCTCTTTTTCCGCCTTAATTTGCGCCTTGACCTCTGTAATCATTTCCGCGAGCTTTTCTTCGCATTCTTCTCGCGTCTTGGCGTAGATATTATGGCTTTTACGTTTGCCGTAGGCGTTAGTCGGCGTATACCGTCCCTCGTATAGGTGGTCGTTGATCATCGTGACACAGCCCGTCCCAGGCTTGCGTATTTTGGGCTTGTACGGCGTGAATTCGATCGGGACGGTGTCTTGCCCTGCCGACGGCTGAGCCGTCGGCATTTGGGCGTCTGTGCCGCCGATTTTGCGGTCAATATGCACTGCCGCCTGCCTTTGCATGGTATCGGTGATA
>ERZ857969.2101-NODE-2101-length-24145-cov-3.351972_pt1 | contig 24145 bp, 19 predicted proteins | sample MGYA00519864_ERZ857969 | MGnify/ENA primary metagenome ERZ857969 (study PRJEB31778, sample SAMEA3449382) | human gut metagenome | biome: human gut; feature: human-associated habitat; material: faeces | place: United Kingdom | collected 2010/2012 ... | reverse complement strand
TTTTTGATGCGAATATTGCCGTACGAGGTCTTGCGCGTCTCAAAAGTGGATTCCAGCTTTGCGCGCTCGAACACCTGATAGCGCACGCCTCTGGTCGAAGTGTGCAGGAAGAAGAGCCCTGTAAATTTTTCACGTTCCTCCATCTCACACAGACAGGTTAAGAGAATGCCGGGACGGTTTTTCTTCATCTGGATCGGGATTGTAAAGACGTCCAGTGCCCCGGCTGCCATAAAGATCTCCGTTGCAAGTCCCAGCGCTTCGCCGGTCATATCGTCGATGTTGCAGGAGATCGATAAAATGGTATCGTCACAGGAGTACGGTTCCTCTTCGGCAGCAAGATAGGAGGCGGTGTCGCCGAGGAAAGCGCGGACACAGTTTGCGATGCCGAAATCCTTCGACCCGATGCCGTAGCCGATCTCTGATGCGGTCATGGTCGGCATGGGGAGATAGCGCAGCACATAATAGTGCAGGATGGCAGCGCCCGTCGGGGTTAAAAGTTCGCCGGTCACGGAGCCGGTGTAGAACGGAATGCCGCGCAGAAGCTCGGCGGTCGCCGGGGCTGGAACCGGCAGTACGCCGTGCGCACATTTTACAAAGCCGTTTCCGACGTGAAGGGGCGACGCGAGAATCTGCTCCGGTGCGATCGTGCGGATTAAAAGCGCGCAGCCGACCACATCCGCGAGTGCGTCGAGTGTTCCCACCTCGTGAAAATGGATCTGCTCTAACGTGGTGTCGTGTACTTTTGCTTCTGCCTCTCCGAGCAGGCGGTAGATGGCGAGCGCATCGTCCTTTACCTCTGCGGGAAGATCAAGGGATGCGATCTCCTCGCAGACGGCGGCGTAGGTGGTGTGCGTGTGGGAGTGTCCGTCCTCCGCAGAATCGGACGCTTCGTGGGCAAAGGATGCATCCGGACTCTCTGCATGCGTGTGATGGGCATGTCCCGCCTTGACATCGAGAGAGACCTCCTCGGTACCGTCCACCGTTACTTTCATGTGGGTTCCGTTGATACCGCAGCTTACGGCGGATTCCGGAGAAAGCACGATATGATAAGGGGCAAAGACGGTGTTCATCTTGTGCAAAAACCATTCTTTTTGATCGCAGATCTCATAAAGGGCACTCATCAGCATATCTCCGGCAGCACCCATATTACATTCCAGATAAATTGTTTTCATAGTGAGAAGAAACCTCCTGTTAGAGTGATGGATGGTGTGATCAGCCGCCGATGTGGTTGATCATGCTTGCAAGGTAGCCCGCGCCGAAGCCGTTGTCGATGTTGACGACAGATACGCCGCTGGCGCAGGAATTGAGCATGGACAATAGCGCGGAAATGCCGTGAAAGCTGGCGCCGTACCCAACGCTTGTGGGAACGCCGATGACAGGGCAGTCCACGAGACCGCCGATGACGCTGGCGAGAGCGCCCTCCATGCCTGCGACGGCGACGATGGCATTGGCGGATGAGAGCAGCTCCATGTTGGAGAGCAGGCGGTGCAGTCCCGCGACGCCGACGTCATAGACGCGTACGACCTTGTTGCCGAGCACTTCTGCCGTTAAGGCTGCCTCCTCCGCGACGGGAATGTCGCTCGTGCCGCCTGTGGCTACGACGATGGTTCCCTCCGCTGTGATATGCGGCGTACGGTTCACAATGCCGATGCGGGACGCCTCATCGTAGAACAGCGTAAAACGCTCGGAGAGGTAAGCAGCGGATTCCGGGGAAAGCCTCGTGATTAAGATATTCTCCGGACAGTGGGCGAGCAGACTGTTCGTGATGCCCGCGATCTGTTCTTTGGTCTTGGAGGCTCCGTAGATCACTTCCGGCGCTCCCTGACGCACTTCGCGGTGATGATCGACCTTGGCGTACCCGAGATCCTCAAAAGGAGCCAGCTTTAACTGCGCGTAGGCTTCGCTCGCGGTGAGCGTTCCGTTTTCAATATTATTAAGAATCGTTCTGATATGATCGTTTTCCATGATGTCCTCCATGTCTGTAATTAACCATATTATACCCATTGTACGGCGGGATTGCAAGAACGCGCAGGCGCTTGAAAGCCCGGAATTTAGTACATTTATACAAAAAATGGAAACTGATTTTGTGAATTCGGTTTCTTGTGAGAACCTGGAAATCGTGATAGAATAAAGGAAACCAGAAAAAGAAAAATAGTTTCCAAAAGAGGGAGGTGACATAGATGCAGCAGAAAGAAGTGATCCTGGAGGGAACGATCAAGGCGTTCAATGAGAAAGGCCTGAAGTTCACCATGGACGATGTGGCAAAGATCCTCGGAATGAGCAAAAAGACCATATATACCGTATTCCGCGACAAGGAGTCGATGTTTCTTGCGATGGTGGATTACATGTTCGATTCCATTAAGGAGAGTGAACAGCAGATCGTGGAGGACGATGCGCTATCTACGGTGGAGAAGATCAGACGGATTCTCGGAGTGATCCCGGAGAGTTACCGGGATGTGGATTTCAGACAGCTTTATCTGTTAAAGGACAAGTATCCGGTAATTTACAAACAGGTGGAAAAGAGACTGGAGACCGGCTGGGAGACAACGATCCAGCTTCTGGAGCAGGGAATGGCGGAAGGCGTGATCCGCAAGGTCAGCATTCCGATTGTGAAGATGATGCTGGAAGCTACGGTAGAACAGTTTTTCCAGAGAGATATCCTGATTCAGAGCGGGCTTTCCTATCTGGAAGCGCTCGATGAGGTGGTTTCGATTCTGGTAAACGGAATCGTGGTTCCGGAGGCGGCGGGATAAACACGTGGCAATGCAGGAAGGTGGCAGGCGAAGGTAGAACATGGAGAACAGAGTATATTTAAATGACGACTGGAAGTTTTCGGAACAATTTACGGAAGAAATGCTGGGCGATGGCTTCGACGTGGGAAATATGACTCCGGTACGGCTTCCGCACACGGTGAAGGAGACACCGCTTCACTATTTTGACGAATCTGTTTACCAGATGGTCAGCGGATACCGCAGAGATGTCTATATTCCGGAAGAATGGAAAGGAAAACGTCTGCTGCTCACGATTGACGGGGCGGCGCATGAGAGCGAAGTCTACTGGAACGGGAAGAAGATCGGGGAACATCACTGCGGCTACACGGCATTCACGATGGACATCAGCGACGATGCCGTCTACGGCATCCGCAACACGCTGGTGGTCAAGGTGGACAGCAGGGAGAGCGTGAATATACCGCCGTTTGGATTTGTGATTGACTATATGACATACGGCGGACTCTACCGTGAGGTGTGGCTCGACATCAAGGAGAAAACCTATCTGAAGGATGTGTTTGTGCGGGGAGATCTTTCCGGTGACTCCGGCAGACTGATCTCCGAGATTACGGCGGACGGCGGCGGGGAGAATCTTAGCGTCAGACAGAAGATCAAAAGATGCGGCGAGAGCGGCTACCGTCTTCTGGGCGAATGTGAACTGACCGGAACAAAGCTTGTGCTCGACTATACGGTGGAATCCGTTCTGCCGTGGGACACCGTTCATCCGGTCTGCTATGAGGTGTGCACACAGCTCATCCAGGATGAAAAGGTGCTGGATGAAAATGTGACGGTCACAGGCTTTCGACATGCCGAGTTTAAGGCGGACGGTTTTTATCTGAACGGTAAAAAAGTAAAGCTCCGCGGACTCAACCGACATCAGAGCTATCCGTATGTGGGATATGCCATGCCGGAATCCATGCAGCGGATGGACGCGGATATTTTAAAGTATGAGCTTGGCGTCAACGCCGTGCGGACATCCCACTATCCGCAGTCCCATTACTTTATCGACCAGTGTGACAGAATCGGACTTCTGGTATTTATGGAGATTCCGGGATGGCAGCACATCGGTGATGAGGCGTGGAAGAACCAGGCGGTTATAAATGTGCGCGATATGGTGATGCAGTACCGCAACCACACGTCGATCATTCTCTGGGGCGTGCGCATCAATGAGTCGCAGGACGATGATGATTTTTACCGCAGGACAAACGCGGCGGCGCACGAACTTGATCCCTCCAGACCGACAGGCGGTGTGCGGGCGCACAAAAAGAGCAGTTTTCTGGAGGATGTCTACACTTACAATGATTTTGTGCATGACGGAACAAACCGGGGATGTGAGAAAAAGACGTCTGTGACTTCCGATCCGAAAAAGCCGTATCTGATCAGCGAGTACAACGGACATATGTATCCGACCAAGGCGTTCGACTGGGAGGAACACCGCGTGGAACACGCGCTGCGGCATGTGCGGGTGCTCGACGCTGCGGCAGCGGAGGGCGACATTGCGGGAAGCTTCGGCTGGTGTATGTTTGACTACAACACACACAAGGATTTCGGCAGCGGAGACCGCATCTGTTACCACGGCGTGATGGATATGTTCCGCAATCCGAAGCTGGCGGCGAGGGTCTATGAATGCCAGCAGGAGGAGCATACGGTTCTGGAACTGAGTTCTTCCATGGACATAGGGGAGCACCCGGGCTGCAACCGCGGCGAGACCTACATTTTTACCAACGCAGACAGTGTGCGGATGTACAAAAACGACCGTTTTATCAAGGAATACAAGAGAGAGGATTCCCCGTGGAAACATCTGCCGCACGGACCGCTCGTGATCGACGATTATATCGGAGATGCGATCGAGAAGGACGAACATTTTACAACGGCGCAGGGAAAGGGAATCAAGGATGCGTTGAATGCGACCGCACGCTACGGACTGTCGCATCTTCCGAAATCCGTGTATGTGACGGCGCTTAAGATGCTGCTCCTTTATCACATGAAGCCGACCGGTGCGGTGGTGCTCTATAACCGCTATATCGGAGACTGGGGAGGCACTTCCACGACATACCGGTTTGAGGCGGTGTCGGACGGCGGCGTGACTGCGGAACTCATCAAAAAGCCGATGACAAAGGTTGTACTTTTTGCACGGGCGGATCACACAGGACTTCAGGAGAAAAGCACCTACGATGTGGCGGCCATCCGGATTGAGGCGCGGGACGAATACGGCAATCTGCTTAGCTTCTTTAATGAGCCGGTAAGCTTTGAGGTGAGCGGACCGGTGGAGCTGATCGGACCGTCCGTCATCTCGCTGGAGGGCGGAATGGGCGGCACTTATATAAAGACGACGGGTGAGAGCGGTGAGGCACGGCTTGTCATCCGGAATGCACAGACCGAACCGGTGGAACTGCGCTTTGCGGCAGCGGCAGAGCGACAGAGATTGTAAGAGAAGAGAGGGAACACAGGCAATGGAAGAAAAATCAAAAGTTATTTTTGGCAATCCGATGCCGGATAAGGTATACCGGAAAGCGGTAAAGTCGAAAAAGAAATATGCAAAAAAGTTCGGGGACGATGCAGGGGCAGATTATCCTGCAATCGTGAAGAAGAATGAATACATCGGCGATATGCTGGACGTACATGACATCCGTGTGGGAGAGACGGGAGAAAACGTGGGATTTGACACGGAAAAGGGAATCATCGTCGGCAACATCCGCATGGGATTCGGACATTACCGCATTTCCATGGCGATCGCATCTGCGGCACATTCCATGGGCTATGTACCGTACTGGATGGACTTGAATTCCTACCCGCAGACGACCTGCACAAAAGTTATTGGTGCGCAGAATGATCTGTATTCCCTGGGATCAAGACTTTCCCAGAAGAGCAGACTGTTTAACCGTCTGGTCTGGGAGCCGATGAACTATGAAGGCTTCCGGAAGCTTTCCTACAATGCCGCGGATCAGAAAAACGCGGAACTGATGGCTCCGGTCTATGCGAATGTGCCGAAGGAGATTCCGGTGGTGGCGACACACGTGTGGCCGGCGCAGGCGGCAATCCATGCGGGAATGAAGCATGTGGTCAACGCGATTCCGGACAACTGGCCAATGGCGCTGCATTTATCGGAGGGAAGCATTCACACCGTGCAGACGCATTACGCCTACCAGGGCTACCGCATCTTAAACGGCATGCAGGGAGCTGACGTTCTTCGCCCGATGCCTGAGGATGATCTGATCTATACGGGACATTACATCGACCATGAGCTGGTGAGCAACATCGAGGCGGACTGTGAGACGAGACGGGCGCGCAAGAGAGAGAAAAAGCCGGTGCGTTTCTTCTCACAATCGGAGGAGCGGGAGCACAGAGAGAGATTTTTGCTTCCATCATTAAACATCTGCTCCCTGCGATTCGGGACGGCAGAGCCGCACTGTATGTGAATGTCGGTGATTACCGCAATGTCTGGGAGGAGCTGCTCGGCGAGATCCCGGGAATGAAGAAGTTTGCAACGGAGCATTTTAATAACTGGAAGGATACGACAGAGTTTGCCGCACAGGCACTTACCGGTGAGGTAAGCGGCATCCACGGCTTCTGGCATGAGAATATTTTCGAGGCAGTCTACTGCACGAACCTTCTGATGAGAAGCTGCGATGTGCTTGTGACAAAGCCGAGCGAGCTGGCATTCTACCCGGTGCCGAAGCTGTTTATCAAGCGTGTCGGCGGGCATGAGCAGTGGGGCGCCATCCACTCCGCAGAGATCGGGGACGGCACGTTAGAGTGCAGAGATATTCCGCACACGGTACAGATGCTGGATCTGTTCTTAAACGAGGACGCGCTGCTTAACGATATGTGCGACTGCATCGAGAAGAACAAGGCAGCAGGAATTTACGACGGAGCCTACCGTGTGGTAGAGCTTGCGATGGAGAAGAGATAAGGGGAGCGCGAAGGCGCAGAATTGGAGGATCACATGAAACTGACAGGAAAAGAAAAAGTCTCCTACGGACTGGGAGCAGTCGGAAAAGACATGGTGTACATGCTTTCCGCAAGTTACATACTGTATTATTATCAGGATATTCTCGGGGTGAGTGCGTTTGCAATGGGCGTGATCTTACTTGCAGCGCGTGTGTTTGACGCGTTCAACGATCCGATCATGGGTGTGGTGGTTGCCAAGACAAGGACGAGATGGGGAAAATTCCGCCCGTGGCTTTTGATCGGAACGATTTTAAATGCCATCATGCTCTACCTGATGTTCTCTGCACCGCCGGCACTCGACGGAGGCGGTCTGGTGGCCTATGCAGCAGTCACCTATGTGCTCTGGGGTGTGACGTACACGATGATGGATATCCCTTACTGGTCAATGATTCCGGCGTTTACCGAGGGCGGTAAAGAGCGTGAGGGACTTTCCACGATGGCGCGCTCCTGTGCGGGCGTCGGCTCTGCCATCATCACGATCATCACAATGTTATGTGTATACCGTCTTGGCGGCGGGGATGAGCGCGTGGGATTCAAGTGGTTTGCACTCATCATTGCAATCTTATTTGTACTTTTCACGACGATTACATGTGTCAACGTCAAGGAAAAATCTACGGTCAATGTGGATTCTCCGTCTGTGGGACAGATGTTCCGTGCACTGATTCAGAACGACCAGGCGATGACGGTCGTGATCACCATCGTTCTCATCAACTGTGCGGTCTATACGACCTCAAACCTTGTGATCTATTTCTTTAAATATGACTTCGGCGGCGAGGGCTGGTACAACAGCTACACCTTGTTTAATACGTTCGGCGGAGCGGTACAGATTCTGTCCATGATGATCTTATTCCCGCTGCTGCGCAAATTCATGGGAACGATCCAGGTGTTCTACACAGGATTTGCTATGGCAATCATCGGTTATGTGGTGCTTTTAGTACTGGCATTCACCAATATGTCCAACGTGATACTGCTGTTTATCCCGGGATTTTTCATCTTTGCAGCAAACGGCGTGCTGACAGTGCTGACGACGGTGTTCCTTGCCAATACCGTGGACTATGGACAGCTGAAAAATCACAGACGTGACGAGAGCGTGATCTTTTCCATGCAGACGTTCGTGGTCAAACTGGCGAGCGGCGTGGCGGCACTGATTGCATCGATCTGCTTACAGATCTGCAATCTGAGCAACGATACAACAGATACCGCAGCAGTTGCGACAGCTGCCACATCCTCGGTGGTAGGTCTGCGCATGACAATGACGATTCTTCCGATCATCTGCCTTCTGTGCGGCATTTTCATTTTCCACAAAAAGTATATTCTGACGGAGGAGAAGGTTGCCGAGATCGCAGAGCAGGTCAAGAAAGGGGCATACTAAATGATAAAAGCGGACGGACATATTTTTGTGCTGGAGACGGGGCATACGACATACTGCTTCCGGAGAATGGAGACAGGGCATTTGGAGCATCTGTATTACGGAAGGCACCTGACGCTGCCTGAGCATCCGGCGGAGTGTGATGTTGCTCCGCTGGTGGAGAAGCATACATTTGCACCGGGAAATACGAATCTCTGCGACGGGGAGCATCCGGCGTTCTCTCTGGAGGACATGCGGCTTGAGATGTCCTCCTACGGAAAAGGGGACATCCGCGAACCGTTTGTGGAGATCGTGCACGCGGATGGCAGCACCACTTCGGATTTCCGCTATGAAAGCTATGAGATCACAGAAAAGACGGCGGGGACAGAAAACGGAGATCTCCCGGGAGCTTACGACGAGAAGGGGGAGGCGCAGCGTCTCAGCGTAAGGCTGCGCGATCATTCCTATGATCTTGTGCTGGAACTTCATTATGATGTCTACGCAGAGTGCGATGCGATTGTGCGAAGCGCCGTTCTCTTCAATGAGAGCGGGGAGACGGTCCGTCTGAATCGCCTGATGAGCACCCAGATCGACTTTGATCCGGCAGAGTATGTGTTTACAACCTTTACCGGTGCGTGGGCGAGGGAGATGCACCGCTCCGATACGCGCATGGAGGCGGGAAAACATGTCAATGCGTCCTACACGGGAACCTCCTCCAGCCGTGCCAACCCGTTCGTCATGATTGCAAAGACGGATACGACGGAGGATACCGGAGAGTGTTATGGATGCAACCTCATCTACAGCGGCAATCACTATGAGGCGGCGGAAGTGAGCGGCTACGGCAAGATGCGCCTGACTGCCGGCATCAATCCGCAGTCATTTTCCTGGCTGCTGGCTCCGGGGGAGAACTTTGCGGCGCCGGAGGCGGTCATGGCGTATTCCTGCGAGGGCTACAATGGCATGAGCCAGTGCATGCATGCATTTGTGCGGGAGCACATCGTGCGTGGAGCGTTTAAGCACAAGGTGCGTCCGGTGCTGCTTAACAGCTGGGAGGCAGCCTATTTTGACATCAATGAGAGAAAGCTGCTTGCTCTGGCGAAGAAGGCAAAGGAAGCCGGCGTAGAACTTTTTGTGATGGACGACGGCTGGTTCGGCGAGCGCAATGATGACGCACATTCCCTGGGAGACTGGGAAGTCAACGAGAAGAAGCTTCCGGGAGGTCTTGCGGGACTTGGAAGAAAGATCAAGGCGCTCGGGCTGGATTTCGGTATCTGGGTGGAGCCGGAGATGGTGAATGTGAACAGTCATCTCTATCAGGCACATCCGGACTGGACGATCGAGATTCCGGGAAAACCGCACGCGGAGGGACGCAATCAGCGCATTCTGGATCTTACGAGAACGGAAGTGCAGGACTATATCATCGAGACGATGACGAATGTCTTTTCCTCGGCGGAGATCTCCTATGTCAAATGGGATATGAACCGGACGTTTACGGATTACTATTCCGGAGCGCTTCCGCCGGAGCGGCAGGGAGAGGTGGCACACCGCTATGTGCTGGGACTGTACCGGTGCATGAGAGAGCTTACCGCGCGTTTCCCGGACATTCTCTTTGAGGGATGCTCGGCGGGCGGCAACCGGTTCGATCTTGGAATTTTATCCTATTTTCCACAGATCTGGGCGTCGGATGACACGGATGCGCTCTGCCGGGCGGAGATTCAGACCGGCTATTCCTACGGCTATCCGATGTCCGTTGTGAGCGCCCATGTGTCGGCGTGCCCGAACCACCAGACGCTCCGCGTGACGCCGCTTGAGACACGGTTCGCCGTGGCGGCATTCGGCATCTGCGGCTATGAGTGCAATTTCTGCGATCTGTCCCGCGAGGATTTTGCGGCGGTAAAGGCACAGATCGCACTGTACAAACAGTGGCGGGAGGTATTGCAGAAGGGACGGTTTTACCGCGGACGCACATTCGGAGAGGGGGCACATGAAAGTGTACTCTCCCAGAGTGCGGGGAACCAGATGGAGTGGACCTGTGTGTCGGAAGACCAGACCCGTGCGGTCGGTATGCTCATGCAGAAGCTGGTCGTACCGAATACCCAGTATCACAGCTATCACGCGAAGGGATTAAAACCCGATGCGCGGTACCATTTCTATAACCGCAGCTTAAAATACAATATCAAGGATTTCGGGGATCTGGTCAATACCGTCTCCCCGGTACACATTAAGCAGGATTCGCTGGCGCTGGATCTGATCGCCAGATTTAAGAAGATGGACGGGGAGATCGAGGATTGCCATGTAGCCGGAGATATGTTAATGTATCATGGAGTGAAGCTTAAACAGGCGTTCGGCGGAACCGGATACAACAATGAGGTGCGGTATTTTCAGGATTTCGCTGCGCGCATGTATTTTATGGAAGAGGAAAAAGGACATGCAGACAGCGGGGAAGCAGAAGAAAAAGAGAGATAACAGCAGCAGAATCAGAAGCGGGGCAGCGGCACTTTGTGCGGCCCTGCTTCTTTTGCTGTCGGGATGCGGAGCGGCATCGGACGGGCAGGCGGTAAGGCAGCAGGCAGCACTGTCCGGAGGAACCTTGCAGGATGGTCAGATGTCGGAATTGCAGATGGCAGAGCAGCAGGAGAATGGCGGCTCACCGACAGAGGAGATGGCAGAGCCGGGGGAAGGACAGACGCCGGACGGAACGCTGTCGGTGACGTTTTTGGATGTCGGACAGGGCAATGCCGTTTTAGTGGAGCAGGGCGGAGCGTATATGCTGATCGACGGCGGCAACAGGGATTACTCCTCGTTTGTGGTAAGCTATCTGAAGGAACAGGGCGTGGAAGAACTCGCCTATGTGATCGCTTCTCACTACGATGCGGATCACTTAAACGGTGTGGTCGGCGCCCTGCACGCATTTTCCTGCGGGCAGGTGCTTGCTCCCGATTACGTGACGGATACCAGAGTCTATGAGTCGTTTGAGCGCGTGATAAAGGAGCAGGATATCGCACTTGCCTACCCGGCGGTGGGAGACACTTACACGCTTGGCGATGCCTCTTTTACGGTGGTCTGCCCAAAAGCCTATGATCCGAAGGAGGATAATGATAATTCCGTCGGAATCCGCCTTGTGTACGGCGACACCAGCTTTTTAATCTGCGGTGACGCCGGAAAAGCCGAAGAGCAGGCGATGCTTGACTCCGGCGTGACGCTGGAGTCGGACGTGTATCTGGCAAGTCATCACGGGAGTGAAGGGTCTTCCTCCGAAGCGTTTATGCGCGCCGTGTCGCCGTCGGCGGTTGTGATCAGTGCGGGTGCGGGGAACTCCTACGGCCATCCGACGCGCACGGTACTCGACCGGGTGAAGGCATGCGGGGCAGCGCTCTACCGGACGGATCTGCAGGGAACCATCACGGTCACAAGTGACGGAACCTCCCTTAGCTGGAGCGTGGACGCGACGCAGGATTACCGGGACGGGGATGAGGTCGCGGCAGGTGCTGCGGACACCACGGGAACATCCGGGACGGCAGGAGCTGGGGTAACAGATGCGGCGGCAGGCAGCACAGACACCACGGGAACATCCGGGACGGCAGATACCGCAGACAGCGCGGCGCAGGCATCCGTGGCGGCAGATACCGCAGGAAGCGCGGCACAGGCATCATCCGGGGGAGAGACTGCCGCGGACGGCATAGCGGACGTGACAGGAGAATACGTGCTCAACACGAACACAAAGAAGTTTCACCGGCCATCCTGCTCGAGTGTCGCGCAGATGTCGCCGGAAAACAAGGCGGCGTTCTCCGGAAGCAGGGAGGAACTGATTGCAGCCGGATATGATCCGTGCAAGAGATGCAATCCCTGACGGAATTCTGTCTGTACAACAGATGATAAGAGAAATGCAACGATTTTTAACAGAAAGCGTAAAAAATGGAATGGAAGCGCGGTGGAGCAGCCATTCCATTTTTGTTATACTTGAGTTAAAATATAGAGCAAAGGTGGGAAAAATATGAGAAGACACTATCTGGATAACATCCGCTGGATCACGGTGGGGCTCGTGGTCTTATATCATGTGATTTTTATGTATAACGGCGTGGTGACGGCGGGAGTGATCGGGCCGTTTTGGGAGATACAGTATCAGGATGCCGTGCAGTACCTGCTGTATCCGTGGTTTATGGTGCTGCTGTTTCTGGTGTCTGGAATGTGTGCCAGATATTATCTGGAAGGACATACCGACCGGGAATTTCTTGCGGGAAGAACGAGAAAGCTTCTGGTGCCCTCGACGATCGGCCTGTTCGTGTTCTGGTGGATACAGGGGTATTTCAACATGGCATTCAGCCATGTGTTTGACCAGTCGTGGGAGAAAGTGCCGAAGGCGGTCGGGTATCTGATCATGGTCTTATCCGGAGTCGGGATCTTGTGGTACATCCAGGTGCTCTGGGTATTGTCGGCATTGCTGGTGCTGCTTCGCAAAATAGAAAAAGACCGGTTGTATGCGTTTGGTGAAAAAGCTGCGCTGCCCGTTCTTTTTCTGCTTGTGATTCCCGTCTGGGGAGCTGCCCAGATCTTGAATACGCCGGTGATCTGTGTGTATCGTTTCGGAATATACGGCATCTGCTTCCTTCTGGGCTACTATGTCTTTTCCCATGAAAAAGTGACCGACCGGCTGGCGTGCGTGAGCGTCCCGCTTGCAACCGCGGCTGTGGTGCTGGCAGTTTTTTATGTGCGGTATTATTTTGGGGAAAATTATGCAGAGGAGCCGGTGGTAAACAGTCCGTTTTCCATTTTGTATGGCTGGACGGTGTGTCTGGCAGTCCTGGGAGGAATGAAGCGCTGGGGCAACCGTACGTCGCGAAAGACAGCGTGGCTTTCTAAAAAGAGCTATGGACTGTATCTGTTCCACTATCTGGCACTCTCGGCGGCGGCATATTTTCTGGACCGGTACACCAAAGTTACGGGGGTTGCAGCCTACCTTTTGTCGGGAATTGCAGCCTATGCGGGCGGCTATCTTCTCTATGAGCTGATAAAAAGAATTCCGGTCATAAGATGGTGTGTGATTGGAGAAAAAAAGGAGAGGAAACATGTTCAAAGATAATCTGATGATGCTGCGGAAGATGCGTGGAATGACGCAGGAGGAACTGGCGGAGAAGATTGATGTGTCCAGGCAGACACTTTCCAAATACGAGACGGGAGAGTCCCTCCCGGATGTGGAGAAGAGCCGGCTGATCGCGGAGGTGTTTGATGTGACGCTGGATGAACTGGTCAATTATGAGGGCGGGGAGACACGCCTGCCGTTTCCGCCGAAGGGAAAGCATGCGTTTGGAATGGTGAAGGTCGGTGAAAAAGGGCAGATTGTGATTCCTGCAAAGGCGAGAAAAATTTTTGACATAAAGCCGGGGGATGTATTGATGGTTCTGGGAGATGAAGAACAGGGAATTGCGCTGTTAAAGGAGCAGGATTTTATGGCGATGGTGCAGGCAATGCGGCATATGGAGACGTAAAATTGCGCAATCCGGTGCGCAGAGGATTGCAATATGTAAAATAACACAGGCGAGACCTTCCAGAGCGCAGGTCGGAAGTATTTTATTTGCGCTGGCGTCGGTGATTTATGTGCTTGGTTTTTTGCGGAGTTCTGCCGCATTGCACTGCCAAAAATCATTTACTGGTTTGAGTCGGCATTTTCGGTGTTCTCCATGTATCTGTTGTTTACCACGGAAGAGCTGGATGCTGTGTGCGCTATATGGAATTCGATGAGATTCTGCGCGGACACGGGCAGCGGGTGCCGATCAAGGAAGCAGAGATTCAGAAGTACGCAAAGAAAGTTGCGGCGCTGTACAAGGAGAAGATTGCCCTGCTCCCGGATCACGTAAAGTCTTCCATGTCCATCGGTGCGGTGGTTGTTGACATCGGGAAGCATAATACTGCAAGAGATACGTTTGAGCAGGTTTAACGCAGCGCAGAGACGGTGTGACGCACGGCGCATCAGAGTAGTATTTTTGATCTGCGCAGCAGAAGGAAGCCCAGAATTCCGGTGAGAACATCGGAGACTGCCTGCGCGAGCAGAATTCCCATGTAGCCGAACAGGGAAGAAAAGAGCAGCATACACAACACGAGCAGCACGCCCTGGCGGCTGATGGACATCAGAAAAGCGGGAAGCGCCATGCCGGCTGCCTGGAACAGTGTGGTGAAGACTAAGATCATGCCGATCACAGGGGCGGTAATCATGAGACAGCGGAGCATCAGGGCACCGGAGGCCACGATGACGTCATCCTGCATGAAGATGCGGATGATGTGCGGAGCAAAAATACAGGCGGCGGCTGTGAAAACGAGCGCAATGAGAAGCTGCACGAGCAGATCAAAATGCAGAAACTGTTTCAGGCGTTCGCGGTTGTCTGCACCGTAGCAGTAGCCGAGGAGCGGCTGCGCGCCGAAGGCGAACCCGACCAGAATCAGCATGGTGATCATGTTGACTTTTAAGGCAATGCCAAGAGCGGCAACTTTATCAGAACCGTAAGGTAACAGAAAACGGTTGGTGAGGAGTACCGCAAAGCTCTGCATCAGGTTCGTGATGGAAGCTGGAATTCCGATCAGCAGAATGTCACGGACATGACTGGATGAAATATGTATTTCGCGGCAGGACATCGACAGATGCCCTGCCTTTTTGAATACAACCCACACGAGATAGCAGTCGGCAAGCAGATTGCTCAGGATGGTGGCAAGTGCGGCGCCGCCGGCACCCATATGCAGAGAGAAGATGAAAATGGGATCTAAAAAAATATTAAACACAGCGCCGATGACGGAACCAATCATGGCATCATTTGCCAGACCTTCTGTGCGGAGCAGATTCCCCGGGACAATATTAAAGATAATGGCAGGGCAGCCGAGAACCAGAAAGCGGTAATAGGCGCCGGCATAGGCGATGGTATCGTCCCTGGCACCCAGAAGATGCAGAATGGGTGTCTGAAAAAGCAGCATCAGAACGGCAACAGCAATGCCGAAGAAGATGGAGCCGAGAAGGCAGAAAGCACTGATCCGCCGCGCGGTGTCATAATCTTTTTTCCCGAAAAGTCTTGAGATGGCGGAACTTCCGCCAAGCCCGAAAATATCACCGAATGCAATCATGAGACTGAACACCGGGGCGCAGAGAGAGACGCCGGCGACGAGGCTGGTGTTCTGGGTCTTTGCAATAAACCATGTGTCGACCATGTTGTATACAAGGCTGATGACCATGCCGAACACCACAGGCAGAGCCATCTTGAAATAGGCTTTCGGTACGGGCATTGTTTCAAATACATCATTGTTCATCTGAGAGCTCCTCCATTTCCTGTAACAGGATCAATGCCTAAAGTATATCATATTGATAGAAAAAAGGTGACGGGAAAATAAAAAGCTTCTTGACATTGCAACATTAGTGCGGTAAACTACTGACAAATAAATGAGAAATCGTTGAGCAAAAGGAGTACACTGTACGATTCTTCACAGAGAGCCTGGGGCGGTGGGAGCAGGCAGGATAGTATGGATGGAATGGATTTGCGAGAGCAAAGTGAAAGGCGGATAACAGCAGCCGAGTAGCGGAAGCCGTGTCCTCACGTTACAGGGGTACGATATAGAGAACATCTGTATCTGAGAGTCTATACATGATTGGTGGCGGATATTTCCAGTTTGGAAGTATCCGCTTTTTGTATCTTCTGTCAGATGAGTCCGGTGAGGACGGCTGATAAAAAGAGAGAAGCTAAGCATGGCAAGAGAAGAAGGGTGGCACCACGAGACATTCGTCCCTGATCCGGTTTACCGGGTCAGGGATTTTTTTAAATTCATGGGAAATTACGTCCAATGAATTAAAAAGCCCTCCGGGCAGGATCGCACTGCGTCAGAGCGGAATTATGTCGCTAGAGCGACCCGCCGCAGGCGGAGAATCCTGCAAAGCAGGATTCTTTCTTGATGGGACGCATTTTCTATGAATTAAAAAAAGAAAGAGGAGGATTTATGAAGCGCATCTATAAGGTCTACAAGAAAACAGTCAGCATTGTGAACGAGACGCCGACGGCGATGTACGAGAATCTGGTCGGAAGCAGAAAGGGATTTCTGCTCGAGAGCTATGACAAGAACTATGACCGGTATACGTTTTTGGGGGAACCGGAGGAACTGATCTCCTCGGAGGGGGAGTCGCTTGTCATCACAAAAAAGAGCGGGGAGCGCGGGGTGCGCAGGGGCAATCCGTTAGCGCTGTTAAAAGAATATTATGACGAATTTGAGATTCATAAGGAGAATGACGAACTGAATTTTTCCGGCGGACTGGTGGGCAATGTCGGCTACGATTTTATCCGCTACTCGGAAAAACTGCCGGAGAAGAATCCGGATGAGATCGGGATTGAGACGATTCAGCTGATGTTGATGAAAGCGTTTATCGTGATGGACTATGTGGCGGAGACGCTGACCGCGGTTGTCTTAGAGGAGGAGACGGAGGAAGGAAGAAAGCGTGCCGGCGTGACGGCGGAAGAGATGATACGTCGCGCCATGCATCCGGAGCAGACAGAGGGAGGATGTGACAGCAGGTGCGAAGCGGACACCGGGCACGGGACTGAGGAGGCGGCGCAGCCGGAGGGCGGAAAAAGGGACGGCGTCATCCGCAAAAAGTCGGATACGCCAGAGACGTACAGCGCGAAGGTGGAGAAGATCAGACACTATATCAGAGAAGGACATATCTTTCAGACGGTGCTCTCCCAGCGATGGACGGTGGAGACCGGACGTGACGGATTTTCTCTTTATAAGGAGCTTCGCGAGTTAAATCCGTCGCCGTATCTTTATTACTTCCAGTTCGGTGATTTTGAGGTGATCGGAAGTTCGCCGGAGATGCTGGTAAAACAGCAGGGCAAGCGTGTGTTTACCTGCCCGATCGCAGGGACCAGACCGAGAGGAAAGACAGCGGAGGAGGATGAAGCGCTGCGCAGAGAACTTCTGGCAGATGAGAAAGAGCGTGCCGAGCATGTGATGCTGGTGGATCTGGCGCGAAACGATATGGGGCGCATCTCGGAATTCGGAACAGTCAAGGTCACAGATTTTATGAATGTGCGGAATTATTCCCATGTCATGCACATCGTATCCATGGTGGAGGGAAGGAAAAAGGGCAGCTATCATCCGTTTGATCTGCTGGCATCCTTCCTTCCGGCTGGAACGTTAAGCGGTGCACCCAAGATCCGGGCGATGGAGATCATTGAGGAACTGGAGAAGGTGCGGCGCGGGCTCTATGGCGGTGCGACCGGTTATGTCGATTTTTCCGGTGATATGGATTTCTGCATCACGATCCGCACGATGATCAAGAAGGGCAGAGAGGTCTATCTGCAGGCGGGCGCGGGAATCGTCGCGGACTCCGTGCCGGGAAAAGAATATCAGGAATGCTGCAACAAAGTGATGGCGCTTGCAAGAACACTTCTGGAGGAGGAAAACTTATGATTCTTTTGATTGACAACTATGATTCCTTTACCTATAACCTCTATCAATATATCGGAACCTTCACGCCGGACATCCGGGTGGTACGCAACGATGCCATTACGATCGGGGAGATAGAAGATATGCAGCCGGAGCGCATTGTGCTCTCCCCGGGTCCCAAAAGTCCGAAAGAGGCGGGAATCTGCATGGATGTCGTAAAACATTTCTACAATAAAATACCGATTCTTGGCATCTGTCTCGGACATCAGTGCATCGGTGAGGCGTTCGGAGGAACCGTGAGTTATGCGAAGACGCTATTTCATGGAAAACAGTCCGAAGTCACACACTGCCTGGACGGTGTTTTTACCGGGATCGACACGCCGGTTAAGGTGGCAAGGTATCATTCCCTGGCGGTGCTAAGAGACGATCTGCCGGAGTGCCTGAAAGTCACCGCGCAGACCGCGGACGGCGAGATTATGGCGATGCGGCACAAAGAGTATCCGGTGGTCGGTCTCCAGTTCCACCCCGAGTCCATCTACACGGAACACGGAAAGCGGATGATCGAGAATTTCCTGTCGGGTGTCATTTAAGGGAGGAGCAGCGTATGATACTGGATCAGATTGTGAGCGATAAAAAAAGAAGACTGCCGGAACATAAGAGACGGATACCGGAGCAGGAGATGCGAAAGCTGGCGGAGGCGTATGAGAGCAGCCATCATGATTTTAAGGGAGCGCTTGAGGGAGATGTCATTTCCATCATCGGAGAGTTCAAAAAGGCGTCCCCAAGTCTCGGTAAAATTAAAAGCAAGATTAACTTATTAGATAGAGTTGAGGAATACAATGCTTCTGTGGATGCGATCTCCTGCCTGACGGAGGAGGATCACTTTGACGGAAGCACGGCGTACTTAGAACAGATCCGGCAGATGACCGATCTTCCGATCCTGCGCAAGGATTTCATGATTGACCCGTACCAGTTCTATGAGGCACGTGCAATCGGTGCAGACGCGGTGCTTCTCATTGCGGCAATCTTAGACGATGTGCAGATGCATGAATTCTACCAGCTTGCCGGGGAGCTGGGGCTGGATGCGTTAGTCGAGGTACACGACGAGGCGGAGATGGAGCGGGCGTTAAAGTTGGATGCAAAGATCATCGGCGTCAATAACCGCAATCTGAAGGATTTTTCCATTGACCTGCAAACAACGGAGCGATTAAGCCGCATGGTGCCGCAGGAGAAGCTTCTGGTGGCGGAAAGCGGCATTGTATCGGATGAGGATGTGGAGTTCTTAAAAGCATGCGGTGTGAATGCATTTCTGATCGGGAGAGCCTTTATGGAGGCGGAGCACCCGGGAGAGGTGGCAGCGCGCTGGAAGCAGCGGTAGGGAGGATGGACATTGACGAAGATCAAGATCTGCGGCATCACAGGAGAGGATGAGATAGCAGCGCTCAATGAGACAGGTGTGGATTACGCCGGATTCGTGCTGTACGAGAAAAGTAAACGTTATGTCACAGTGCAGAAAGCAAGACAACTATTTGAAAAATTAAATAAAGGTATAAGAAAAGTAGCCGTGACGGTCGCGCCGGAGAGAGCGTTGATCGAGGACATCGGGCGGGCAGGATTTGATCTGCTGCAGGTGCATGGCGTGGATGCCGCAGAGGCGGAGCGGATCGCAGCGCAGACGAAGCTGCCGGTGTGGCTGGCAGTCAACCTCCGTGATCCTGCCGAGGTTCGCCGATGGCGCAGAGAAGAATATCACCGGATTGCCGGGATTGTGCTCGATGCCGGGGAATACGGCAGCGGAAAGACGTTCGGCTGGGAACAGGACGGGCAGGATGAGATGTGCTGCGCCGTGCGTGCATTCCGGGAGAAACTGCTGGCAGAGGGGCGTACTTTTGTGCTGGCAGGCGGACTTAACGCAGAGAATGTGGCGGAGGGAATCAGAATCTTTGCCCCCGATGTCGCAGATGTCAGCAGCGGCGTGGAAACGCTGTGCGATGGAATGAGAACAAAAAATATAATCAGGATTAAAAAATTTAAGAAAGCCGTGCAAAAAACAGAAGGCGTGTGAGCAGGAAGAAGACGGCGCGGCGGAACGTGATCAGGAAAGGAAAGACGAGACATGAACAGGAAAGCATATTACGGAGCATTTGGCGGACAGTATGTGGCGGAGTCGCTGATGAATACCCTGGAGGAACTGGATGCGGCATTTGAGGAAGCAATCCGTGATCCGGAATTTCTCAAACAATACCACTATTATCTGGAACAGTATGTCGGGAGAGAAACCCCGTTATATTACGCGGAGCGTCTCAGTGAAAAGTACGGCATGAAAATGTACTTAAAGCGCGAGGATTTAAATCACACCGGCGCACACAAGATCAACAATGTGATCGGACAGATCCTGCTGGCGAAGCGCATGGGCAAGAAAAAGGTGATCGCAGAGACCGGAGCGGGGCAGCACGGCGTGGCGACGGCGACCGGTGCGGCACTTTTTGATATGGAGTGTACGGTCTATATGGGAGCCGAGGATATCAAAAGACAGTCGTTAAACGTGATGCGCATGGAGATGCTCGGCGCGAAGGTTGTCAGTGTCACATCGGGAAGCAATACACTAAAGGATGCGACCAACGAGGCGATCCGTACCTGGGCAAAGACGGCGGAGGATACCTTTTACATCATCGGTTCTGCCGTGGGACCGTATCCGTATCCGAAGATGGTAAAAGAGTTTCAGAGCGTCATCAGCCGCGAGGCGAAAAAACAGATCCTTGCGGCGGAGGGCAAGCTTCCGGATGTCGTGCTGGCATGTGTGGGCGGCGGATCGAACTCCATCGGCATGTTTGCGGATTTTATTGAGGAGAAGGGGGTAAAGCTGATCGGCGTGGAGGCAGCCGGAAAGGGAATCGAGACCGGGGAACACGCGTCGGCGATGGCGCTCGGCGAGCCGGGAGTTCTGCACGGCATGCGTTCCTATCTGCTACAGGATGCGGACGGCAATGTCCAGCTTGCGCATTCCATCTCAGCAGGGCTGGATTATCCGGGCGTCGGTCCGGAGCACGCGTATTTAAAGGAGTGCGGACGCGCACGATATGTGGCAATCCGGGATGATGAGGCGATGGATGCGCTGATGGAGCTGTGCAGACTGGAGGGAATCATTCCTGCGATCGAGAGCGCCCATGCAGTCGCCTATGCGATGAAGTACGCGAGGGAGCGCAAAGAGGCGGTCGGTGAGAAGCAGGCTGCAAAGGAGACCATGGTCATCTGTCTGTCGGGCCGCGGCGACAAGGATGTCAATACGATCGCAGATTATCTTGCAGGAAAAGGATATTTAAATTAAGCCGGGAAGTTGTCCGGCGAGGGAGGATATGACAGATATGAATCGAATAGAAGCGCGTATGAACGCCTGCAGCAAAAAGCAGGAGAAAGCATTTATTACTTATATTACCGCGGGACTGCCGGATCTGGCAGCCACAAAAGAAATCATCCGGGCGCAGGAGCGCGGCGGCTGCGACGTGATTGAGCTTGGCGTGCCGTTTTCCGATCCGGTGGCGGACGGACCGGTCATCCAGGACGCATCGTACCGTGCAATCTGCGGCGGGGTGAATGTGAAGAAGATTTTTGCAATGATGCAGGAACTGCGCACGGAGGGTGTGACGGTCCCGATCATCTTCATGATGTATTACAACACGATCCTGCACTACGGCGTGGAAGCGTTTGTAAAAAGATGCAATGAGGCGGGGGTGGACGGACTGATCGTTCCGGATCTGCCGTTTGAGGAGCAGGAGGAACTTATGACAGCGCTAGATGCATCGGAGGATACGATCTTAATCCAGCTCGTGTCGCCAGTGTCCGGGGCGCGGATTCCAAAGATTCTCGCCGGAGCGCGGGGGTTCGTCTACTGTGTATCGTCCATGGGTGTCACGGGGCAGGGAGCAGAGTTCCATAAGGAGGTAAGAAGCTATCTTACCTCGGTACGGGAAGCGACGGATCTGCCGGTGATGATGGGCTTTGGCATCCGGACGGCGGCGGATGTCCTGCCGCTTGCGGATCTGATCGACGGAGCGATCGTCGGAAGTTATTTTATCAGGCTGCTGGAGGAGCAGGGCTTTGCGCCGGAGGCGGCGGAGACATACTGCCGGACCTTTAAAAAGGAACTGAACGCATAGAGGGGGAAAAAGGGATGAAAGAATATATTGCAAAGGTTGCTGAGGGAGAGAATCTGACTGAGGAAGAAGCAAAAGGGGCGATGGACATCATGTTAAGCGGTGATGCGACGCAGGCGCAGATCGCGGCGTTTCTGGCGCTGGAGCGCGTGAAGGGCGAGACGCTGGATGAACTGGCAGGATTTGCGGTGGTGCTCCGCGACAAGGCTGAGACGATTTCCCCGAAGGTTGATAATTATATCGATCTGGTGGGAACCGGCGGAGACCGCACATTTACCTTTAACGTGTCCACTACGTCGGCGTTCGTGGTGGCTGCGGCGGGACTTCCGGTGGCAAAACACGGAAACCGCTCCATCTCGTCGAAATCGGGCGCCGGGGATGTGTTAGAGGCGCTCGGCGTCAATATCATGGCAGACCCGAAGAAAGTGGAGGAGTGTGTGGAGAAGACCGGAATCGGTTTCATGTTTGCGCAGCTTTTTAACAAGTCCATGCGCTATGTCGGGCAGGCGCGCAGCGAGATGGGAATCCGTACCGTCTTTAATATCTTAGGACCGCTCGCTAATCCGTCCCGCGCAAAAAATATGGTGGTCGGTGTCTACAGTCCGTCACTCACGGAAAAGGTAGCGACGGCGATGAGCAGACTTGGGGTGGAGCGCGCGTATGTAGTCAGCGGTGAGGACAACATGGATGAGATTACGCTGACAGGAGCGACCACGGTATCCGAGATCCGGGATGGAGCGGTGACAACATTTACCATCACACCGGAGCAGTTCGGTATGAAGCGCGTATCGCTGGAGGAGCTGCGTGGCGGAAGCGGCGGGGAAAACGCAAAGATTACGAGAGCCATTCTGGACGGAACGGAGCGCGGCGCCAAGCGTGACATCGTTCTTTTGAACGCAGGTGCAACTCTTTATGTCGGAGGGGTTGCGGAATCTATGGAAGCGGGTGTAAAATTAGCGGCAGAGGCGATCGACAGTGGCGCAGCGGCACAGAAGCTGGAGGAGCTGGTTCGCGTCTCAAATTCATAGAGAAAAGGAATCAGAGAGATGATACGGTTTAACAGTGATTACACAGAAGGATGCCATCCGGCGATCTTAGAGAGACTTGCGGCAACCAACATGGAACAGACCCCGGGATATGGGGAGGATGCATATTGTGCGGCAGCTGCAGAGCAGATAAAAGAGGCGTGCGCCGCACCGGAGGCAGCGGTGCATTTTCTGGTGGGAGGAACACAGACGAATGTGACAGTGATTTCGGCTGCATTAAGACACTATCAGGGTGTGATCACTGCGGTGACCGGACACATCAACGTACATGAGACGGGAGCACTGGAGTCCTGCGGACACAAGTGCCTTACGATCGAGACGGCGGACGGCAAACTGACAGCAGAGCAGATTGCTGCATATACGGACGCGCATTATGCAGACGCAAGTTTTGAACACACGGTTCAGCCGAAGATGGTCTATATTTCCAATCCGACGGAGATTGGCACGATCTATAAAAAAGCGGAGCTGGAGGCGATCTATGATGTCTGCAAAGAGAGAGGGCTTTATCTGTTTTTAGACGGTGCAAGACTGGGCTACGGTCTTACGTGCCGGGAAAATGATCTGACACTTGCCGATGTGGCAGCACTCACGGATGTCTTCTACATCGGAGGAACCAAGGTCGGAGCGCTCTTTGGCGAGGCGGTTGTGATCACAAACGAGGAATTGAAGCGCGATTTCCGTTACAATATGAAGCAGCGGGGCGGCATGCTGGCAAAAGGCAGACTGCTCGGCATCCAGTTCCTCACGCTATTCGAGGAGAAAAGGTATTTTGAGATCTCGGCGCATGCATCAAGGCTTGCGGAAAAGATCCATGATGAGCTAAAGGACATGGGCGTAAAATTTTATGTGGACTCGCCGTCGAACCAGCAGTTTGTGATTCTTCCGGATGCGGTGTTTGAAAAGTTAAAAGACGATTTTGCATTTGAATATCAGGCGCGTGTGGACGATACGCATAGCGCTGTCCGCATCTGTACCTGCTGGGCAACCAAAGAGGAAAACGTGGAGGCGCTTCTTGCTGCACTGAGGGGATTATTACGATAGAACGGAGAGAGAGTATGCAGCAGAAGAAACGTATTTTATTACTGGCAACCGGAGGAACGATTGCGTCCAGAAAGTCGGATAACGGCTTAAAACCGCAGATTACACCGGAGGAGCTGATCGAGTATATTCCGCAGGTAAAAGAGATCTGCGATGTCGAGGCGGTTCAGCTTTTAAATCTGGACAGCACCAACATGGAGCCGTCGCACTGGAAACTCATGGTTCATGCGATTTGGGAGCACTACGACGATTTTGACGGATTCGTGATTGCCCATGGGACAGATACGATGGCGTACACGGCAGCGGCGCTTTCCTATATGGTGCAGAACACGAAAAAGCCGATTGTGATTACCGGTGCGCAGAAGCCGATCGACCTGGAGATCACGGACGCGAAGTCGAACCTGATCGACAGCTTTTTATATGCTG
>ERZ857969.2096-NODE-2096-length-24204-cov-3.241169_pt1 | contig 24204 bp, 25 predicted proteins | sample MGYA00519864_ERZ857969 | MGnify/ENA primary metagenome ERZ857969 (study PRJEB31778, sample SAMEA3449382) | human gut metagenome | biome: human gut; feature: human-associated habitat; material: faeces | place: United Kingdom | collected 2010/2012 ... | reverse complement strand
GAAGGTTTTGATGAGAAAGAAGCCAGGAGACTTACGGAGTTGCCGGAAGATGTGATGCCGGAAGATGTGAGTTTGGAACAGTAAAAGAAATCAACAAAAAAGTCCTACACCCCGCATAAACAACGGCTTGCAGGACTTTTTCTAATGAGGTCATGGTATTCTGCTCATTTGAATTTCCAGAAGAGTCTAACCTGTTCTTTTGCCCAGGCTTTGGCATCGGTTACGCCATATGTTTTATAATATTCCGTTTAAATTAAAATGGGAAAAAAGGGTATAAGTAACGGCAATATAAAAGTTGAAAGTTGACAAAAAAATAAGCCTGACAAAAGACTTTAAAGTACTTTTACATTTAGATAGCTGTCAAACTCCCGGGTTGCATGGCTGACAGAGGAGCAGATCAGTCACTTCCGCAGTGACTTCAAAGTGGTGGCAAATTTTTTTGTACAGAAAAGAAAAAACAAAGATTATATACCGGATGATCCAACAGAGATCCGGCATGTGGATGAAGTGCTGAAACTTTTGCAGGTCATGACAGGAGATAGACGTTATGAGGAAATTTTCAGGAAAAAGAAGGAAGGAGTGCACAGTATGTGTGATGTGGCAGAAAGGTTAGAACAAATGGGCATTGCCAAGGGAATCGAGATTGGCAGGAGTGAAGGAAGAACAGAGGGAAAAATCGAAGGCAAGGTCGAAGGCAAAATACTGGTATACAGGAATTTGTGCCGGGAAGGTTTTGATGAGAAAGAAGCCAGGAGACTTACGGAGTTGCCGGAAGATGTGAATTTGGAACAGTAAAAGAAATAGAATGTCTCTGACATGTTCGGCCGAAAGGCTGAACTGTTACTAAAAAGGTCACTAAAAATTTATAAAACGAAAAGAATCGTATTGAATTTTAAGAATAAAAATGATATTATATTGTATAAAGTTTTGTTAAAAACACGTATGCAATGAAAAGGAGAGTGGTTATAAAAAAATTGCAATATGTTTTGGAAAGTACAATTAAGAAAAGGAGAAAGAATATGAAATTGAAAAAAATTTTAGCACAGTCATTAGCTGTGGCTATGGTATTGTCAAGTGTTCCAGTTGCTAATTTTACAACACTTGCAGCAGAAGATACTGCAGCATATGCCAGTGACGATGCAAGCACTGTTGATGCGACAGCAGATGCACTTCCGGCACCATATGGATACAAAAATCTGCAGCTGACAGTAAAGACAGATGTGGAAATCACGACTTCAGCAAACACGGAAATTACAGAAAGCTCTGGAAATGTATTGGCAGCTAATGGAGATTCACTCTTACAATTCTCCAATAGCGGAGATAAATGGATTAATTTTCATTTCTCAGAAGCTAAAAAAGTTTCAGGTCTTTTATATAAAAACAGATACCAGACAAATGGTCCTGTGAAGATTGCAAGAGTGGATGTGAAAAAGCAGGGCAGCGATGCCTATATAACCGTATATCAGACGGAAACTGCTTCAGCATGGGCAAATCCAAATGGCGGTGCGGTTCATGAAGCGTTATTTAACACGGTTTCAGACGTTACCGATGTAAAATTCTATGCTGTAGCAACACATTACAGCGGCGAAGGTAATAGGGATACTGTGAAAGCTGACGTAATGCGTATCTTGACAACAGAAGATGATTCAGTAGTGACGGCAACTGCATTGACTTCAGATGAAAACAGTGGCACAGCAACGGTAAGTATTCCGGACTCTACAGTAAGTGGCACAACCATGTCAGTATCGAAAGGTGTTACTGTGAAATATCAGGCTAAGGAAGCAGACGCTGGAAAGTTTGCAGGATGGCGTGATGAAACAGGCAGGATTGTAAGCAATGATGCCACATATACGACTACTGTTTCAGATAACATTACATTAACGGCAGTGTTTAAAGACTATTATGAACGGATAGACCAGTCTGTTTTAAAAGAAAATGCAAAAGATAATTCACATGATACTAGTGGAAATGACCAGCCAGCCAGAGCAGCATTTGATGGAAATAACGACACATTATGGCATCAAAACTGGGGGAATGGTGTAGGAAGTACTGTTAAACCATCCGCTTCCAATCCAATCTGGATTCAGACGAGTTTTGGAACAGAAAATGGCGAAAATAAAGTAGAGACGGTAGGCCGATTGACCTATCGCGGAAGACCGGATAGCTATGCTAATCATGCCCAGACAAAAGGATTATGGTCTACACGTATTTCAGATTATGTTATTCTGGCAGCGAATGTAGCACACGGATCTCCGAAAGCAGGTGACTGGGCTGTTGTTCAGACAGGAACTATGCCGAGTGACATTGCAGTTGGCAATGCAGTATCCGAAGTAGAATTTGCACCGGTAAATGCAACACATATCCGTCTGGTTTGCCTGTCAACCTATGACAATGACAATTATGTGTGTGCAGGAGAAATCAATCTTTACAGAGTGACAGATTCAACATACGGTGCTGATCTGATGGATTTGAATGTAACAGTGAATCAGGGAGAAAACGGAAACGCAGCAATCGTGGCTCCGGGATATCAGACACTGAACGATGCCAATAAAGCGGCTGCACCAGATGAGTCAGCTTCTGTTATTGGAAAGTATATGCTTGGCAAACCAAGAAAAATACAATTATTGGCTGTTCCGGCAAGCAGATATGCTTTTGCAAGCTGGAAAGTAAATAATGCAATTGTTTCAAAAGAAGCAGCATATTTGATTGATACAGATTCAACCGAAACTTATCAGCCGGAATTCACACAGGCTGCAAATTATGTAGAGATTACAATTCCGACTGATGGAGGAAATTCTGAAACAAATCCGTCAAATATCAGAACAAATTCTGAAACAAAACCGGCGGATGGCAGAGATGGTCCTGCATACTATGCGTTTGATAATTCGGAAGATACACACTGGCATTCTAACTGGAAGCCAGCAACACCTGAAAACAAGGATGGTAAAATCAGTGTAACGGGTCCAATCTGGATTGAAGCTGGTTTTAATGAAGTTAAAAAAGTAGCCAAGATTACCTATAAGCCAAGAACAAATGGTAATGGTGCGTGTCGTGCAAAAGGATATGAAGTACTCGTAGCGAATATGGCGAACCCTACAGATCAGCCAGAAGATGCAGATTTTGCAATTGTGAAAACGGGTGTGCTTGGAAATAATGCAGGTCCGCAGGACATTATATTGCCAACTCCGGTTGCTGCAACGCATGTGAGATTGAAGTTTACATCTTCCTATGATGGTCAGACGTATGTATCTGCTTCCAAAATTGGTATGTTCGAAGATAATGCAAACGCAGATAAGTATGCTGACATTGTTGATATTCCAGAAGTGACATCAAATAATAATACACTTGGAACGGTAGAGACATCCACTCAGAAAATGGTTGATAAAATTGACAATAGCATTACCATGACAGCAAAACCGGCTGCTGATTGTCATTTTGTAAAATGGCTGATCAAAGATAAAGAAACGGAAGAAGTGTCTGAAAAATCAGCAAAATCAATTACAGAAACAGTAAACAATAACACCAGATATACTTATACAGCAATGTTTGCGAAAGATGCAGAAGTTAATGTAAATCTGGATCAGACTTATGTAACGATGTATGTAGAAGATATCCAGACATTAGTAGCTACAGTAACAAATGCAACGAATGAAAGTGTTAGATGGTCTACCGATAATGGTCAGGTTGCAGCAGTAGATGGTGGAACCGTAAGAGCAGTAGGAGCCGGAGAAGCAACTATTACAGCAACTTCAGTACAAGACGAGACAAAAACAGCAACTTGTACAGTAGTGGTAAATGTTAAGCCATCGATTACTACACTGATAAATTTAATGAATGAGGCAAGTTCAAAAAAAGATGAGACAACGAACTATACAGCTGCCTCAAGGAGCAAACTTGAAAGTGCATTGAAGGAAGCCGAAGGGGTTAAATCATCGAATGATGAAGCTGTTATTAAACAGGCAGAAAATACGTTAAGAGATGCATTAGATAATCTGGAAGCACTCTATAAGATTCGAGTGAATGTTGGAGAGGCTAATGCAAAAGCTGAAATTATTACAGCAGGTGATGACGGAGAGATTCACAGAGACGGCGATGGCACATATATATATGCTCCGCTGATGAAACTGGTTACTGTCAAGGCAGATGCAACAAACAAAACAGGTGTTCCGTTTTTATACTGGTATCTGGATCCAGATTCAAAAGTAATGAGCACATCTACATCCTATTCATTCTATGTTGTCGGCGAAATGGCATTTTCTGCAAAATATGATGCAGTTAAGACGGATCCGGAAGTGAATCTGTTCTGTAGCACAAAATACAGTACCGCAGCAGGAAAACTTTCTTTTATTGCAAAACGCTCTGTTGACAAAACATATACAGTTGTAGAACATGGTGTTGTTATTACAGATGAAAAAGGATGGAATGATTATTATAGCAATAATCAAACAGCAATGATTAAAGGTGCAACCAGAACAAGAAAATCTGTTGCTAAGGGTACTGCAAATATCGGAACATATGAAGCAAAACTGAAAGCCGGTAAAAAGGAAAAATGGTATGGAAGATCTTATGTAACTTATACAGATGGATATAAGACTTACACAGAGTATTCAGAGATAGTAGCCTATCCAAAAAAATAGTGACTATCCGGTAAGTAAAGGAGGCAAAAAATGAAAAAGTACTATGAAGAGCCAGAAGCAGATATTGTTGATATTCTGGTGGATGATATCATGAAAGCATCTGGAGAGACAGAAGAAATAGAAGGTGGCTTCGACAATTTTTGATGAATGATTCAGATTCTGTAGAAGTAATATAAACATAAAAATGCCTGCAGCTTTTGTGAAGTCTGCAGGTATTTTTATAATAAAATTAGGTGGGAATGAGATTGTATGACAGCTGAAAGAGTGGTAGAATAAAAAAAGAAAAGGTGATGATTCAGTACAGGTCAAGGCATTTATTTTTGAGAGATTAGAAACATGACTGTGTCCTACTGAAAAGTCACAGAAAAATTTATTTTACTATATAGAAAGGAATTGATATAATATGAAAAAGAAAATTATGTATTTTTTTGTGTGTTGTATGATAATTGGAACTTGCTTTGGATGTGGAAAAAACGAACAGACTGAAGCAGAGAGTAAAGCATCTGATAATACAGAAGCTGTTGTGATGACGGAAACAGAATCTGGAATCAGTGCAGAGACAGATGAGAATGCCGAAATGCAGAGTGAGCAGATTGAAACAGGTGGTGAAGACTCCTGGGAGGACAGTGCAGACGGCTGGGATTAAGCAGTTGCAATGTATTGTCTGATAAAGATATATTTTAGCAAACTATGAGCAGAAAGCCTCTGCCTTTTCGTGTGTGAAAAGCAGAGGCTTTTTTCAAAACTTTGATAGTTGTAATAAAAGAGGAAACAGTGTGGCGGACAGAAGCAGGTGTCTGCTTTGCCAGGGAAGATGGTAACAGATATGAAAAAGCAGGAAATAAAATTAGAACAAATGGAATCGACGATTCGAAAAGTTCTGACAGCAGGTGGTAGTTTTTCATTTTATCCAAGAGGAACGAGTATGCAGCCGTTTATCGTCCAGGGGCGGGACAAAGTCACACTTGCAGCACTTCCGGACAGGATAAAAAAGTATGATATCATACTGTATAAGCGGGAAAACGGTACATTTGTGCTGCACCGGGTAACAGGGAAAAAAGAAAATGCTTATATATTCCGTGGGGATAATCAGTTCTCGGATGAATATGGCATAAAAAGGGAACAGATGATCGGAAGGGTGACAGAAATCATCCGTGGAGATGAGGTGATCCCGGTGAATGATATAAAGCATAGGATGTGGGCAGGATTTTGGGTAAATACTGTCTTTTTCAGAAGGGTGAAACGTTTTTGTCTGAAATACAGAAAGAAAAAACAAAATCTGGATAAAAATAAGTCATGTTGAATAAAAATGAAAAATAAGCCATGTTGACCAGGAGGACAAATATCGCTATAATTATGGAGTAGAGAATGGTTTTTGCGGCTTAATATTTCGATTCGATAGGAGCAGTGTAAATAATGTTTCCATATTCAGAGTGATAATAAGGAGAAAATTGATATGAAAATCAAAGGAGATTATCTTTTAGATACGATCGGCGGCGAGAAGATGGCTGTGCCGATTACAGTAAATGACGGAGGACTGGCAGGGCTGATCAGGCTGAATGAAGTGGGAGCGTTTCTGTGGGAGAAACTTCAGGGCGGAACAACAGAGGCAGATCTTGTAAAAGCATTGACATCGGAATACGATGTGAAAGAAGAGAAAGCGACAGCCGATGTGAAGAAGTTTCTGGAAAAACTTCGCACAAAGGGATTGTTGGAGGAGTAGAAAATGGTAACGAAAAACTACCGGTTTGCAGATATTGCTTTTACATTACAGATGCAGTATCCATATCTGGAGAAGCAGTGCAGAAGTTATGAAGTGGAAGAGCCGGGGATACTGATCGCAGCTAGTGATGAGGAGATCGAAAGAGAGGATCAGTCTGGCGTCAGCAGTTCGAATGGAATGCTGGAGAGTCTGGCGGTGTACCGTAAGATTTCGGAAATTATGGTTGAACACGATACATTTTTGTTTCACTGTTCCGCAGTTGCACTAGACGGTCAGGCTTATCTGTTTACAGCTCCGAGTGGCACCGGAAAATCAACCCACACACGGCTGTGGCGTGAAGTTTTTGGTGAACGTGCGGTGATGGTAAATGACGACAAGCCACTGATCCAGGTGCGAGAGGATGCCATCTATGTCTGCGGCACACCGTGGAATGGTAAACATAACCTGGACAGCAACCAGAAAGTACCGATCAAAGGGATCTGTTTGCTGGAGCGTGGTACAGTGAACCATATCGAAACAATTTCAGCGGCAGATGCGTTTCCGTATTTATTTCGCCAGGTCTACCGGCCGGCAGATCAGACAAAACTGATCCGGACGATCACTCTGCTCAAGCAGACGGCAGAACGTGTGCCGCTGTACCGGATGCAGTGCAATATTTCACATGAGGCTGCCAAAATGGCATGGAAAATGATGAGTGGTAAGAAAGAAGAACAGAACCAGTGAATGAAAAAGATACGATGAAGAACAGCAGAAAGACCAACGTAAAATCCAATACTTCAGACATAGAAGCAAAAGAAAAGAAAGAGCAGCAGGAACAGGAAAAAATTCTTGCAGCCAAATATCTCATTGAGTTGATCCGTTCTGTCCTGGAAGAGCGGAAACCGCAGCCAAAGCCGGAAAAAGTTTCGATGAAACAGCTGTTCCTGACGGCAAAAAATAACAATCTTATCTGCATGGCATACGATGCACTCAGGCAGATCGCAGAGCCGGAAGATGCAGATATCATGAAAAAATGGCAGAAAACCAGTCAGTCCTGTACCGTGATGGATGCGGTACAGAGAAGTGAAGGAAACAAAATTTTCAGAGCCTTCACAGAACAGGGAGAAATACGCATACTTCCCATGAAAGGCTGGATCATGAAGGGATTCTATCCCAGACCGGAATACCGTCAGATGGGAGATTTGGATTTTCTGATCGACCGTGAAAACCGAAAAAAAGCCAGAGATATCATGTGTGGTATGGGTTACAGGTTTGTAAAAAATGAATGTGATGATACCGTGGATGTCTATAAGAAAGAACCGTGGATGTATGTTGAGATACATAATCACATGACCCCTTATAAGAATAAAACCAAATACGAAAAAATATGGGAACGATGTGAAAAAAAAGACGGTCTGTATGCCATGAACTGGGATGATTACTATATGTTCATGCTGGATCATCTGGAAAAACATTTTTATTCTTCCGGTTGTGGAGTTCGTTTCTTACTGGATCTTTTTATTTTTATGGAAAAAAAAGGGAAGGAACTGCACAGAGATGTCCTGGAAAAAGAATTCCGGATCAGAGGAGAAGAAAACTTTTTTGAACAGCTGGAAAAGACAGCACTTTCCTGGTTTGGAAAAGAATATCATGTGGGTGATACGAGAATGGAGAAACTGATTCTGGTTTCAGGAGCATTCGGTACAGATAGTCAGAAATACACAAACCGACAGGAAAAGATTCAGAAAAAATATAAGAATAAAAAAGTGGCAAAAGCCATGTATTTCCTGACAAGGACATTTCCGGAGTATTCTTATATGTGCAACATATATCCATTCCTGTATAAAGCTCCGGTATTGATGCCTGTTATGTGGATCGTGCGTCTGATCTGTGCACCTGTAACAAAGATGGACCGCATCCGAAAGGAAGTCGGATTCTGGAGAAAGATGGGGAAGAAAGAATAACAGATGTTATACCGGAATAAGAGTGGGTTAAAATAATGCGAATGAAGGGGAGAACAGTATGATTGATTTTCACACACATATTTTACCACGGATGGATGATGGAAGCCGTCGCATGGCGGAAACACAGAAAATGCTTAAGATGGAGTATGATCAGGGAGTTCGACAGGTTGTGGCGAGCTCTCATTTCTATGCCCAGCATGAATTTCCGGAGACCTTTCTGGATCGGCGGGAAAGACGGCTGGCACGTGTAAGAGAAACACTGCATGAGGAAGAATGGGGACGGGAAATGCAGATCTTCGGAGGAGCAGAAGTACTCTATTACAATGGAATGGCAGATTCCCCGATGCTTCCAAGTCTTTGTATTGAAGGGACAGATACACTGCTTCTGGAGATGCCTTTTTCTCAGTGGGACAAAGAAGTCTATAGGGAAGTGCGGAAAATCATTGAAAACCGCAGGATTAAAGTGATACTGGCTCACGTGGAACGTTACAGTTCGTATCAGAAAGATAAAGATATCTGGGAAGAAATTCTGGATCTTCCGCTGACAATCCAGTTAAATGCAGGAGAGATCCTTCAGTTTGGAAAGAAAAAACTCTGCAGAGAGCTGCTGAACAGCGGGATTCCGGTGCTTCTTGGGAGCGACTGCCATAATACAGGAAGAAGAGCACCGAACATGCTAAAAGGAAAAAAAGCAGTGGAGAAGCTGGCAGGGGAAGGAAAATCAGAAGAGATCGATCGATTGGGAGAGCAGGTATTAAACATATGAAAAGACAGAAAACAACAGGGATCATAGTGCTGCTGGCAGTACTTGTGTGTGTACTTGCTGTGGGAACGTGGTATTTTAGAAAACAGCGGTCAGAAAAGGTATCAGCGACAGAAGGGCAGACCAAGACGCAGCAGAGTGAAACAACGGATGAGCTGGAGCGGCTTTTATGGAACAAAATAAAATTAAACGGGAAAAAATATAAATATTCCACGGACTATGAGACGTATCTGTTTATGGGGACGGATGGCAGCGGTAAGGAAGATGCAGACCGTGATGAGTATATCGGAAATATGGCAGATTTTCTGATGCTTGTGATCGTAAATCGAAAAGAAGAGACGTATGCATTCCTGCAGCTGAACAGAGATACGATGACAGAGATCAATCTGATCGGACGCAATGGGAAAGGGATGGCCACCGCCGATATGCAGCTTTGTACGGCACATTGGTACGGAGGCACACCGGAAGAAAGCTGCGAAAATACAGTAAAAGCAGTCTCTGGGATGCTTGGAGGAGTCAAAATCAATGGCTACTATGCGATCAATATGGAAGATATCGGAAAACTGAACCATGCGATCGGAGGAGTTACCGTAACCATCGACAGTGATTTTGGTGATGTAGATCCGACACTGAAAAAAAGCGAGACCGTTACGCTGAGCGATGAACAGGCATATAATTTTCTGAGATATCGTCAGGGAATCGATGACAGCGAAAATACTTCACGTATGAAACGTCACAGACAGTATATGCAGGCATTTATGGAGAAATTAAAGAAAAAAATGCACGATGATCCATCCATTGGGGCAGAAATTTATGAACAGATGTCAGAAGTGGCCGTCACCGATATGAGCGGAGGAGTTCTGACAGATATTCTGACGGATATGCAGCAGGCAGCAAATCGAGGAACATTTGAACTGGAAGGTACAACAAAACTCGGTCAGCATCTTGACGATGGATTGGAGCATACGGAGTTTTATTTGGATAAAATAGCTATTGTCAAAACTTTGAAAGATTTGTATAATATGTAAGAAAAATGTAGAAAAAACAAAAGAGAGGAACTACTTATGGATCAGAGCAGGGAGAATATAATCGAAGATTCTCAGGACGAAATTGATATTGGCGAACTGCTTCGTTATCTGAAAACGAAATGGATTGTGATTGTGGCAGTGTTTTTGATCGGCGTGATTGGAGCCGGCGTTGGGACAAAGTGTCTGATCACACCTAAGTACACAGCAGTATCCAAACTTTATGTTGTGTCTGCTTCAGGGAAGAACATTGTCAATCTGGATGATTTAAGACTTGGTACAACCTTATCATCGGACTATACAGAGCTTTTGAAGACCAGACCGATCTGCAACGAGATCATCAGTGACCTGGGACTGGATTATACGGTCAGCCAGCTGAAAAGCATGATTTCGATCGTTCCGATCGAAGATACCAGACTGCTGACAGTCAGCGTGGTAAGTGCAGATCCGGAAGAAGCAAAAAACATTGCTAATACTCTGGCAGACAAGGCAGTTACTTATCTTCCGAAGCTGATGGGTATCTCAGCCCCGAATATTGCAGAAGAAGCAATCACCCCGTCAGTACCGACTTCCCCGAGCACAAAGAAAAACGTAGCTCTTGGAGGCATTCTGGCACTGGCACTGATCGTTGGGATCTATACCGTACGTTTCCTGATGGATGATACCGTCAAGACGGCAGAAGATGTGGAAAAGATTATCGGAGTTATGCCGCTTACTGTTATCCTGGAATATCAGGATAAGGACAAGAAAAAACAGGGAAGACATCGGAGGAAGTAGGTTATGAATAAAGTACAGATCAATAATATGCCGACGCTTACCTATTCTACAGAAGAAGCGATCAACCGACTGAGAGTAAACTTAAACTTTCAGGCAAAAGATGTGAAAAAGATTATGGTGATCAGCAGTACCGAGAATGAAGGCAAAAGCTTTGTGGCATTTCATACCTGGAAACAGATGGCAGAGTCCGGTATCCACACATTGCTTCTGGATGCAGATCTGAGAAAGTCTGTTATGGCAGAAAAATATCAGATGGAGGCAGAAAAAGGCAAAAAGCTTATTGGTACATCCCATGTGCTTTCCAAAGATATGCCGTTAAGAGATGCTGTATGGCACACGATTATGCCGCAGGGGGATATCTTACCAAACGTAGAAAACCTGGTAAACCCGGCAATGCTCTTAGAGAGCGAGACATTCCACCGTCTTCTGGATGAGGCGTCCGAAGAATATCGCTATATTTTCATTGATGCACCGCCTCTTGATCTGGTATCCGACGGAGAAAAGATCGGTTCCCTGTGTGATGGGGCGATTCTTGTTGTCGCAAGCGGCAAGGTGTCACGTGGCATGGTTCAGAATTCTATCCATCAGCTGGAGAGAGCCGGATGTCCGCTGCTCGGTATTGTGCTGAATCGTGTGGAAGATCAGCGAAAGAAAAATTATTACCAGAAATATGGTTACTACGCAAGTGAAAAAGGAAAGAAAAAATAAATCCGGGTATTTCAGCGGCTATCAGGGCTTGCTGATTTACTGCATGGCATCTTTCTTACCATGCAATATATTTTTTATAAAAGGAGAAAGGAGGGAAAACAACATGAAAAAAGTACTGAAGAAAGTTATGGCATTGGCTCTGGCAGCAGTATTGACGATCGGTACAGCTGTTACATCTACCGCAGCAGCACCGAGCCCGACAACCGGTAAGAAGCCAGTCAACCAGATTGCAGACACAGACAGTAAAGGTAATAACACTAAGAGCCCTGTTTATACGGTAAGGACCTATGATACAGGCAGAGCACGTATTATCGGAGCTGCGACAATCAAGAAAAATGTGACTGTTCCGAACTACGTTAAAGTAAACGGCGTGAAGTACAGAGTTACCAGTATTGGTGCAAAGTCTCTGAAAAACTGGAATTCTGTAAAAAAGATTACACTTTCCAAGAATATCAAGACGGTTCACAATCAGTCTTTCAAGAGCTGTAAGTCTCTGAAAACAATCGTTGTGAAAAATACAAAGAATATCTGGTTCTCACCGGATACGTTCAAAGGAAGCAACACAAAGAAAATGACCGTTAAGTTCAGCAAAAAAATGTCTAAGAAAACTTATGCAAAAATGCAGAAGAGATTAAGAAAGATTGGATTTAAGGGTAAGATCACCAGAGGCTAGTTCTGGATGGCAGCTGCAACAGCTGCGAAGGAAAGGCACTATGCTTGTTAAGCAATACATTATAAGTATAGTGCCTTTGCTTTACAGTTGTGAAAAAGAAAACGATGTAGCACCGTGGGGGGAGCAATTTGCAAAAACGGGATGCACATTTGAAAATAAAGGGTACATGGGGATAAATAAAAGATAAGAAAGAGAGCAGTTTTATGTATAGAAAAGATTCAGAAGGCTGGTTGAAACATGCAGATTTTATTGTATTGGATCTTCTGTGCCTGCAAATCTCATTTATTCTGGCATATGTCCTGAGCGGATATGGCTGGAATCCATATCATATTATGCTATACCGAAATATGTCTATATTTCTTGAACTGGCAGATTTACTGGTGATTTTCTGTTATGACACAATGAAAGGCGTACTGAAAAAAGGCTACTATCGGGATTTTGTGGTGACACTTAAACATTCCATCATGGTTGGAGGACTGGCAATTTTATATCTGTTTCTGCTTCAGCAGGGTGGAGATTATTCGAGACTGGCATTATTCCTTACTATTTTATTGTATACAGGGATCACTTATCTTGTGCGAGAACTCAGGAAGAAATCTCTGAAAAAACAGATGCAGAACGGAGGAGAGAGGTCTTTACTGATCATAACATCAGGAGAAGTGGCAAGACGAGTCGTTGATAATATGAAAGAAAACAATTATGCACGCTTTCGGATTGCAGGCGTATCTGTGATCGATGAAGACTGGATCGGAAGAAAGGTCGAAGATATTCCGGTTGTTGCAAACGAAGAGACCACTCCGAAGTATGTCTGCAAAGAATGGATCGATGAAGTCCTGATCGTGATTTCAGACGATATCCCATATCCGACTGAACTGATCAGAAAACTGAGCGAAACCGGAGTAACGATCCATCTGAACCTTACGAAAGTCACCAATATTCCGGGAAAGAAGCAGTTCGTGGAGAAAGTTGGCGTGTATACCGTTCTTACGACAAGCATCAACTACGCATCTGCATTTCAGCTGGCACTTAAAAGAATGATGGATATTGCAGGAGGACTGGTCGGATGTATCCTTACTGGACTGATCTTCCTGGTCGTGGGTCCAATGATCTATATCGCATCGCCGGGACCGATCTTCTTTTCACAGGAACGTGTCGGCAAGAATGGCAGAAAGTTTAAAATTTATAAATTCCGCAGTATGTACATGGATGCAGAAGAGCGAAAAGCAGAATTAATGGACGAAAACAAACTTGGTGACGGCAAAATGTTCAAGATGGATTTCGATCCGCGTGTGATCGGAAACAAAGTTCTTCCGGATGGCACACACAAAACAGGAATCGGAGATTTCATCCGCCGGACAAGCCTGGATGAATTCCCACAGTTCTTTAACGTGTTAAAGGGCGACATGTCGATCGTCGGCACAAGGCCGCCGCTGATTTCCGAAACCAATCTCTATGAGCTGCACCACAGAGTCCGACTGGCAATCAAACCGGGCATCACCGGCATGTGGCAGGTGAGCGGTCGCAGTGATATCACAGATTTCGAAGAAGTAGTACGGCTGGATAAAGAATACATCAGCAACTGGAATATCGGGCTGGATATCAAGATCCTGCTGAAGACGGTGCTGGTAGTGTTTAAAAGAGATGGGTCGATGTAAACGATTTTGATTACAATAATAATCAATGAAAGTGAGTGGATGTAAATGAAAGTTTGTTTGGTAGGATCTTCAGGTGGACATTTGGCACATTTATATATGTTAAAAAAGTTTTGGCATGATAAAGAACGATTTTGGGTAACTTTTGATAAGGAAGATGCAAGAAGTTTGTTAAAAGATGAAAAAATGTATTCCTGCTACTACCCAACAAACAGGAATATAAAAAATTTGATAAGAAATACTGTTTTGGCAGTAAAAGTTTTAAGAAAAGAACATCCAGATCTTATTATTTCGTCAGGAGCAGCAGTGTCAGTTCCATTTTTTTATTTAGGAAAGTTATTCGGAGCAAAACTTATATATATAGAAGTTTTTGATAGAATTGATAAGCCGACATTGTCAGGAAGATTGGTTTACCCAATAACAGATAAATTTATTGTACAGTGGGAAGAACAAAAGAAAGTATATAAAAAAGCAATAAATTTAGGCAGCATTTTTTAAAAGTAGCAGAGTAAAAGAGGTAAAATATGATTTTTGTTACAGTAGGGACACATGAGCAGCCATTTAATAGATTAGTGGAATATGTGGATCAATTAAAAAAAGAAAAAATTATTGAAGAAGAGGTTTTTATCCAGAGTGGATATACTACGTACGAACCTAAATATTGCAAATTTTCAAAGTTAATTCCTTATTCTGATATGCAAAAATATATTCAAAAAGCGAGAATTGTCATTACACATGGTGGACCGGCAAGTTTTATTATGCCTTTACAGGTTGGAAAAGTTCCGGTAGTAGTTCCGAGACAAAAAAAATATGGAGAGCATGTGAATGATCATCAGTTAGAGTTTGCACAAGAAGTAGAAAAAAGAAAAAAAAATATTATTCTAATTGATAATATAGAAAAATTAAAAGATATAATAATAAATTATGATGATATTGTAAGTAATCTTAATTGTGGTATAGATGGAAACAATGAACAATTTAATAAAAAATTATCTGAGATTGTAGATGAAATGTTTCAGAAACGGGGAACGGCAAGGTAAGGAGAATATCTGATGAAAAGCAGCATTTCTTTAAAAGTATCTAACAAGATATATTATTTATATTTTGTGATGGCAGTGATGATTTTTGGATTGCATTCAGTGTATATGGATTTATTTAAAGTAAATGATAAGGTACTGGTATTTAATCAAATATTTAGAATTTTTTGGAATATGGCGGTACCTACATTCTTTTTTGTTTCAGCTTTGTTATTTTATCAAAAGCTGGAAGAAAGAAAATATATGGAAGTAGTTAAAAGAAAATTTAAAACGTTAATGGTTCCATATTTATTATGGAATGTAATTTGCTGGCCATTAAAAGAGTTGAAAAATATTTTACAAACAGGAAGACCAGAAGAAACATCGTGCATAGTTATTATAAAAAAAATATTATTTTCGGAATGGGATCCGGTTTTATGGTTTATTAGAGTATTATTCATATATTTTTTGATATATCCTATTATATTATGGATTGTTAGAAAAAAAAGATGTTTTTGGTTGATTGTCATATTAAATGTAGCCTTAAATATTTGGATGGGACCAACAAAAGGTTATTCAACAATGAGGTATTGGCTGCCGGTATATATGATGGGAGCGTATATGGCATTATGATTGCATTTTCAATGAAACGGCTATAATATATCGAAATATCGGAATTGCAAGTATTATACTAATACTATTAATTATATTTGCTTATAGAAGTGACTTAGGATTATATATTTGTAGAATGTTGTCGCCATTTTGCTTTTGGAAAATAGCGGATGTTTTTTTGAGTGAAAAAAAACCGTTTTGGTGGATGAAACAGACTTTCTATTATTATTGTGCACAAATGATTTTTTCAATAGTGGCACAAAAAATATATTTAAAAATATTTGGAAATAGCTGGGGCAGTGCAATATTAGCACATATTTTAATACCAATTATTCTTTTGAGTATACTGGCTTTTACGGCATATTTCTTACATAGATTTCTTAATCCTTTTTGGAAAGTACTTACAGGAGCACGAAAAGAATAGTAGGAGTGAAAAGAAATGTCAAAGCATGCCTTTCTAATAGAAGCACATAGTAATAGAAAACAATTAGAAATGTTATTTTCTTGCTTGGATTATGAAGAAAATGATATTTTTATACATATCGATAAAAAAAGCAAAGGATTTGAAGACTTACAAGATAATAATGGATTGAAACATTCAAGGTTATATATTATTCCATCTCAAAGGGTATACTGGGGAGGATATAGTCAAGTAAAAATAGAACTGGAATTAATGAAAAAGGCAATGGAAACGGATGATTATGAAAGAGTTCATTTGATTTCGGGTGTTGATCTGCCATTGATTTCTCAGAAAGAGATGCATGAATACTTTGAAAAACATAAAAATACAGAATTTGTACACTATGACTATGTTAATGATCCCCAAATTTATAAGAAGAGAATGGCACAATATCATTTACTTCGAGATCATATAGATAGAAAGCAGAAAATATTGTGTGGAATAGAAAAGATATTATTAGTTTTACAAAAAATAGTAGGAATCAATAGAATAAAGAAAGTAGACTATGCATTATATAAAGGGGCAAACTGGTTTAGCATCACAGGAAAATGTACAAGATATATTTTAAGCAAAAAAGATTGGATTGAAAAAAATTTTAAGTATACAAAATGTTGCGATGAGGTATTTGTACAGACGATAGTTGCTAATTCTGGATTTTCAGAAAAAAGATATTATGATGATTTGGAAAATAGATATGGCAATTTACGATTTACTGATTGGGAAAGAGGGAAGCCTTATACTTTTAGAGAAGAAGATTATCAGGAATTGATGAATAAAGCACACTATATGTTTGCACGTAAATTTGACGAAAATATAGATTTTGCCATTATCGAAAAAATAGTTAAGAAAGTGACAAACGAGGAGAATTGAGAATGAGAATAGGAATCATTACATTTCATGCATCATTAAATTGTGGATCAATGTTACAGGCATTTGCATTACAGGAAATCTTAGAGAAAAAATATCATGTAGATGTAGAAGTTATAAATTATTCTAATTGGGGACAGAGAAATTATTATGCCAATTGGGATCTGTATCCAAGACCTTGTGTAATAAAATCTAATTTTAAAGCACTTGCACATCATGATGTGATAGAAAAAGTCAGAAACGATTATCAGGATTTTGAAAAAAAATACCTCCATTTGACACCAAAGTTGTTAAAAAAAAGAAAAGAACTGGATGGTATTGATAAGAACTATGATATTGTTATTGCTGGCGGAGATCAGGTTTGGAATGTACGATGCAGAGATGCAGATGTGGCATATTTCTTATCTTTTGTAAAAAATGCAAAAAAGGTGGCTTATTCTCCAAGTTTAGGAGCAAGAAATATTAATAAAGTAATATTGAATCCTAAAAAATATGAACGTCTTATAAAAGACTTTGATGCATTATCAGTTAGAGAAGATAATGGAAAAAAATGGCTAAAAGATTTAACAGGTTTAGATATTCCGATTATTGCGGATCCTACAGTTTTATTGACGGAAGAAGAATGGGAGACGGCATTGCCTATAAATAATATAGAAGAAAAATTTATACTGTATTATGCGTTTTCTTACTCGAGCGAATATAATAATAAAATTATGCAGGAAGTCATTAGGAAGACAGGAATGCCGATTTATATCATTGATGGAAAGTCCTGGGCAATCAATAAGCTAGATCAGTATGGCATTAAACTTTGGAAGAAAAGTGGACCGTTAGCGTTTCTGGAGTTGATGAAAAATGCCGATTTGGTACTTGTACAGTCATTTCATGGCATTGTTTTTTCAGCATTATTTCATAAAACTTTTTGGTCGTTACGTAATAAGGAAATTAAAAATCCAGATGATGACAGAGCGAGAGTGATATTAAGACAAACAGGGCTGACAAGTCGTGCGATTACATATGATGATTTACTTAGTGTAGATTTATTAGAAGCAGTGGATTATGTGGAAGTAGACACAAAAATGCAACATATGAGGGAAGAAGCTTTTAAGTATATCGAGAACTTTTTGGAGTGAGAAGATGTGCAAGGTAAGTATAATAGTTCCGGTTTATAATGTAGAAGATTATTTAGAAAAGTGTATAAATTCACTTGTGAAGCAAAAATGTTTTCAGGACATGGAAGTGATTTTAATAGATGACGGTTCGAAGGATAATTCAGGAAAAATATGCGACTGTTTTGCAGAAGAATATAAAAATATAGTATGTATTCATCAGGAAAATAAAGGGGTTTCTGCAGCGAGAAATGCAGGGATAGAACATGCGAAAGGTGAATATATAGGATTTGCTGATGCTGATGATTATGTAGAGTCTTGGTATTATGAAGAGATGTATTGTTCAGCAAAAAAGCATAGAGCTGATTTGGTAGTGTATGATTATTTTGTAGAGTTTTCAGATAGCAATCAATTAAAGCAGTATAGAAAGAAAAAAAGTGAATATCAATATGATAAAAGTCAAGCAATGCCTAGTTTTTTATCAGGAGTGAATATAGGGATAAATCTTTTTGATAAGCTTTTTATAAGAAATAAAATGCATAATATAAAATTTCACGAAGAAATTAAAATAGGCGAAGATTTATATTTTATTTTTGAATTTTTGAAAAATGTAGATTGTGTTTATGGAAAATCAAAAGCAGGATATCATTATCTGCAACGTTCAGGTTCAGCTATGAATGGAAAATTTAGTGAAAAGTATTTTGATGTAATAAAGGTATCGGAGTGGATACTTAAAGAAATAGAAAAAAATTTCCCAAAGTATTTACCGCAGGCAGAAGCTTTATATATTCATTCAGCATATAAAACATTGGAGCGGGTATATAAATTTTCAGGACAAGAACAATATCAAAAAAGAATAGATGAATTGAAACAAGATATACATTATTATTCATGTGTGAAAGCCTGGAAATTTTTATCACATAAACAATTTGCAGGCTTTTTATTAATGAAATATTCGCCAAAACTATACTTAATGGCTTGCAAAATAAAGAAGATATAAATAACATGATAACATGACTCGTAGAAAATGAAAGTGAGAACTTATGGGAAAAAATAAAACACTATTTAGTATAGAGATAATTAGCTTTATGATAATATGTTGTAGTGGATACTCATTGTTCATGCGTTCTAGGATATTTATGATAGGAATATTTGCGGTAGCGGTTATATTAAAAAATTTAAATGGAACAAAATGGAAGATACAAAAAAGTGCAATAGGAATATTGCTTATTGCGTTTATTTTGTTTTTAGTTATGCAAACGCCATTTTCATACAACTTATCAGAAAGTTTGAAATATATATATATTTATTTTGGAATTTTAATGCTGATATTAATGCCGAATAAAGAAAAATTTATATTTTGTTCAGTAAACTGGATAGAAAAAATATGTAAAATAATTGCGTCTACTATTATTTTGAATATGTTAATTCCTAATGTCTTTAGAGATTATTTATATTTTTTGATTTCTGGTGGGAGAAGTGCAGTTCCACGATTGACAAAAGAAATATCGGAACATATTTATTCGGGAATTATGGGAGAAAAAGGTGAAGCTGCATTTATGATGGTTATTGCTATTATTCTTATTTTAGGAAGATGTACTGGCGAAAATAAAATGAAAAAGAAAGATAAAATCTGGCTTTGTATTTTTCTTTTAGCATTGCTTTTGCCAGCAAAAAGAATGCTGTTTGCAATAGGTATCGCAATATGTTTGTTATATATTATTTTTTGGACGAGAGGAACAAAAAAAATTAAAATGTTAGCTGGGTTTTGCTTGATAGGAATTATTGGTCTGATGATTGTATTTTCGATGCCAGTATTTGATACTCTTTTGAATAGATTTTTAACCTATAGTGGTGATGATACAGCTAATGGAAGAACGTATTTATGGGCATATGCTTTGGAAATGTTTCATAAAAAAAGTTTGTGGGGATATGGATATGGAAGTTTTAATAAATATGCGTCGGAACGAGGTGTAATATTAACTGAGAGTAGAGAATGGGTATCCCAAGCACATAATATTTATTTGCAATTATTGGGGGAGACAGGAATTATAGGGACAGTTATATTTTTGACTATTTCTATTTATGGAATATATTTGTTTTATTGTTTGTATAAACAAAGAAAAATAATGGACAATAAGGACAGAGATATATTATTTTTGGGAGGAAATATACAAGTTCTGACTTTAGTATATGGAATTAGTGGGAATATTATATATTATTCAAATCAGGTGATGGTTTATTTTTTTGGAATAGCTATGATGATTTATCTACAATATAAATATTTGGTATTACATAAAAGACAGAGGATTTGTTAAAATGAAAAAAAAAATCGGTATTATTACATTTCATACAGCATTAAACTATGGTGCAGTACTACAAACATATGCTTTACAAAACTTTATAAAAAAAAATGGCGTAGATAACGAGATTATTGACTATAAGTGCAAATTCATTGAAAAGTGTTATAAACCATTCTTTATTTCGGATGGTAAGATCGTTAATTCTTTGGTTAGAGGTATTTTATTTGGAAGCACAATTCGAAAAAAGAGAAGAGTATTTGACAGGTTTCTTAATGAAAGATTGGAATTGAGTAAAGAGATACATACAAAATCAGAGTTACAGGAAATCGCAGAAAAATATGAATATTGTATAACAGGCAGTGATCAAGTATGGAGTCCGATTAGTGCAGGATTCGATGAGATGTATTTTTTACCTGGATTAGATAAAAGAAGAAAATTTTCTTATGCAGCAAGTATAGGTGCAACTGATGTGTCAGAGGAAATAAAACAACAATTAAAACAGCGTTTAGCAGATTATTCGGTTATATCGGTCAGGGAAGAAAGTGCAAAAAAATTGCTTAAGCAGCTGGATAATACTAAGAAAATAGAAGTTCATGTAGATCCTACATTGCTTTTGAATATTGAAGAATGGAAAAAATTGGTAGGAGAAGATATGGTTAAACAAAAATATCTTCTTATATTTAACGTGGAAAAGCCTATTCAAGATATAGAATATGCAAAAAAAATAGCAAAGATACAAGGATTAAAAATAATTTATATTAATGAACGTACTATTAGAAAAGATCCGGAGATTACATATTATAAAACATTATCACCAGAACAATTTTTAACATTATTTTATTATGCTGATGTAGTTGTGACAAACTCATTTCATGGAACAGTATTTTCCATTATTTTTAACAAATGTTTTTATGTAGAGTTGGAAAATAAAAGACAACGTAATATTCGAGTAGAAGGATTGCTTGAAAAATTAGAGATAAAAAACAGAGAAATTGATATGGAAAAAATGAATTATGAAATGCCAAATTGGAATCGAGTGAATGAAATTTTAAATCAAGAGAGAAAAAGAACTTTGTCATATTTACAAATGATACATTCAATTGCATTAAATGATTAGAGGTACTTAAAACTATGAGTTCGTTGAAAAAAAATTTTGCATACAATATAGCATATCAGATTTTAGTGATTATACTTCCACTGATTACAGCACCATATGTGTCCAGAGTACTGGGAGTAGAAGGCGTTGGAACTTATTCATATATTTATTCTATTGCGTATTATTTTGGATTATTTGGAATGTTAGGAATTTCAAATCAGGGAAATAGAAGCATTGCTTTATCGAGAGGAGACAAGGATAAGGTAAGTCAGGTATTTTGGAGTATTTACAGTATTCAATTATGTACTACTGCTATAGCATTAATAGCATATTGTGTTTTTATGGTATTCTTTTTTAAAGGAAATAAAACAGTAGCATATATTGATGCATTGTTTGTAGTGGGATATTTATTAGATATTAACTGGTTTTTCTTTGGAATGGAAAAATTTAAGTTAACAGTGACAAGAAATACACTCTTTAAAATAATGACAGTAATATGCACGTTTGTTTTTGTGAAAAAACAGAGTGATTTATGGATTTATACACTAATATTAGCTTTAGGAACAGTGATTAGTCAGTTATATCTGTGGATTTGCTTGCCTAAATATCTTTCATTGAAGAAACCTAAATGGGATCAAGTGAAAACACAGATAAAACCTATACTGGTTTTATTTATTCCGGTTATAGCATACAGCATATATAAAGTCATGGATAAAATTATGTTGGGAAGTATGACAAACGTTGTGCAGGTAGGATATTATGAAAATGCAGAAAAAATAGTAGGAATACCTGTAGGAATCATAACAGCCTTTGGAACAGTTATGATGCCGAGAATAACATCACTGATAGCTAGTGATAATGTAAAAAAAGCACGAGAATATAATAAAATGTCATGTAAATATTTTACATGTATTGTTGTAGGAATGGTAGCTGGTTTAATTGGAGTCAGTAATATTTTGCCTGGAGTATATTTCGGGGATGAGTTTAGAGAATGTGGAAAATTAATAGCAGGATTGAGTTTTACTCTGATTTTTATGACTTGGGCAAATATAATTAGAACGCAGTATTTGATTCCGTTAAAACAAGACAAGCCATATGTGATTTCGACTATAGTTGGTGCTGTGGTCAATTTGATAGGAAATTCTATATTTATTCCAAGGCTTGGGGCATTGGGAGCGTTAATAGGAACGGTAACGGCAGAATTTTTGGTATTTTTCGTTCAGGCAATGTTTGTGAAAAAGAAGTTTCCAATTGCAAAATACTTGAAAACGACGCTTGTTTTTTGGCCAATGGGAGCAGTTATGTGTATCGTCATATATATGATAGGAGAGGCGAGAGGAGAAAGTATTACTACTTTATGCTTACAAGTTTTAGTTGGAGTAATTATTTATCTGGTATTGGTAATTGGATATTTATTTATAACGAAAGATGAAATGCTGATAAATATTGGTAAGAGAATTAAAGATAAGATTAATTTCAAATCTTAAAATATGAAAAACAATAATTATTGAAAAAGTTTGTAAACAGAATGATGAATTGGGGGACGTGAAAATAAAAATGCAGTGGGAAAAGCCAAAGGTATACGCAGTTAAAAATATAAATGAGACGGTACGAATGTCATCAAGATCAGGGGGGATATTTCCCGCATTGTCAGATACAATATTGGAAGAACAGGGGGTAGTTTATGGCTGTATATTGAATGAAAAATTTGAAGCAGTTCATGTTAGGGCAGACAATAAAACAGAGAGAGATAAGATGTGCGGATCAAAGTATGTTCAGAGTAAAATGGGAGATACCTATAAAAAGGTAAAACTGGATTTACAGTCGGATAAGAAAGTGCTTTTTTCCGGAACGTCTTGTCAAGTTGCTGGATTGAAAGCATTTCTTGGAAAAGAATATGATAATTTGTTGTGTGTTGATATTGTTTGTCATGGAGTTCCAAGTTTAAAAGTGTGGAAAAAATATATAAGATGGCAGGAAAGTCGGAATCATGCGAAGGTGATTGAAGTAAATTTTAGAAATAAGAAAGACTTTGGCTGGAGAGAACATGTAGAAAGATTAAGGTTTGATAATAACAAAGTTGTAGATGCGTGGATATTTAAAACATTATTTAGCAGTAATGTTATATTACGACCTAGTTGTTATAAATGTTTGTATAAAAGTATTATGCATCCGGGGGATATTACAATTGCTGATTATTGGGGGATAGAAAAAGCAGCTTTGGAATTTGATGATAATAAAGGAGTTTCTCTTGTATTGATTAATAATCAAAATGGAGAAAATGAATTTGAAAAAGTTAAAGACCGTGTTAAATGGAAACAAACCAAAATAGAAGATAGTATGCAGCCAGCGTTAATAAAACCATTTGAAAGACCTGAGAATAGAGAAAAATTTTGGCAAGATTTTGAAAATGATACCTTTGATAGCATTGCCAAAGAATATGGCGGTTATACATTTTCTAATAAGATAAAATATAAACTTAAAAAAGAGAAACAGAGATTGATGAAAAGGTAAAATAAGGGTGGAATGAAAAAAACTCTTTTATATGAAAAAAGAAGAATGTTGCGGATGAACAGTTTGTTATGCAATTTGTCCTAAAAATGAAATTCTGAAGGAGTTGATTATTTTGTATTTGACAGTCAGGAGTGAGATTAATGACAGAGATTCCAGTACTATATAAAAGAAAAGAAGAATGTTGCGGATGTACAGCTTGTTACGCAATATGTCCCAAAGAAGCCATAAAGGCTTTGAATATCCACAAATTAATGAGAATAAGTGTGTGCGGTGTTGTCAGTGCATTAAAGTGTGTCCGATAAAAGCAGCACGAACGCAGTAAGGAGAGA
>ERZ857969.2091-NODE-2091-length-24266-cov-10.064062_pt1 | contig 24266 bp, 19 predicted proteins | sample MGYA00519864_ERZ857969 | MGnify/ENA primary metagenome ERZ857969 (study PRJEB31778, sample SAMEA3449382) | human gut metagenome | biome: human gut; feature: human-associated habitat; material: faeces | place: United Kingdom | collected 2010/2012 ... | reverse complement strand
GTTTTGTCAAAGACGGACAACTCACGATGTTTTAATTTATTTCGAACTCACGTTATATTATTTAAAGTTTTGCCTCATTATCCAAAATGGTTTCCTACGCAAGGTCAGCTAAATGTGATGCAGAAGTTGAAGTTCCCCTTCCGAAAAAAATACCTCTTTTACTTTCTCCATAAATACTAATCCAACTTTTTAAATTCAAAATCGTTTATACTGCAACATGCTTTTTTATAATCAAATCCATACAAACGCATATATGCTTCTTTTATTTCCTTAGCACCATTATAAAACGGATCTGATGTATGAATCTTAGTAGTAACGATCACTTTCATTTCAGGAGTCAACACTGTATCGTTTGTCCTTTTAATCCGCTTCGGAATTATTTCAAATACCCTATCCTCCGTGTTTATAAATCCCACTGATGCCATCATGAGATTATCAAAAATCAGATTACAGAAACACGAATCATCAACTTTATTATTTGTTAATTCATCCATAATTAGGCAAGGGGTTCTTTCATTCCAGTCTCTATATTTCTTGGGTAGCCAATCTGTTCCCCAAATCCATTCTTTACCTCTACATGGGTAAGTGTCATAATGTTCTTCGAGAAAATCATAATATATTGCAAAGTTACCTTTATTATTAAATTCGTATGTAAGCCATAAAGCCCTTTTCTTACTACTTATCCGATAACGGAAATGCCTTATCTGGGAGATTTCAACATACGAAAAGCCATGAAAATCAACTTGTAAGGAAGGATACTGTTTCTCAACCTTTTTCCCGACCTTTTTCAAGGCTTCAGATATAGGACCTCTGAGTACTTCATCTATAACCTCATTCTTTAATGAAATAATTAAGAGAGCCTTTTTCATGAAATTTTGATTGAAAGAAATTTCATGTAATATCTGATTCACAGAATTTACTTTATTCTTTTTAAACAATGATGTTAGGGAAATCTTCATCTGAACTAATCCAATTTCTTAAATTCAAAATCATTCTTACTACAACATGCTTTCTGATAATCAAATCCATACAGGCGCATGTATGCGTCCTTAATTTCCTTGGCACCGTTGTAGAACGGGTCTGTAGTGTGTTGCTGCGTAGTAACTGTTATTGTCATTTCAGGAGTCAGTACCGTTCCGTTTGTTCTTTTTACTCTCTTTGGTGTTATTCTAAATACTTTTGACATAATACATTAAGTTTAACTTGTTCATTGTTTGATGCAGACAAATATACGGATACCAATATGCCAAATTGAGGAATAGCAAGAAAAAAACTAATATTATCTGCATTAATCTCAGTTTTTATTGAATATCAGCTTCCATTTCTTCAGTACCACCATAATATGTGTTTTCCATAACAACCCCGTTGTAAGTTCTTCGGATGTTATCAAAACATCTTCATCAATTACTATTTCCATTCCCATAATTTCTTCCCATGAAGGATATTTGACATAGGGCTCTCAAGATAACTGTCAACTTTTGAATAAACCGAACAGTTCATATCAACCATCGGACTGCATCCTTCCTATCGGCAAACCAACAGTATATAATAATCTGAAGGTTCAATATTTAATGATTGAATGCAATGATATCTTTTCTTCCACCCATCTTTATCTAACCGTTCTGCCGACTCAGAAGCATTGATTTTCCACAATTCCATGAAATCAGGGAATATATCTTCAAAACTGGATACCCACCTCACATATTGAGGCACGTTTGGAGGTAGCCGTTTCAAAGTCTATCACTATGAAATTAATCTCTGATTTATCAGTCATTATTTGATTTTTTATAGTATGACAATATATTCTCTGCAAACTTACATATTTCATCCTTTACCCATTGAGGTTCGATAACTTCTATCTGGTCAGTCTGTTGAAGCAAAGCCTGAAGAAAATCGTATGTAGGTCGGATTGTCATTTCGAATGTAGTAGATTCATCATCAGATGCAATTTCACGCTGAGAGTCATGTATGGGTAAAGTAGCCAGGTATTTTCTTGCCCATCCGTATGCCTTAATTACTACACGCTCAATATCAATATCTCCGTCAGCGATAATGCCTACGCATCCTTCAAAATATTTATTTATATCAAATGAATCAGGAAGTTTGAATGTTGTATCCGTAACTTTGACATTGAGAATTCTGTCAAGTGCGTATGTCCTTATTTCTTCAGAATATACCGACCATCCTATAAGATACCAACGACGATTATAAACCTTAAGATGATAAGGTTCTATCTGAAACGTACTTGCATGCGACCTGCCAAAGCCCTGGTGGGTTATCTCCACTACACAATTCTGACGCATTGCCTGAAGTAATATCTGTAAATATTTATTTCCTGAAGGAATCTTTTCAAATGAGATGCGTTTCTCCAACTTTCTGTCTGCCTGAAGCTGGTTCAGTGTAGCATACGGGTCTATCAGCCATGAACGGAAACCATCACCCTCCAACAAATCTGCATCTTCTATATAATACCCATATCCACGTTTTGCATCGCATGATATGATTATATCAAAGATTGTCTGCACTGCATCTTTATGATTCATAAATGTCTTCCATGGTAATGGTTTGCCATCACCCAATCCACAATCTTCCCATTTGTCACTTATTTCCTTAAATGTGATATATGGATGACATCTGATCAAATCCACAAGCCATACATACCGACCAAATTTGTTTGCTGCCATAAATACCTGATTTTAAATTATATTATGCCACAAAATTGCATAAGCACTTATGCTAAATTTAGGCATAGATATAGAAAAAACAAATAAATTTACGCAACTATATGCTTTATTGTACCAACGATTTTGTGGCACATAAAATATTTTGTGTAAATAGGGAAAAAGTAAAGTGCCCCTAAAAAGTTGAACGTGTTAAGGATGTAAATTAGACGGTGTGGGCAAAGTTAATCTCTTTACTCACACCATCTAATTTACATTCTTATTTTATAGTCCTTTCATCGGCAGGCCCCTCCTTCTCTCATGCCTTCTTCCACCTCTTTCCAAAGATTCTTATTGATGATATGTACAATGTCGAACACCATCAGACCGTCGGAAAGCTTCAGGTTCATGGCTATTGCTTTCGATAACTTAGCTGGATTGTTATAGAATTGATCAACTAAGACTCCACCCATAAACTTATTATTTTTCAATATAGTGCGCAGATGCTGACATGAACCTTCCACACAATACCATGTACCCGACTGGGCCTGACTGTCTGTTTCGTTCCAAACACTATGGCTGTTTTTCAGATATTCATCAATCGTAATGTCCGTGTAATAATTTCCCGTAGCATATAAGTCTATCAATTCAGCATAACCATAGTTCTTATACTCAGGAGTTGCCCAGTCGAAATCCTTGCTGGGATCATAGTCCTTACTGGCAAAATTCACACCTACTTCATAGTAAGATGGATACCAGGCACCTGTATATGTGCCAAACGATATATTGGGATTCACAGCCTTCACTTCCTTGCGAGCCAAAGCCATAAAGTCAGTAATCGTCTTTGTGCGCCACTCAAACCACTTCAAAGCCAACTTTCCAAATTTGGGCACAAACTTTCCGTCGGCCGTCTTTTCCCAGGTCAGGATATCTTGCGGAAAATTCTCCACCTTAGCGCCAATATATTCCTCAAACTTACTGCGCGAAAGCGGTGAAAAGTCGGCACTGATACCATCGTAGCGTACACGGTCGAGCATCAATCCATCCAAGTCAGGATATTTGCCAACCAACTCTTTCAGCACATTGATGATATGTTTACGATATTCCTCGTTAAGCGGATTAATCATGGCACCATACTTATGTTTTTCCTCCATGATAGAGATAATCCCTTTCTCTGGATTGTAAACCATAGATGCCCATTCTGGATGGCCATCATAAACCAAGCCACGGTCAAAATAATTGTGACCGGCACAGAACACATTCAACGATGCATGTACCTGCAACCCCAGTTTATGTCCTTCCTGAATAAAATAGCCCAAATAATCAAAGTTTCCACGTTTGGCCCCCTTCCACTCTTCCATGCGCGGAGCATACTTACTGTCATAGAGTACTTCACCAGTAATCGGACGTACGTCAACAATGGCATGCGTAAATCCAAGCGACTTTATCTTCTGCAAATAATAATCAATGGAATCTTTCTGATTAAAACGGCCGAAGTTAGCTTCGGCATCAAACCACATCAGTGCTGGCTTGGCTGGAGTCTCTTCTATCTTAACCATTTTCTTAGTTCCACCGCAAGATGACAATACAAGCATTCCTGAGGCAAGTAGTAAAAGAGATTTTTTCAAACTTAATTTTTTCATTGGTACCTACATGTTTTATTAGTTAATATTTTTCTATTTTATCACCGCTCTAAAAGGAGCAGCCGGAAGCCCAGCATTATTCTGCAAGGTCCCTACCTTGTAATTGCGAAAGCAATAGCGTACTTCTACCGGATTCGGAACTGAATCGTTCCATACTTTGACCTTTGAACTGCCACCGATAATTTCAGCCTTGGCAGGATATATATTACCTGCTTTGTCGACTAGTTCAAAGCCTTCTACCAATTGGTTTTCAGGTCCAAGGCCATCCTCACCAAATTCAAAATCCACCTCAACGTGCTGATCGTTCATCTGACATTGCCGATAGATGGGTCCTGAATACATAAAACCTTCCAAGCCATAAGTACGTGCCAGTGCCCAATAAGCCAGACGTTCGCCAACTTTTATCTTATAAGGTGGATGAATAAATTTCTCACTGCCAGCATCTGTGGTTATCACCATGCCTGTGCCAGGCACTTCATGCATCAGTTCAAGCTGACACTGTCTGAAGAGAGCCCAGTCGAATTTATCACAGCCTTCCGATTCCCAGGGAGCAATCTGAACATAATAGAACGGCATCTCGGGTGACTGAAAAAAAGTACGCCACTCGGCCACCATAGCAGGAAAGAGTTTCTTATAAAGAGCCGGATCCGCACTATTTGCCTCTCCCTGATACCAGATAACTCCTTTTACAGGGAAACCTTTCCAAGGATTGACCATGGCATTCCACAATAAAGTAGGTGTACCAGCCGGCCAACCGAATTCTGTAGCCTTCACATCAGGTAACTCTACTTCTGTAAACGGCTCCAACGTTTCACGGCTCATCCAAGCCTCTATCTTTGAAGCGCTCCATGCACAATGTATCAAGCCTACAGGTACATCTAGCGTACGCTGAAGTAAATCACCGAAAAAATATGCAGTAGCACTGAAATTGGCTACCTCTTTAGGTGAAAGTTCGGTCCAATATCCATCAATACCCTCCGTCTTCGGAGTAGTGCTCCAGGCATTCTTCACTGTGTAGAGCCTCAACGGGCGCTTGGAATCAGCCGCTACAATGTAGGGCTGAGAACCATAGACTGGCTGACCTCGAAAGCCTTTGACCGGCATCTCCATATTGGACTGACCGGAACAAAACCAAACTTCACCAATCAGAATATTCTTTAAGACCAGTTTATCACCGTCGTTGAAAGTAATAGTATAAGGACCGCCATAAACCGGAGTTTCCAGCGTCAGTGTCCACAACTGCCCTTCCCGACGGTCAGCGTAGACTTTTTTATTGTTCCACGAAGCCACGGCATATACTTTCTTACCGGTAGTTGACCGACCTGTGAAAACAACTTTTGACTGCTGTTGCAGTACCATGCCGTCACCCCAAATAGAAGGGAGTGTTACTTTGGCATAAAGAACTGATCCTAACAGCAACAAACAAAACAAACTAAACAATCTTTTCATATCCTCATGTCCTTTTATTAATTAATTCAGGAATATTTTATTCTCATTTCAATGTCTGACTAACACATTTTCCAAAGGTCAGTACTCCTTATCTCTATTCGTGAAACCCGATTGTGAGAAATAACTTCGAACAATGACTGGTCCGTACAGATAAAATCCAGTCATAATGAATCATAAAGCTCCGTAGCGTTTTCCTCCGAGTCTGTATAAACCGTATACACAAAAATAACAGATTCCATTCCTGCTGACTTAAGCAGATTGAACTCCTGCTACCTACAATCATCGTTCTACTACCCTGCTCCAATAGATAAAACAGAATGAATGCAGTTTCGACGAAGTATTCAGAAACTTTTGCACTGAAGAGAACAAATAAGTAAAAAAGTAAGTATTGAATTCTTCATAATAATATTATAAAAAGAAGCTGCTCTTTCCACTAACATAAGATAAGCGCAAGAGACAGCTTCTTTTATTTATAATAAGAGAATTTAGTAGGTCTAAATTTAATTAATTTGTTACTGGATGGAATTCAAGTAATCATCGAACCCCTTCTTGAAGTCGTTCCAGTAATCGTACATCTTAATATGTACCATATCAAAGACAAAATAGCCATCGGCCACATTGATGCAGGCATCTATAGTCTGTGGAATTTTATCTCCTTGCCCGCCTTCAGTCCAACCTGTACTATTGCCTATGTCTGGTCCACCGGCAAACTTGACATCGCCCATCAACAGCTTTTTGGCATTCGTACAGAAACCTTGCATATTCCACTCTCCGCTCCCATATATTTCATCAGTCGAAGCATAAGCTCCAAGCAACATAAAGTCGAGCATATCGGCATAGCCATAATCTTTATATCTGTCTGTTGCCCAATTAGGATAATCGGCAGCAGTGTCATACTTTGGACTAGCCCAGTTGACACCTACCTCATAGTAGGTTGAATACCAAGCACCCACATATACACCAAAGCGTAAGTCAGGATTAACTGATTTCACTTTATCACGCGCCTTGGCTATAAAATCATGAATAACTTTAGCTCGGAATTCCAACCACTGCTTCATGTACTTAGGCTGCGGAGAAGGCAACGGATAATAACTACTTTCTGGCTGAATAATATCATCGGGGAAGTTTTCGACTGTCTCACCAATATATTCTTCAAACTTTTGTTTGGAAATAGTCGAAAAATCAGAAGCAAAGTCATTGTAACGACAACGATCCAAGAAAATACCATCTACATCATACTTAGCCAAGTCACCCAACAACTGAAGAACAAACTGTTGAACTTCATCATTGGCAGGATTCAGGAATTTTGTACCATATACATTGTCGGGATCGTTTGCAGCCGTCATATCCATGGCATTGGTAAGCCCCTCTTCCAAATTAAGCGTAGTAGCCCATTCTTTCTTAGAAGGATCTCTAAAGAGCAATCCTTGTTCTCCCAAGCCATAAGGGTAAAGGTTACCACCTACAAAAGTATTGATAGAGGCATTGACTTTCAGCCCCAATTTATGACCGGCGTCAATAAAGGCCTGCAGATAGTCCCACGTTGCCGTACGTTCAAAATACACATAACCATTATCACTCCAATAGTCCAGCTTCTTTACTTGGTCTACAGCCGATGTCTGAAACAGCACATCGCCCATAGTAGGACGTACATCCACCACAACATCAGTGAAACCGGCTTCTTTTGCTTTCTCCAGGTCACGTTCTATATTTTCTTTACTGTTAGCATAGTCGGGGAAATTGGCAGCTGCATCAATCCACACAAAGCGAGGCTTAGCCTCAACCTGCTCTTCAGGCTCATCCGTATCTTCCTCCCACGGCCAGCCAGGTATACCGTCATTGCTGTCTTTGCAAGCTCCCAACAAGAACATACAACACAAAACCGCAATAGCATTAGAATATCTAAAAAACTTCATCGCAAATAATTATTTTCCAATGGTTCATTTTTGTAAAAATCCAGGAGACTCAGTTCTCCAAGACTCCTGGATATTCTTTATTAGCTCAATTATTTCTGAATACAATCAGCAGAGAACCCACCGATAGTAGCACTGTTGTTGTCATAATAGTAAACGTAAATCTTGAAGCCGTTGATAGACGGAGCTATCAATACGTCACCCGAAGCAGTCTTCGCGTCACCCTGCTGATACCAGTTCAAAGCATCGGCCTTAAATACCAGTGCTGGAGAGGTAAAGACATCATTACCCAAAGAGCCCTTGCTTGTGACATCATACAGATATACCTGAGGACCAACACCCCAATGCGGGAAGTGAGAAACAAGCAACATAGCCAGATAGTTAGCATTGTTGAACGTCTTAGTATCAAGACAGTTCTGGTTCTGTGCCCAGCTATTGCCACTGGTATTCGCCAACTGTGCAGCTATCTGATTGTTACCATTCAGATAGGTCAGAATATTGGCATCGTAGTATGACAAGAAATAGCCATCAGTAACATTAGTTGAAGCCGGAACTACAGAAGTCGAATTAACAGGAGCAGCTCCCCATGCTAAGCCAGTAGATGAAATATCGACAACCTCAGGAGTCTGGATTTCACCATTCTTCACTACAATACGTGTAAAGGCACTTGAGCTGGTCACACCGCTAATACCATCATTCGTCAGGATAATGACTGCATTGCTTGTTACATCACCAATCACTTTCATCTTAGCACCCATAGGTAATCCTGCGGTATTAGTGAACGAGTAGAAAAGTTGAGGAGCATCCTTTACAGAAGAAGTCATGAAGATATTGCACTGGTTGCCTATGTCTACCTTGTTGCAGATAAGCAGGTGTCCACCTTCATCACTTGTGACACAACCGGCTTGTGCCGAACCCAGATTAATAGTACCGCCCTTGCTACCTGTTTCCTGATTGAAGTAAAGAGGAGTCGTTCCGTCGCCCATGCAAACAACCAACTGTCCACCTGCAACACCCAACGTAGGAGCATTGGTGTCATTCCAAGGAATACCAGCTCCAGCCGTCGCATCCAGATTGAACAGTTCTTCAAGCGGTGTATTGAATCCGTATGGAATCTTTGCCGGTATAGTCTTTCTAACTACATATTCTTTCTTGTCCACTCCATTATGAGCCACTACTGTAAACGTTACATCATCATTGTAATCTAAAGCCTCAACGCGCGGATCAGGAGTAATGGTAGCATGAGGCGACAAAGTAATATCAGCCAGACAAGAGTGCAAATCGTCCGCACTAATCAGTGAGATCGTATTCGAGCTATTATCAATGACACCGGATACAACTGGGTCAACCAGTGAAAAAGACAGAAGCTCGCATTTATCAGACTTCGTGCGTTCGCCTGTAATGCAAATCTCACGTTTCTCGCCTTGAGCATTAGTGTATACAAAATAGTTATCTTTTGTAAGATCCAGTACCGTCAGACTTGGTTCAATTGTACAATTAGGAGCCAACTCAGCCCTTACTCTGACGGCCGTCATATACGGTGTAGTCTCATCCTCACTATCTTCCGGATAGAACCACGGAATAGGTATTACATACTTGTCGGCCGAAGCATCTGTTATCGCATACTTTACAATCTCTTTATCGGTAAAAGGACCAGAGGTAAAGATAGCTGTAAGACTCGTAATACCTTGACGATCTGCTGTAGGGAGCACATATTCAGGCTCCTGGCAGGCTGTCATTATAGACAACAAGCCTAATAATAATAAATATATCTTTTTCATAATCATTGTTTTTAGATTTAATGGATATCCGTTACCATTGAAGCAAGACGTTATCCATCCTCCTTATTATTTCCACTCCGGATATTGGGTAACAGCACTATTATTATCCAACTCTGATTGAGGCAACGGGAGGCGATACATCTTTTCCGGGAAGTTACGATCTTTGTCGTCACACGATACATAAGTGTACTTCAGATCTCCGTTGGCTTGTTTCTCAATCTTCAAGCCATGAACCTGATAACCGTTCAAACCACCTTCTTCGTATGATTTTGCAGCAACGTTCCAACGACGCAAATCCCAATACCACTGTCCTTCATATGCCAATTCCACCTTACGCTCCTGAACAATGGCTTTCCAAAGCTTATCGCCACTTTTATCCGAATAAGGAAGCCCTACACGAGAGCGCACCGTTCTGATAGCCTCATTGGCTCCAGCATTATCACCTGTTTGATAGCAAGCTTCAGCATAATTCAGCAAAACTTCAGCATAGCGGATTACAGTCCAAGGTTGTGTACTCACATCGATATCAGAAAGATTATGATTTTCATCAACTAACTTACGCAAATAATAACCTGTAGTACTTCTGCCTTCGGGAGTTTTGTCTTTATTCCACTGGCACCAACCGTCTAAACCATCCACAAAAGTCTCGATGGTACGACCTTTCCACGTAGCCCCGTTATAAAGGATGGTAGCCTGAAAACGTGGCTCCAGTTTGTCATAAGGAGGAGTATCAGTTACTCCTTCAGTGTTATGCCAGGTTGACCAGTCAGGGAAACCACCTTTAGCCAATTCATAAGATTCCACCATTTCCTGAGTAGGAGTACCATATCCACCACTATTTACACCAATCAGCTTATAGTCACCACCGGGAGTATAGTAAGTATCAAAGTCATGACCTATTGTCCGGTCAAAGCAATACTGCAAAATGGCTTCCTTATTGCCATTCAGTATCGTTTTTGAATATGAATCTGCATAATTGCTTTCCAATGTATATCCCAGTTTCTGCACTTCTTCTGCTGCTGATTTGACTTTACCATAACGTTTTGCATAAAGCATTGCGCGGGTCAGAAAAGCATAAGCAGCACCTTTGTCTATACGTCCTTTGGCGTTTGCTTGATCAGGCAAATGGGTGGCAGCATAATTCAAGTCTTCTTCCACGAAGTCCCAACCAGCCTCTTCCGAACTCAACGCCTTGTCACGAACGATCTGTGTCATGTCTTCATTATAAATAATCACTTCCTTGTAACGCTTGAGTAAGTCAAAATACAAGAAAGCACGGATGAAACGCATTTCTGCTTCAAAACGTTCAGCATCGGCACTGCTGAATGTACCATACTTATGCAGATTGGAAAGGTTTTCATTCGTACGACGCACATACTCGTACAGATTTTCCCAATTGCCAAGATAGGTACTTACATAAGAAGGCTGTAAGGTCGTACCCCCGTAAGCTATCTCACTGGGAATAAAACAAAGAGCATTATAATTGTAGGAACCATACTTCAGTTCATCGGTCAAAGCTTCGGTCATACCGGCAGCACATTCTTCCAAAGCAAAGTTACTTAAATTATAAAAGTACTTATATAACTCATTGACAGCATATTCAGCATTCGTAGTGGTACTCCACAGCATCTTGTCCGAAATACTATTAGTCGGAGTCATATCCAAGAAATCATTGCAAGAGCTCAATCCGAATGAAGCCCCCAATATACATAAACCTATTATTCTTGCTTTCATAGACTATACGTTTTTAGAATGTTAATGAAATACCACCCATCACTGTTCTCTGCTGCGGGTAATAACCATTGTTTACTCCCGGCGATTCCGGATCAATGCCTTCGGGCAGACCACTAAGGGTGAACAAGTTCGAACCTTCTACAAAGATGCGGAGATTCTGAATGTTAATTTTCTGCATCCATTGACGCGGGAATGTATAGCCGAACTGAGCTGATTTCAGACGAATATATTTACCATCGCGCAACCAGAAAGTTGAAGCCAGTCCATTATCTCCCCCATGTCCCGGGCTACCCAGAGTTATACGCGGGAAGGTACCATTCGGGTTGTCGATACTATAAGCATTTTCCACCAGATACAAAGGAGAATTAGAGCCTTCCTTGAACGTCTGTGTCCAGATTGTGTTATCATCATAACCATTGTAATAGGTTCCGGTCAGAGATACATCAAACAAAGCACCACCCGTAAACTGAGCATTGAAGTCGAAGCCATACCAAGAACAGTTCAAGTTCAAGCCATAAGTCAGCTCAGGACGATTGCTGCGACCTACACGAGCTTTATCATCTTCCGAAATTTTTCCATCTCCATTTAAGTCCTTATACTTGATATCGCCTACATTCGGACGTGTTCCATACCAGGCAGAGTTGGTAATTTCTTCTTCCGAACGGAACAGACCTTCAGCCACCCATGCCATCGTAGCACCATAAGGAGTACCAGTAACTTTACGCCATTCCATGATATTAGGACTGTCAGGGTATCGTAACCAACGTGTTTTAGCATAAGTAATATTGGCACTTATACCATAGGTAAAGGGCTTACCACCTAACTGGAATGATTTACGATGAGAAACCAGAATATCTACGCCTTTGCTATCAATCTTATTATAGTTGGCATAGGTCTGATAGTAGCCACCCATCGAAGGAGGATAATCACCACCCATTGCTGTCAGGATATCGTAAGTATAGTTATAGAATGCATCGAATTCCATGCCCAGCATACCATTCCACATTGTGAAATCGAAACCTGCATTCCACGACAATGTTTTCTCCCAAGTCAAATTAGGATTAGCAATCACATTCGTATAATAAGCAGGTGACAAGACTCCGTTGATGAGGACATTGGTCCCTGCAACATACTGATTCAAGAAAGAATAAGGATTCACAGAGTCATTACCCAACAAACCGACAGAAGCACGAATCTTCAAGTCATCAATGAAGTCAAGATTCTTCATAAAGTTTTCCTCCGACAAACGCCAGCCTAAAGAAGCCGACGGGAAGAAACCCCACTGCTGCCCTGTCATTCCGTAGAATTTATAAGAGCCATCGTAACGACCGGTAAACTCTGCCAAATACTTGTTGCTATAATCGTATTTCAAACGGAAAACATAACCAGCAGAACGCGAAGCATCGCTCGAGCCTGCAACAGGATTCTTGGTTGCAACACCATAATCCAATTCTGGAAGTTGAGCAAATGGCAGATTCTGCGCATAAGCAGAGAAGTTATTGGATTTGTAATCACGACCTTCTACCAAAAGCATAGCATCTACATTGTGTTTGCCAAATGAATGAATATAATTGATGCTAGCCTGACCGACCAACTGTTCATAAGTAGATTGACCTTCACCGATATTGATACCTTGGTCTGTTCCACGAGGATCGGACTTCATACTCCAGCCGCTTACATTATCGTACACCATCGTAGAATAAGGAGTATTCAAATTTTTATTATGTGAAGTTCCATAATTATAAGAACCGCTAATCTTCAGCGACAATCCCTTTACCCAAGGTACATCGTAACTTAACGAGAAGTTTGACTGTAAGTCAAAACTACGGGTATCTTTACTTCCTGACTCATAAATGGCTGCCAACGGACTGTTGGGCAATGAAGTATTGTTTTGCAAAGCAGCAGTGTACAGTCCATCATATTGAACAGGCAAGTAAGGATGCATCTGAATTGTCTGACGCGCAACAGACAACCAGCCTTGTTCCCCCAAATAAGAATCGCTATCCGTTCCACCAGAAGCGTAGCCCGGCGTATGACGACGACCAACATTACCGGCTACACCTAATGTAAAATGGAAATTCTTGGCAAAGTCAGACTCAATGTTAGTACGTACATTGTAACGGCGATAATTGAAGTTATCGATATTACCGTCCTGACCCAGGTAACCTACCGAAGTAAAATAATGCATTTTTTCATTACCACCTTGTACCGTTACACTATGCTTCTGAGTGAAACCCGTACCAAATACCTTATCGATATAGTCCACGTTGTCCCAGCCATCGGTCGGATCGCCATTGGTCATAGCTTCCACATTCTTTTTTGTGAAATGAGGTACATACTGACTACGATCGGTAATAGCACCACTGGCCAACTGGTCCATCATCTCTGCCATATTGTAATAGTATGCAAACTGAGGACCATTCATAAATTTCGGGAAGTTGGCATTCATAGAAGCACCAAAAGAAGCATCATAAGTAACCTTTGTCTTACCAACTTCGCCCTTCTTGGTTGTTACGATAATAACACCACCGGCACCCTTCAGACCATATACGGCAGCCGATGCACCATCCTTCAAAACAGATACACTTTCGATATCGTTCGGGTCGAGGTCATTGATATTGTCTACAGGGAAACCATCAACAATGTAAGCTACATTATAGATAGAACCACGAATCTTTAAAGAAGCCTGGTCCAAGCCCGGTTCTCCAGACTCTTGTACTGAAGAAATACCCGGCAACCGGCCACCCAGCAACTGAGATACATTGGTAGACGGTGCCTTCAGCAACTCCTCACCTTTCATGGCTGAAACGGCGCTGGTCAGTGAACTTTTCTTTTGCGTACCATAACCAACCACAACTACTTCATCGAGCAACTCAGCATCAGCTTTCATCTGTACATTAATGACCGTGCGCCCAGCCACTTTGTACTCTTTCGTCTTCATGCCGACAAAAGAAAAGACAACAACATCGCTGTTTTTTACTTTCAACGAATACTTTCCTTCAACATTCGTAATCGTACCGTTACCGGTACCTTTTACCAATACGCTCACACCCAGCAAGCCTTCTCCAGTATCATCCGATACCACTCCTGTCAAAGTTATATCCTGTGCATGAATGCCCAAGGGATATAATAAGAGCATCAATAATGAGAATGAAAGAATTCTCATCCACCTAAAACTTCCTATAGGATCTTTGATAAAGTCTCTCATAAGTCCGTTTTTTTAAATTAATAATATTTATTTGGCTAACACTTTCCACTCAATTCTTCCAACACTTTCCAGCACTGATACAATCCGCGAGGAACATGAAAGCAACCTTTCCACTTACCACCCTTCAAAGGCAACAGCACCTCACCGCGACGGTTCAAGTAGCCATACCATTCGGGATATTCCTGGTCTTTGAAGTGAGACCATACATAATCGTGTACCTTCTCGAACCATTCCAGACATTGTTTATCACCCGTCAGGCAATAACCCTTCAGCAATGAAATCAAGGTCTCGATATGTACCCACCACAGTTTCTGGTCCCATTCCAGCTGCTGAGGAGGATTGCCCAGACGATCCATGAAATAGTAGATACCACCGTACTGTTTGTCCCAGCCATAGTTGAGCATGGTCAGTGTAATGTTCTTTGCCTTCTCTATCAGGTCAGGACGATTCAGACGTTTGCCCAGATCCATAATAAACCACATAGCTTCGATAGCATGGCCAGGAGTAACCTGACGACCTTCGAAAGAGTCGGACAATGAACCGTCGGCCAGCACATTCTCCACAATAATACCGCCCAATTCAGGACGATAAAATACATCCATCACCTCATGGATGCAGGTATCCATAGTCTTCACCAGGAAATCTTCATCGAGCAAATGTTCGATTTCCAATGCCAGATTACAGAGAATCATAGGCAGAGCGAAGCCCTTCAAATCACGTGTACCGGGATGGAGTTTGTTCCATTTACCCTTCGGATTGTCCACCTTCGACAGAATGATGTCGAAAGTCTTCTTGGCAATATCAGCATATTCCTGCTTGCCAGTAGCTAAACTTAACTGCCCGAAAGCCATTGTAGCAAACGTATAAGAGAAAATATTGTAGGGCTCCACCAAAGGATGTCCTTCACGGTCGAGCGAGAAATACCAGTTGTAGTTACCGTCATGGCCATACTTTTTCAAAAATTCACCACCCTGAATGGCACAGTCGAGCCAGTCCTGTCGTTTATCTACCTTATTGTAGAGCATGGAAAACATCCAGACTTCACGGCCCTGCAACCAGATAAACTTATCCGTATCGAACACTTCACCATTGCGCTTCAGGCAAGTGAAATAGCCTCCAAACTTCTTATCCTGAGAATGCTGCAACCAGAAAGGAAGTACATTCTCCATAAGCTCTGTTTTGTACTGTTCTGCTAACTTTTTGAAATCCATAAATATATAATTATTAGGTCGATAACTTTTTTATCCAATAATGTTTCCAAGCAAACAACAGGATTTTCATTCCAGTTTCATAGATTAAAGCCAAGAGTTTCAATGATTGAGGTCAACCAGAAACAGCCATGATAAATAAAGATGAGCAATGGCCTATTGAAAAAATACTTATTAAATATTATTTGATTTTGAAATTTCTATTCCTTCAGATGAGGTTTGAAACAAAGATGGCGCTACTACCAACGAAACACCCTCCAATACAGATTCCTTTAAGAAATCTTTCCGACCCTTTGTTCTCATATCCTTCATAACTTTATCAGTAACTTTATTATGTGTGTAACACAAATATAGGTACATTTATTAAAAGAACAAAAATTTAATAATAATAATTACTATATATCTAAATACATCTATTTTTAGTTTATTATATAAATCTCCAAATTTGCCATTATCCACTTTCTAAAAGATATATTTAATCCATAAAATCAATCATAATTTATTATATATTCGGATATTTACAACACATAAAGTATAAATAACAATAAAACGTAAACAGCACACTATAAATCCACTAAAGAAAATCAATAATAAAATCAAGAATGTAGCGATGAAGAAGAGAATCAATTACACATTATTATATATAGTGGTAATTTTTATTCTGTTTGCCAATTGATAAAGTAGGCACAATTGGTTCAGCATGTCAAATAGATTGCTGAATAAAGAAAAGGAATTATAGGGCCCTTTTTATCATAAAAATCTGTAGGATTAAGATAAGAGGACTTATAGATTTTGTAAAGAAATTTACAAAATAATTACTAATTTTCAGTGACTATACCCATTATATTGTAAATATTTTATCAACTTCATTACCATAAAAAAGAAAACCCCGGTGCAGTGATGCACCGGGGTTAATGAAATTTAGATGTATAGAAAATTCGAGTTATCAATTATACCAGTTTTCCAAAGACACATTTATGTAATTCAATGTTTCGTCCCAAACATCTGCTCCCTGGTAGTTCTTATTAAACAGATAATCCGCATCTAAACGTAACAACGTCCAGTCTGAACTACCTTCTGGCTTCCAATACAAATGAATCACAGGAACCGCATATGCATTTCCATGTCTGTCTGTCGGTTTAGCATAGAACTTTGTCACTTTACACTCCACTATTCCCTTCCAATACCGAATGCCTGGCTGAATATCTACACTTACTCTACCAATCTCATCCGCCCATTGGATATCATTGGTGGTATTCTGCATCTGAGAACTCGGTCGATAAGAATTTGACTTGAGTTTGAACTCTCGTTCCCAGACAGCCTTAATTTCCCCTTTAAGGGCTTTTTTCCCTTTATTGGACAAAGTATAAACTACATTAAAAGCCTCATTATATGGAATATCATAACCTAAGAAATTCGTATTATCCCCTTCTTTCTCCAGAAAAATATCCCTTAATGCCGGCAGATCATCCGGTGCTGGAGGCTTTACCTCATACATCCACTCCGCATCCGTTCCGTTTCTCTCGTAACCCGATGCCTTGAACCAGGTAGATTCTCCGTTTCGCTGGAACAAGGGTACAAGCTGATATGTACCGGGTGACGAAGTCACATAACATTGAATTTTTTTCCCGTCCCAGTCACCCTGTATCTTGATGTCAATAGGCTGGAACTTCTCCACAATCTGTCCGCCCTGCATAAAAACAAAGCGTAGCTTTCCCTCGAACGGATCACTGCCAGCATGAGTATAGAAAAGTCCGAACGGCTTGCCTTCGTTCTGATAACAGTCATATCCAAACTCTGTATGATTAGTACTAATAAAAAATATATTTTCAAAGTCCGTGTAATCAACGTCCTTTAGTACAATATCATCAGTTTTTCCGAACTGACTCCAGTATTCCACATCAATGGGAACATCTTCCTTGTTAATCTCGGCATTGTAAGCTCCCTTAATCTTGATTGTATAGGTATAGATCTTGCCAGACTCCCAATCGTGCCAGGATGGGAAAGTATAGCTCATTTCCTTTCCGTCCAGCTTGAATGAAAGTGATACCCCGTCAGGATGATAGAGGGGCGGAAGAATTGCTTCTGACACGGTTGGATTAGCATCATTAAGCATGAATCCACCTCCTATAGGTATGTCACATTTTGGGGCATTAGGATAGGCAACATTTCCATAAAGCACATCCATATCTACATGCGAATTTACATTCCGAACGGTTACGTCAGTCACCATCCCGGTTCCCATATATTCATCGCGCAGCAGCTTCACCCTGATGAGCGAAAAAGCATGCTTCATTTCGGGCTTCGCCATCGGAAAATCAGGTGTAACGATGCACTGTCCATACATTGCATCCTCCTGCCGTGTCAGATCTACAGACACATAAGGAAAATCGAAATTTTCCGTATAGGGATGATAGGCATAAACGGTCTGCTCCTTCTGTACCTCGTATTGTTCGGCTGATTTCCAACTATTGCCATCATACGTATATTTCAGAGTCTTATCTTCCGTATACAGTCCGATTTCATTGCCAGTTTGCCATGCGTTGATAATTCCTCTTCTTGACTCCACCATATTTTTCAGGGTAGGATTCAACCCAAGCAGCAGTTCTTCGTTTACCGGCTTGTCTTCAGGCTCTTCCTCCGGCTGTTTCGAGTCATCCGTCTGTTCTGTATTCTCTACTTTCTTTTCCGGAACAGGAATTTTATCCGAATGACAGGCCACCAAGAACAGTGGCAAAGCACTAATAATCGCATAACCTCGAATCTTCATAACACTCTGTTTTTATATCGAAATAGATACGTGTTACTAAATATAAAGCTGATTCTCAAAGTATTCCAGATACTGAGATGCCGTCTGCTCATTTCTAGGAAGATCATGTACAGCCAGCCATTTGTACCAGTCAACATATACATCAAGTTGTAGTTCAATGTAATCGACCATCTTGTACAGTCCTTCTTGGCAGAACTGCACAAGATCTTCATATTCAAGCTCTTCAATTTTTTCCATTAGTAATTTTATTCTATATATAATATCATTCTTACTTACATGTAGAGGCCTGCATCCTGATTTTCTCTTTAAAACGGTAGATTCACCAGGTAAATCAGGAAGGAATATTCATGTTGATATAAACAAGTTCGGAATATTTTTGTTTCTTCATCAGAAAATTCAATGTCCTCCCCCTTTTAAATAGCATCTTTCTTCTGATACCTCAAAAACTGTTTCAGCCCGTTAGTCCTTGAGCTTGATGATAAACAAACTTATTCCTGCCTTTCAAAACAAACTCTGAATATACAAACAACTTACAACTGAATTCTGTTTTTCACTTACTCAAAAAAATTTAGTATCACATAACAATTTATAAGTCAACATCAGAAATCATACATATTCCAACTAGTTTCATCTTATTAAGAACAACCGGGTTAGAGGTAGTATCAAACTTATCTCAAAGGATAGTAGATTATTATTAACTGTTGGGGTACTAACTATATTTGTTACATCTGAATGTAACAAATTGAATGCATTATCATTGAATGAAATTATTAATCTGATTAGCCGGATTCAAAGGCAGCTGATCGGATAAAACCAAGTTCTTGACCATGTGCAAGGTTCCCTGCTTGTATTTCTGGAAATGTTTCGATGCGATGTGCGACTGATAAGCAGCCTGACTGGCATAAGTTTCCAGAATCGTTATCCTACAGGGATTTTCCTTTTCGGCAACTGCATACATGGTCAGTACTCCCGGTTCGGTCCGCAAAGAAACCTCTCCCACTTCAGTAGCATACTTCATGTATTCTTCCAGATATTCCGGATAGACCTCTATCTTAGACAACCGTACGATTCCATCGGAAGCCATCGGCAGTTTGGCACACATACCTGTTTTTTCATCTAAATTCAGGCATTTACTAATAACCTCTCCTGTAGCCAGATAAGAGTAAGTCGGGAACTCAAACAATACGGGCTTCAGCCGGGTGTAATCCAGTTTACCGTCAGCCCCCAAAACCTCTGGACTGGCATATGTATTGACTACCGAGCAGATAAAGTTGTCGAAGCCATCAGTTTCATAAATATCCTCCACATCACATTCCATTGTCAAAGGAGATTCATCGATCACCGGAGTACCGTTCTCCCCGAAATGGAAAGCAAACACTTTCGACTTGTCGACAGAGGCTCCGCTGACGCTCCCTACATAATCGGCCTTAGGCAGCATACTCCGGCTCACTAAATTGATAGAAAGTTTCTTCGACTTCTTGATTCCTCGATTCGTATAATGCTGCTTACTCATGCTTACCAGTATACGGTCATGCCCTATGATTCCCGTATGTCCGACGACCAGCCAATTTACTTTTCCTTCTACCTCGGCACCAATCACCGTCATCGGTTTCGGATAAAGTGCCAGCAGACTTCCAAGATTCTTCTTTTCCATACTTACTTCATTTTGTTGTTTCACCTGTTTTCTTTCATTCGTAGTACACGAACACAAAAGGACCGACAGCAGTCCCAGTATCAATAATATCTGTTTCATCTCTTTCTTATTTATCAATCTGACTTTCTGTAAACGGATCGGCACGATGTCCCATCAGATCTATTTTAGCATAGTCGCGGTCGAACTCTTCTATCTCCCATGCAGAAAGACGAACTTTTCCCGCCCCAAGAAAATCGTCCAAATGATCGGGATTGGTTGTTCCCGGAATGGGAGCAATCCAAGACTTGCGCGAAAGCATCCATACAAGCGCGAACTGCGCGGGGGTAATACCTTTACGTTCTGCCCATCGTTGTACCAGATATACCAAAGGCATGTTGTGTTTCAATGCTTCCGGCTGGAATTGCGGCAGGTTCCAGCGTCGGTCGTTTCGGGAAAAGGTACTGTCTTCGTGAATGACTCCAGTAAGAAAGGCACGTCCCAACGGACAATAAGGCACAAAGCCTATACCCAATTCTTCGAGCGTCGGGAAGATTTTTGTTTCCGGTTCGCGCCACCAGATAGCATACTCGCTCTGTACCGCCGAAAGCGGACAAACAGCATGGGCACGCCGGATGGAACGAGCACTTGCCTCGGACATACCCCAATGCAAGACTTTTCCCTCTTGCATCAACTCTTTTACCACTTCGGCAACTTCTTCTACAGGTACATTCGGATCAACGCGATGCTGATACAAGAGGTCGATGTGGTCGGTACGAAGTCGCTTCAGCGAGCCTTCTACAGCCCGACGGATATGATCGGGACGACTGTTTAAGGCCGTAGGTTCCCCTTCTTCTACTCCAAAGCCGAACTTTGTTCCTATTTTTATTTTACTACGAAACGGCTGTACAGCCTCTCCTACCCACTCTTCACTGGTATGAGGACCGTACACTTCTGCTGTATCGAAAAAAGTTACTCCTTTATCGTATGCCCGACGAATCAAAGCAATCATATCTTGTTTTTCGTATTTGCCACCATAATAACCTACCATCGGCAGACAACCCAGTCCGATAGCAGACACTTCCATATTTCCAAGTTTCCGGTATTCCAGATTATCCGATGGATTTCTTTCCTCATGATGCTCGTTCGATGAAACGGACTGCGCAAAAGTTTTTGACACTCCCGTCCACATACCAACTGCTGATATTGCTGCCAAAGATGACATTTTCAAAAAATTTCTTCTATCCATAAACTTTCAATTAATTACCATAAGACCCTACATGCCAACATTTTACTACCACAAAAATACTAAGCGATATAAAATCAGACGTAACGATATCCATGAACTTCATACCGTTTTTACTGATTTCACCGCCTTCACACACTATCTTTTATGAGAATAACGTATTTTTGTATATAGCATATTGAAGTAAAATCGTAGGAAGCCATGAGTAAGATTATGAAAATAAAAAACGTAAGCGACTACAGCCGCTACCTCGGACATACCGACCGGCATCCGTTGGTCAGTGTCATCAACTACGCTGAAGTATCGCCCATACGGCATAGCCTGAACAGTTATAGTGTATATGGCATTTTCTTTCACGACCAGCAAGACATTGATCTGACATACGGATGTGGTAAATACGATTACAAGAGTGGAACTGTAATTTGTGTCGCTCCCGGACAAATCGGCGGAAAAGAAGATAACGGCGAACGGGTCATGCTGACCGGCTGGGCATTGCTTTTTCATCCTGACTTATTGCGAGGCACTCCTATTAGTAAAAACATCGAACAATACACATTCTTCGATTACCGTGTTCACGAAGCATTGCACATGACGGATGAGGAACACGACATATTCGTTTCACTCATGCAGCAAATAAGGAATGAACTACAAAAGCCACACGACGAACTACAGAATGCTATCCTGATAGCATATATCGAGCTGGTACTAAATTTCTGCCAGCGTTTCTATAACCGGCAGTTCACTACCCGAAAGCTAGAGAACTCCGACATTCTCATGAAGTTCAATAATTTATTGAATGATTATTATGAAAAGAATACACAACTTACACTTGGACTGCCTACCGTCCAGTATTGTGCCGATAAACTGTGCATGTCGTCTAATTACTTCGGAGATGTAATCAAGAAAACAACTGGTGACACGGCAAGCAATTACATCCGTCAGCACGTTATTCAACGCGTGAAAAATGAATTAGCTACGGGGGCAAGTATCGTGCAGGTGGCCGACGACCTAGGCTTCAAGTACCCACAACATCTCAGTCGGATGTTCAAACAACAAACGGGGATTACCCCATCGGAATACTGCGAACGCTTGCGCCAAAAATAGATTTTTCAGCTTGTTTTATTCAAATCACCTAAGTGAATCTATCGCCCCACCTTAGTGAAACGACAGCCTCACTTAGGTGAAACTTTATATTCACCTAGGTGAAAAGATTATATGCTGCCCGCCGAAATCTCTCTCAAGCCGAAAATCCAGCAATATAGCAAGCTGGCATTCCGACAGGCAAGCAAGAAATGGCGAGTTAAGCTTCCGCCAGTCCCGGATGCGTCATGGGGATTCCCAACGCATCTGCTACTCCTTGACCATACTTCTTATCTGCTTTCATGCAGTTCCGGATATGGCGGAGCTTTATCTCTTCCGGGATATCTCCCATCGATCTCGCCGTATTCTCAAACAGAACCTGTTGCTGGGCAGGGCTCATCAGACGGAACAAGTCGCCAGCCTGAGAATAATAGTCGGAATCATCCTCCCGGTATTCCCACTGATAAGCAGCTCCATCCAGTTCCAAAGGCGGTTCCTTATATTCCGTCTGGTTCTGCCATTCACCGTAACTGTCCGGTTCATAGCCTAAAGTAGAGCCATGATTTCCGTCTACACGCATCTGTCCGTCGCGATGATACATGTTCAGGAACGGACAACGGCTACGGTTTACCGGAATCTGATGGTGATTCACTCCCAAACGGTAGCGCTGGGTGTCACCGTACGAGAAGAGACGCCCCTGAAGCATCCGGTCGGGTGAGAAGCTGATGCCCGGTACCACACTGGCAGGATTGAAGGCCGCCTGCTCTACATCCGCAAAATAATTTTCCGGATTACGGTTCAGTTCCAGTACACCGACTTCAATAAGCGGATATTGTTTCTGCGACCATACTTTTGTCAGATCGAACGGATTGAACGGACAATTTGCCGCCTGTTCTTCCGTCATCAACTGGACAAACATGGTCCAACGTGGAAAATCTCCTCTTTCAATGCTTTCATACAAGTCCCGCTGATGGCTTTCACGGTCTTTGGCAATTATAGCTTCCGCTTCCTGATCTGTCAGATTCTTGATGCCCTGCTGTGTATGCAGGTGAAATTTTACCCAAGTACGTTTTCCTTCAGCATTGATAAACGAGAACGTATGACTTCCATAGCCGTGCATGTGGCGGTACGAAGCAGGAATACCTCGGTCGCTCATCGTAATTGTCACCTGATGAAGTGCTTCCGGCAATAACGTCCAGAAATCCCAGTTATTACGTGCACTGCGCATATTGGTGCGAGGGTCACGTTTCACGGCATGATTCAAATCCGGAAATTTAAGCGGATCACGCAGGAAGAATACCGGCGTATTATTTCCTACCAAATCCCAGTTACCCTCTTCGGTATAAAACTTGATGGCGAATCCTCGGATATCGCGTTCAGCATCAGCCGCACCCCGTTCGCCGGCAACCGTAGAGAAACGGACAAACACCTCGGTTTCCTTTCCGATTTCAGAAAAGATCGCTGCTTTGGCATACGGAGTAATATCGTGGGTCACGGTAAACTTCCCGAAAGCCCCCGATCCCTTGGCGTGCATCCGTCGCTCGGGAATCACTTCGCGATCGAAATGAGCCAGTTTCTCCAAAAACCATACATCCTGTAAAAGCATCGGCCCCCGACGTCCGGCGGTGGCAACATTCTGATTGTCGGCTACAGGTGCTCCTGCAGCAGTCGTTAATTTTTTATTCTCCATACGACATTATATTTATTAGTTAATGAATAGAATTTATATTGATAAAACGATCTAATACTTTTTTATCTGAATCCGTCAAGAAACCCGTCCGCGACTGGATGAAAGGCACCGTTGATGATCTGGGAATACCTGCAGCACGTTTCATACAAGCATACATGCTGCCAGTCCGAAACTTGTAAGTCGTAAAGAGCAACGTACGTTTGTAAAAGACAATCGCAAAACCGCCTAAAAAGTTAATAGCTTTCTTAACGAAA